>Ga0307517_10005051_pt1 | contig 20049 bp, 12 predicted proteins | sample 23_EM_MG_FD_194515 | JGI IMG/M metagenome (GOLD analysis project Ga0307517, IMG submission 194515) | Populus trichocarpa ectomycorrhiza microbial communities from riparian zone in the Pacific Northwest, United States - 23_EM | ecosystem: Host-associated > Plants > Roots > Unclassified | place... | reverse complement strand
TTTTTTTAATTTTTTTTTTTACCCCAAAAAACCCCCCCCCCCCCCCCCCCCCCGCATTGATCCGATCCTTTGCAATATATCTTGTGGATCCCTGTTTTTCGGATACAGTACTGTACAGCACTTGTCCGCTCGGGACGAGTATACTGGTACTATAGTGCTACAGGTATAATAATATAATTATAATTATAATTACATCACTTGATTAGACTGCCAACTTACCGGCTTGGATGGAGGATACCGGGGCGGTAGACTATGGAAAAATAATAATCTTTGTTTTCTTTTTTAATCTTTTTAATTTCCGTGCTCTTTACTACTATTTTTCCTAGGAAAGGAGGAGGAGTGGGTACGGCACTGTACTGTACAGTACAGTACTAGTAAGTGAAAAGAAAAAGGAATACATCTACCAGTTAGTGGGATGGTGAGTCTTTTTCCCTTTTCATTTCCCAACTCTTGGGGGGGGTATGATATTCCTCCGCTAAGGGTGTCTGGATGGATGGAGGAGGTTTGTGTGTTGGGGATAAGTGGATGGAGATGCTGCACCAGTATCACAGAGGGGAACCGCCATGGAACTACGGCAGGAACCGCTGATAACATTTGTTTAATAATCGGAAATCCTAACGGCATTTGAGGAGGGGCAGGGGGGAGATCCATCCCCGCACCCCGCCATCCCGGATGGCTAGATTTTAGGAATTTCATGCGGGACAACTGGGTAGTCGGGAGGACGGGATGAGAGAAAAAATCGTGTTATTCGAAGAGGAAAAAAAGGCATCCCCACGCTCATCAGAAGCTTTATCTCTACAAATATTCATAGGCAGTATCAAGGCCGCTGGTCATCTATTCAGTGGACACACACACACAACATCTCAAGCCTGGATTGAATGGATGGTTGCTTAGAATCTGGATTTTCAACAATACCAGCACTGTGCCGGTAGATAGCACTGGTACTGTAGAGTAGCTACTTGTTTCTGGGCCATGGGGATAGTAGAGTACGAGTACTGTACAGTACTCGAGTACACTCACACCCCACTATCCCGGATCTCGATAATCCGGATACCTCGCTGCCCGTATGAATTCCTACGAGCTTAGAACCTGACCTATTGTCCCGGATCATCCGTTGTACCGGAGATATTCTTTTGGATTTTGGCTGTCCGGAACAGCGGGGTGCGGTTGTACGAGTACTGGTATTTCTTTAATCCCTGTTTTCGGGTGCTCGAGCTTATGGCTTGGGACAAGTGCCGGTATGATGATAGCTCGGCCTAGACTTCGGTTAGCTAAAAAAAACTAAAAACATGCTTAAGCACATGGGAGCCTTTCTGGTGGGGCGAGCTTGGATCAGGGAGGATCCTTGTTCGAGTGACCCTCTATGCATGCTGGGCTCACTGACCGTTGTTTTTGGGTTTGGATTTTTTCTTTCGTTTTTCTTTTTTCTTTTTCCACTTGCTCACCCCGTTGATTTCCTTCCTCGGTTAGGTTTTTCGATTGACTTTATCCCGCACTTTGCTGGTATGCATTTCCAGGGTTTTGGAGGGGTTGGGAGACGTTTCGATGGGAGGCTGACAAGTCCTGTCTTCTGCGTATTACAAATGCACCCAGGGAGAAGGAGCAGGAAGGGGGAAAGTTGGACCAAGTTTTAAAAAAACCTTGGCCCGAAAGCCCGAACCTTTTTCCCTGGAACATATCATTCCAAATCTTATGAAAGGGTGGATGGGTCCTCCGGATGATGTATTGATGGCGCACCGTGCTTGCTTCGGAGAGGATGCACTAACGTAGGGTACTCTATTATTGTAGATTGAGTCCAGGGCCAGCTTGAGGTAAATGCCGGCCGGAGGGGAAAGTGCCCTGTATTGTATCGTGGGGTACGCCGGATGAACTCTTGCACGGCGTAAAGGACCTTTTCGCCTACGTTGTGCCCATGCCGGTGCGGTATAAGCGTGATAGGAGAACGCCTTGCAGATGGAATTGCTAAGTAGAACATGTGTAACTACTTCGAATACTCGTACGTAGTGCTGTATTCCCCTGCTAGGAACAGGGTACAGTCTGCGGCTCGGGGGAAAGAGAAGAGGAAGAAAAAGCCACACACCGGTAGTTGCCAACTTGCTTTTAAATCATACGGGGTTCTTTCTGAAGCAATACGGTACGTATCCCGCAGCCTGAGGAGACCCTCAGAATCTTACGCTGGTCTGGTGGATTCTCGTATCTTCGCGGTGGGACCTCGGGCGTTCAGGGCAGGTGTACTACCGTAGTAGAATAGCGCACATATAGCAAACCGGTATCGGGAGTGCCAGGAGCTTTGCTCAAGACTGTTTCAGCCACGTTAAGGTGCTGCCCCGGCGACGGGGTACAAGATCTTCGATCTCGCCCTTCGGAGCACCCGCTTGTTCGTGCCGAATGAAGTCAAGATAGTGATTGGCTCTGAGAGATTTTGGTCTAGCCTGTGGCACGGGTTGAGTGAGTGACTTCTCATGAGCCATGGGGCCACTGACTTCGTAAAACCACCAGCCACCCAATAATTCCTGATTTCAATATGGGGTCTTGGGAACCTGCCTCAATCAATTACCACTCCTGCAATCTATCAGGCTCATGGCGGACAGCATCACCTAAGCGCCTCTATTCTGGGCGCTACATAATAACACGATAATTTATATAACACTGATAGGCATTTTTCAGGAGTCGTGTAAGCGATCATGAAATTTCTCGGGGGGAAATATCAGCCAAGTACCGAACCTCTGCGATACCAGTAGATGAATATCTGGGCACCGGAATGTGGGGGGGCCGCCGGTATATCGAGCCCGGTACTACCGTAATGCAGGCAGGCAGGGATTGAGGACGCATGGCGATGGCTAGAAGTGTGGGAGAAGAGTGGCATGTATCGTTTATTTCGATTTGCGAAAATCTTGATAATCGGAAGAGCTTGAGCGAAAAGTGAAAAAGAAGTGGGGAAAGAATTTACCCTTGGATAACTGCTGCGCTATCAAGACCGCTCCGGCCTCATTTTTGTTAGCGGGTTGGGCCGCGGAACTCCTTGGGCGAATTTAAGACATGGTATTCTTTTTTTTCTTTTCTCTCCTTCCCAAGCTCTCCCAGGTTGTGGAGACATTCGCAATATTTACCGATCCTTCTAGCACCACGAACGGAACTCACTCCGGAGTTTTTTGTCGGTGTGACCGTAGATGCAACGAACATCTGCGTCTACCCTACCGGTATTGAAAATCGGCGCCCGGCAATGCCGCATACCGCCAACCTTGACAATCCCTGAGCTTAGGAATTGCAGACTAAAACCGTCTAAGGACGCGTGGCGAGCTGCTCTACTGACTAACCTATGACTGTGGAGCTTTGTCTGGCTATCGTAAGGGATGAAAGAGGTTCCGATGCCAGATTCATTCGTTTGGGAATACTGTGCTTAGAACACAAGTACTTTATCTCGAGTCGATGGACGGAGCAGGCCTTGTTCCGGTGACCACAGGGAGTTCCCTGGACCCCAAGAGTCAGCTAGTGTTCAACCGGAGGCGTGTTGGGTGCGTAGAAGGAGACCATCGGCCGCCTTACTACAATGATTTATTTGTCAGCCTTAGCTTTAATGGCCTTCCAATGATTGCGAGTGATAATCCTTCACCGCTAGGAGTGAGTTTGTGAGGGACAGCCCGTGCTTGGCACAGCAACTCTATATCAGGTTCGGAACCCAAGTGAGGGGCTAGCCATCTGGGAGTTGATCTCCCTTAGGGTTGCCGTCGTAGCTCGGGTTATAGTTGGGTGGTGTTTTCGGAAAGGTTTTCTGGAGAGGTTAGTGTTTCAACAGGGGCATCTCCCTTCCACTCTTTGATGCCGCACTTCATCTCTAGACCTCTGCCTTGATGGGATTTGGTATCAGAAAGCCGGCATGGAGGCAATTATCCCAAGTGGCTAGGTATCATGGTGTTAGAGTTAAAGGAAGCGGATGGTTGTTAGAGCTGACGAATAAGCATAGATGTGAGGGTTGCGTGAAGCGGAGAGTGTGCTGTGGTTGGCAATGGAAGTGCACAGAATGTCTGTATCGGTTGCATTTGTTCTGGAGTTAGAGCTAGGGTGATTCACAGACCGTTCTACCGGTATGGTCATGTCTTTCCTTTATGATTACGGGAGACAGCAGACAAATGGGGCATACATGGAGAGAAATCTGCAGGTGTGGGAAGTGATGTAGCTATCAAGCTGATTCCCTTATATTTCGTGATATAATATTAGGCCCTGTTCTGCGCGCTATTTTTATAGCATAAAAGTGACTTTTTTTTTATGGCATAAATTATGGTAACCAAAACTTTTTATATGGGTGTGTGTTCACTGCATGCAAAAATATCACAATAATATTATAATATATTCTGTTTTTTTGTCATGGCATATATATGAGAATAAATTATTGGGCCTAAGGGCTACAAAGTAATAACTTTTGATAGTGTAAATTTTAATAATTAAATTTTTATGATTGATTTTTGATATACTATTATTATAAATAATTAACATGATACTTTATCAATATTTGCTAAATTAAAAATTTCCTTTTTTTAAAAGACCTTATCAGAATTTAGAGTGGCTCTGACCCTGATTATTTTAAAAGGCACTAATGTGACTCTGTTTTGGGTTTATAAACCTAGGTTTACATCAGGTGGGGTAGGGTACAAGTTTTGTATTCTGTATATTATTATATTTATTTCTAGAATCTGATGATGCAAGTGGACCCTTATATTTCTGAAATAATATGCTATATATTTATTTTAGAATATAATTATGCCATTTGCAAATTTTATTTTAATATATGACACGCAGAACAGGGCCTTATATGTACTCATTTTTGACTAGTTAGTTTGGATAGCGACGAGTGAACGAAGCTTCTGATCATACATATGAATACTTTTCCTACAATCCAGCCCTATTCCATCCCGAGCTTTTGATAGCTGTGCCATCTGCTAGTTACCCTCCGACACATAGCACCACTGGTCGCCTCGGCGGGATATTGGATAACCCTAAAGCCTAGGCTTATCAATTGATAGTGCAACCTATCCGATAGGCGATCCTTCATTACACGTAAGGTCACTATGGTTTCTATTAAGGCCACCTAGGCCGGGGTTAAGCCACGCCCGACCCCGAAGTCATATGGGATCCAGGTTTTGGGTGTATTTTGTTTTTGTAGATTTATTTTGAACCCTTTGGAATCTGAGGAATCACGCAATAGTCTATTCCCAAGTATGATAGTTAGCAGTGCCTGGCCCTGGGAGGCGTTACCTGGAGAACCACTTGAGCAAGGGATGCAAGTTCGATGTTGAGCTCATTGGTGTAGAATATCAGTACCCTCGGAGCAGCATCAGAGAATCATTCGTACAAATTAATTATAACTGTCTGACGCTTATGAATGCAATCGTTATTGTATAACAGCAAAATATTGAGGCCTCGATCGGCCTCATATGCAATAGCAGCTGCATCCATAAGCGCCAGGAAACTGCCAGAAGGTATAGGAGGGTGCCACGAAATACATCAGAACAATGTAGGTGTATTGTAGATATTGTAGATCTGGAAAATCATACTCCTGGAGCATGATTACTTTAGCGAATTAGTTGAGACCAAAATAAAGTGGAGGGGGATTTGCTGTCACGTACTTGCTCTTCAGGAGATCACCTGGCTCCTTCTAGTGGACATAAAGAAAAACGAGAACGGAAGCACTGGTCAGCTTTTTTTTTAGCTCAACTCAAAGCCGCCTAAATAGCTTGAGTGTGAAGAGTGAGGGTTTGTGGATGCGATGCCAGGAGCTGGCATCGTGAGGTACTGTTACTGCCCGGACCTGCCTGGACATGGCACTGAATGCGAACCAGCGATTTAGAACCTCAGGCAGGTCTCCATGGCTGCTCTGGTGGCTGCTACTTACTGATCTGAGGAGATCAGATGTTTGTGCGATCTGTGTTGAGCAGCGACGTGTTTATTGTACTTTTGCAAGCACGGGGGCATGGAAGTGGGTTGAGTTTGCAGACCCCTCCTGGCCCGGTGTTGTGGTGACAGCAATGCTGGGAGGACGCGCGGGGTGCGCTGACGAATCTATTTCATGAAAGCTATCAATTGGGGCCTAGCAGCTAATAAACTCGTACCACAGTATACCCAGATTAGAGTTCATCGAGAATCAGTTACCTCCCTCGGGTCTTCATAGTGCATAGGACAACGAGTGACTCATTATGATGCATATCTAGAATCTGACTAGAAAATCGTGGAAATACGGTACTCAGGTCTGTGGGGTTTGAGGACGGGGTTCTAAGTATAGTTGGAGCAGGTGGAAATACTCTTTCCACGTTCCGATTTTACTATAAATGATCTACCTATTAGTCTCAAGCTAACCATAATACATCCAACACTTGATATCGGCCCTCTACCCTGCTCTCTATCTAATTTTTGATGTATCATAATAGCACCGACTCCGTCCTTACTCAGGACATAGCTCGTTCCCGCTCCTGGCCAACCATCTCCACAGCCTTCCCGGAAACTCTGCAGCTACGGTCATCCATCAAATTTCTACCCCCAACCTACAAGCACCACGACAGCAGGGTAGATCTCGCCAGCTGTAAGGCACAGAAAGACTGGGAATCTTACACAGAATCGAACCAACCATAGGGACATATTTCTAAGGTAACCTAGGCGGCCAAATTTTAAGCTGAAGCTTACTACCATTGCCCGATATGCGAAGACTCGGCTTGCGAGTAAATTCGAATAAGCCAACCCTAAGGTGGGGGATTAAAGCTCGGATAAGCTTTAATGGCTCCCTTCTGTACCGGGCGTGAAGAGTAAGTTTGTCAGACTCCCTCCGGTTGGCTCAAGGGCCTTTTGACCACTCGGATAACAGTATTTGCCCCTCCCGCTGTGCCAAGAGTTCGACGGACTAAGCACTAAATACGCGCTTCTGTTGGTAGTGGCCAAGATAAGTTTATGCTCTTATTAGGGCGCCAGCGACTAAGAGAGATTACCCGAGGATAGCGGGGTTGAGAATGGTTTTGGGAAGCAGTGGTTCGTCTCTTCAGAGTCTCAAGACATGATGCCGTCCACTCTTGTGTTGCCCATTCGCAAAATGTGCTCCATAGAGCTAATTTAGGGTGGTATGATAGTGACAATCCGACAATCTATCACTCCGCTTCCATGGAGAGTGGTGACCCACAGGTGGCTGGATTTGGATGTTTTTGGTATCATACCACTCGGTTTTCTCTGACTGCGTGTCATCTGCGGGGTACACGATGCCCTGGATTGAGCACCCACCCGACTGGGTATTGGCCAAGATTGTGGGCCGATCAAGAGAATCGGCTGCAGGAATAGCCGTCTTCTATGCGGTACTTTTGTCAATACGTATCTCTTGTTTTTTCAGGTGCCTTGGGATCAGGGATACATTAGTGTTCGCGATTGGGGTTTTTCAAGATAGGCAGGCATTCCAGCACTCCACCCCACCAGCCCAGGAAAGAAAGAATTCAATACGAGAAGAGATATAGATAGAACTTGGCTCGTTGGTTTCGCAAAAAGAGAAGGAAAATGATAAGAATAGCTTTGCATGCGTACAAACAAATGGGTGACTTCCCCTAGGTGTATGTCCACAAGCACAATTTGGCCTTCCCACTGATATAACCTTAATTAATAATTTCCAAACACCCGGTTGCAATGTTTATTCGCACGGCTTCCAACAACAGTAGTTTTTCAGTGACGAAATATGCCAACAGAAACTCAGAAGATTTGTCAAAAGTCAAGAGGAAGACCAATATCTACCCTACCCCACCATGTCCACTCCCTCAAAATAAGAGGTGACAGGTACCAAACCTCCGACCACGCACTGTGAACACTATAATAATAAAACCGTGATACATTTACCAAATAGCTAGCTACCGTACCGTGATCCAACCAAAATATCCTTTCCCTCCCCGAAATGGCACGGCTCATTGGCAGGGAATTCGGTAGCTGCTACCCCACCACCCACTTATCATAAACAAGGTCAATAGGGAGATGCGGTAAATATCTCCAGGACCTAAAGCGAATCAGCTACCACTCGTACTTCCCCTGGCCCTACCCAGAATTCCCCTTAGGGCGGGGTTTGAGTACAAGAGTAGGTGACCCTCGAGGGGAGAGAAAAAGGAAGAGAAGCGAAAACCATGGTATCATAAGATTATTATATCGGTGAGCTAAAGATAGGGTCGGACTTGGGGTGAGTTTTTTTTTTCTTCCTCACATTTTGGGGAGGTGTGGGGTCCTAGCTGTGGAAGCAAATATAGAGAGGTCCACATCGGTGGATTAGTATACAGTATGATATGATAATAATATGTAGATGCTCTTGTCACGTACTCGGGTAACGGTATGTCACACTTATTTATTTTGAGAGTGTTGATTGGTTGGAAGGTGACAGTGGGCTAGAGGGAAGGGAAGGGAAGGATGGATACCGGTATGGGTAGGTAGGTCTATCGAGTGATGCGGTGGACAAGAATTGTCTCTCGGGACCGGGGTTGGGAGTTTCCGTATATTACGGTATGGTACGTACTTACGGTGGGGGGTGGGCATATCCTCAGTCGGCGAACTCTTGGCGCAGTGGCTGGGGCGGCCACCGTTGTCTCAGTGGCCGAGAAGACCCCGAGCCAACCAGAGGAAGCTGGACAAACTTACCTTTGACAGTGTATACGTGGACACTGTGGCTATCCACGTCCAGGAATATGGCAGCCCTCTCTTTATGGTATCAGTGCCATGAAGGAAGTAAGGGGATAGAAAACCTGCCGTATCACAAACCCCTCACCTTCAGTTAAGCGCGAGCGTCTAAACTAACGCCTTCCACGCCATAGCGAGCCATCCACCCAAATAGTCTGCTAGCCACTATTTAAATCCTGACTGAGGTTCAGTCAATCACATTTCCTAAACTTGCAGATGGCTCGTTATGGCGTGGAAGACCTTATGTCCCAAACGAATCCCGCCCTAGCCACAACCTCACAGCCCCACTCCTGCTCGAGTATACTAACTCTTAAATAGCTAAATAAGCGTCGCCGCGTGGTAAAGTGGCTCCACCACCTAACAGTAAACTGTTTTTGAACCGGGCAGCCGCCATGGTAAGATGGGGGAGAAACAAATTCGGCTCTAAGCGCGGCGTTCGCCTTAACGTCGCACATGAAACTTGTGTTTCTGCAACCGATACTATGATTCGATAGATATCTTAAGCGAGTGAGGCACGCCGAAGCTTATCCAGGTTACTCCGATCGTCGATAGGGAGGGCCTCTCCTCGAGGAAGGACAAGGGGTGGCGATCATCGCCCCGACACCCTGGTTGCATGTCTGCCTGCTTACCTGACTGGGTTCTGGGAAGGAGGGAAAAGAATGCCCCTTCTTCCAAAATGAGGGCCCTGCTAATAATACTGGATCCTCATTTGGTAGCTAGCTGGATTTCGCTTAGAAGTACTTGTGAAGGAAAGGGGATTATGTCGGGGGGCCTCAGTGCGGTACTAGGAGTATAGTAGGATACGTGGTTGGCTTTTCTGACTTGATAAGAGGGTTTTTTTTGGCGGGGATTCAGGATTACAATATGGGTTCTAGTGAGGAATGGGGGCGAAATGAGTCTACCAGTACGGCACTGCACCTTTGCAAGCTCAGTGATCCCCAGTGCTGACGCTGCACCCAGCACATACTGTATGTACTCGCAATGTCGAAGCGTTTTTAAAAAGGGCTGCTATTGCATACCGCCCAAATCCAAGCAAAAAGTCCGAATTTTGGTGGTATGCAATAGCAGTCTTTTTTTAAAAACGCTCCGACACCGCGAGTAGACCATGATTTGTAACATGGTGGTACCACCACCCCCAAAAGCGTGGTGAAAGGTCCAAGCTTCTTCCCACACCCTCCCGCAGATTACTCTCTTATTCATCCTCCGACTTCCCGTCTTGCATGTTGGCCCTGCAAACCTACCGCAGTAAGCCCCATAGGGCCGGGGATACTACCTAAAGTACGGTACCGTAAGAACTCTTGAAATCCGCCATTTCAGGCAACTATCCGACCTTCGGATCCTGAGTCAAGACATCCGGAGGGGGATTAGTATTTTCCCAACACAGTAGAAGACCGGCCCACTGGACAGCTTGGATCTCGCTAACTAACCTGTATTCGCAATTGCATTAACTTATCGGGCTAAACCTATCCCGGGCTAACGCGCCAATCGATAATCTAATGGCGGGTTTCAAAAGTTTTTACGGTGCTTGTACGGTACCTACACTCAGAATTGGGCGCCGTTTGTGGGGGTGACCACTGCTGCATCATGCTGATGCCTGAGCAGGAAAGAAAGTTGAGCTCTGGCGGTATGTAATAGCAGCCGTGTTGATAGACATTATTCGATTACGAGCGTATATGATATTAATAACGGCGTTGCTTGATTAGGTCCCAGACAATTGGCATTTGTGCTTTTTCAGTGGCCAAAGCGTGACAAGAACACACTCATCAAATTTTAGCACCAGAGATGTCTGACATGTGGTCCCCTAAAAGAATAACTGGGGTTTTTTCATCCTGCATCACGCACAGTAAGGTGGAGGCGGGAGATGGGGATTTTGTAATCGTAAATAGCTTATGAGTTCCCAATCAAGCGCAGCCAAGTAAGTCAGCATATATACGAGATATAATTCCATCTACTATCGCAGCCTTGGCATTGCCGTCTCTCTGCAGATGAATTTCCCAATATGAAAATTTAATACTACAGTAGTTTTCTTTCCTCCAGTAAAAAAGTTATGGATACCGTTGCGATACCGTAGCCCCGTCCGGATCTCAAGACTTTGCGCCCCGCCAGAGGTGCAGCAATCCACTTGAGGGCTTTAAGACAGCACGTTGAAATTCTGTCTCTGTCAGGCGGGAGAGAAAAACAAAATAAAGTGAAAATTAATAAGGAAACCCACCTGCACTCCAGCGCTGTCCAATTTGCCGTTTCCCGCTGACTCGTATCGTGGGTCATTCTTGGGCCGTGCTTAATCAGGACCGACGAGATAAGCTTTGGAAGCAGAACCCCTGCACTTCTAAATTTATCACTTCCGTCAGTAAGGTGAGACAACGGGCGCTAGCCTGAATAGGAATCAGATTGCACCTAATTTAACGTTTTGGAAAAGAGGTGCGCCTGTGTGCGTTCCTCAGCCACGATCGAAGAAAAGAAAAAAGAAAAAAGAAAAAACAATTAATCCCTATGATTGACCTTGCCGGCAGTCCGTCCTCCTGTCTCGGCGAAGAATATTCGTGATCCCTCTTTGGATGCTTCTATTTTGCGCCGCACACAGGCCCACACACACAGGGGTGCTTGTACCGCGCACGAACATAGGCGAGATGTCGTGTGACGCTGGTTACCTGGTGACGATGCTGTTGTTTGGCATAGGCTGGCTGGTTAACACTGTTCCTCGGCAACCTGAGATGTGTGGATTATTCTGAGCCCACCTTGGTAGGCTTACCGCCTGCCTGGTGACGGAGTGACTGGAGGCGCAAGAGTGTGTTCTGAACAGAGTAAGCAGTGTATTGTCTAGATTTCTTATTACTATTATTGCCCTTGGCTCTACGTGTAGATACGGATTATGAAGTGAATAAATAATGGCGGCGACGCCCTCAATATCTGCCTTCCTTTCACCACCCTCTGATCCCTCTTCACTCCTCGCTATCTACTCTCACGAGTAAATCATTTCCTCTTTTTCCCCATAGATCATTTTACGATTCTCTTACTTCCTTTCTTTATCACGACCAACTCCCTTTGCTCATATATCTACCCCCGTTCCCTCGAAGAAGAACGATATCTTGGGGGGAAGAATCCTGCGACAGCTTCCTTAATATACCTTGATAACATCCTATAAACATGCGGTGCTCAGGATTTGTTGCAGCAGCGGCTGCGGCATTACTACAGTGTGCCTCTGCGGCGGCCATCACTACATATTATGCTGGGGGAGACGGACCAACAGCCACTATCACCGCCGATAACCAGAAGGTGACGGATTTATATAAGAGCACAAAAACCACCTCGTACCACTGCGACAAACCTGGCGTTTATACGCCACCGCATCAGACCAAAGTATGGACTGTTTACGAGCCCACATGGATTACCGTAAGTCTTGATTTGGTCCTTTCCCATTTGGTTTCGGTGCTGATAGGTCCTTGATTACTTAGTATGAGGTTCCCCTTGCAACTGCATATATCTACCCTTATAAAGAGGCAATTTGCGGTAGTTGCACCAAGAACGTGGAGGTCATTGTCTATATTAATATTGACATCATCACCTACTCCGAGCAAGTTTGGAAGGTTATCGATGGAAGAACCATCACTGAGATCAAGCCTATTACCGCTACTCCTCCTTATGTCTCAAACTACCTTCCACCATCCACCACAGTTCCCGTTGGTTATGCGGCAAAAACTCAAACTGTTAAGGTTGGAGGTCTCGATGGAACTACCCCCATTCTCAAGTACAACCCAGAGTATGTCGCCGATGTCAAGGTTGGAGATGTTGTCTTGTTCGACATTCTCGCCAATAACCATACCGTCACCGAATCCACCTTCGATGCCCCTTGCGTACCAAAATCTGGAGGTATTGATTCCGGATTCCGTCCCAACAAGGATAACACCCCCGGAAAGGAGACCTTCCCCGTTACTGTCACCGATGACAAGCCAAGATGGTTCTACTGCGCTCAGCCTGGTAACGGAAAGCCCCATTGTCAAGCCGGTATGGTTTTCGCTATAAATGCCCCCAAGACTGGCGACAAGACCCTCGAAGCGTTCAAGAAGCTCGCTGCCGCTGTTCCTGTCAGCCCTCCATCTAGCACGACTGGCGGATATCCTAGTCCAACTGGCGGTGCTGCTGCGACCCAGACCGTCAAGGTTGGCGGCCTCGATGGAACTACACCAATTCTCAAGTACAATCCAGAGTATGTCGCCGATGTCAAGGTTGGAGATGTTGTCTTGTTCGACATTCTCGCCAATAACCATACCGTCACCGAGTCTACCTTCGATGCCCCTTGCGTACCAAAATCTGGAGGTATTGATTCCGGATTCCGTCCCAACAAGGATAACACCCCCGGAAAGGAGACCTTCCCCGTTACCGTCACCGATGACAAGCCAAGATGGTTCTACTGCGCTCAACCCGGTAACGGAAAGCCCCATTGTCAAGCCGGTATGGTTTTCGCTATAAATGCCCCCAAGACTGGCGACAAGACCCTCGAAGCGTTCAAGAAGCTCGCTGCCGCTGTTCCTGTCAGCCCTCCATCTAGTACGACTGGCGGATATCCTAGTCCAACTGGCGGTGCTGCTGCGACCCAGACCGTCAAGGTTGGCGGCCTCGATGGAACTACACCAATTCTCAAATACAATCCAGAGTATGTCGCCGATGTCAAGGTTGGAGATGTTGTCTTGTTCGACATTCTCGCCAATAACCATACCGTCACCGAGTCCACCTTCGATGCCCCTTGCGTACCAAAATCTGGAGGTATTGATTCCGGATTCCGTCCCAACAAGGATAACACCCCCGGAAAGGAGACCTTCCCCGTTACCGTCACCGATGACAAGCCAAGATGGTTCTACTGCGCTCAACCCGGTAACGGAAAGCCCCATTGTCAAGCCGGTATGGTTTTCGCCATCAATGCCCCCAAGACTGGCGACAAAACCTTAGAAGCCTTCAAGAAATTGGCAGCTGCCGTCCCGGTCAGTGGGGCCCCCTCGCCTACCACCACTAGTGCTTCAGACACTACCGGAGTCCCTACCGCTACCGGCCCTGCCGTAACCCACTCCGTCAAAGTCGGAGGCCTGGCAGGCAATGTGCCAGTTCTCAAGTATGATCCTGAATACGTCAAGGCCAATGTTGGAGATGTCATCCGATTCGATATCCTCGCTGCAAACCACACTGTCACTGAATCGTCCTTCGATGCTCCTTGTGTCCCGAACGGGGGAATCGATTCTGGCTTCCGCCCCAACAAGGACAATATCCCCGGTGCTCAACTCTTCACTATTAACGTCGGTGATAACAAGCCTAAGTGGTTCTATTGTGCTCAGCCAGGGAATGGTAAGCCCCATTGCCAGGCTGGCATGGTGTTTGCTATCAATCCTCCCGCATATGGCAATACGTTGGAGGCCTTCAAGGCGAAGGCTGCCAAGGTTCCTGTTAAATAAAAGAGGTCACCAAGACCTTGTGATAATGTATTAACGCGATAGCATGGGGTAGTTGCATAGTGGTGTTTGGTTTTTGATATTTGTATATTGCATTTCTTTTTTTTTCCTTTTTTCCCGTTCTCTCTTTTGTGTTTCCCTCCTGTCATTACCCGTGGCATCTTAATTAGTTGTCTTTTCTAGAAAATGTTAAAACCTAGTATCATTCAATACCCCTTTTTGTTTGTTTGTTTGTCCCGCGTGACTTATTCACTTCTTCTCATTCCATCTCATTAGCTCTGGTTTGTTCATGACTTCTAGACAGACTTTTTTGGACAAACATCGGGGGTCACCCTTCCTTTTGCCGGCCAATCCCTAGTTTGCAGCTGCAATTAGTCTATGGGGTGAAAATTCTGTCAAATGTTGGTTAACTGGTAGTAGCTAGAATGAGTAGGGTATGTTGTCTGCTTAGACTGTTTCCCGCTTAGTCAATAGTGAAGTCATGAGTGCTCGCATAACATCGTACTAGTATAGTACGATATTATGGCAATCTAACCGTAGCCTTGGGTCCTACCGGTAATCCCTTGTTCTCGCATCCCGTGCACCACTACCATCCCCTAATCTGTGTGCAGATTTCGCAGCTTTTTAGCGTGGCTAATGGCATAGGTTAGCCTCAGATCTTTACCAAAGGTAGTATGGTCAACGAGCTCTTGCTGTGACCTGACGAGTAGAAAACATCTCCGCCGTTGCGACACTTGAACTATTCCTAATCTCGGAATATGATAGGCAACTAAAAAGCGACAAATACTCGTACAGACGAAGGGATAAGTAGGGAAAGTAAGGTTGATACCAATCAATTAAAACTTTGGTCCATCATTGACTTGTGGGCTATTATGGATTGTCGGATGATGGTATTGGTTGACGGCTGCACCTCAGTGGCGGAAAGGCTTTTCACTATGACGTCCTTCTTACCATAAGCGCGCGATATTAAGCCAAGGAATTCTTTTTTTTGCAATTAATGACATCAACAAAACTAATTATTTCTAAAACAGGAACTTTTTTGCGCCAAAACAAGAACCACTTGAACCAAGAAAAAAATAGAAAAGCGCCAAGACAATCTCCTCGGAAGCTTCCTGTAAGTTCTGCAGACCCCTCGTCCTTCGGGAGTCATCTAGCAGCCTCTGGGAAAACCGTTGACCTTCTTCCCCTCCTCCTCACGCTGTATAAACTCTTCACTCGAAGACCCTCCCTGAATCCCGAGTCTGTTTCATTAATTACCATTAAATTCTTTAAGCAATATTACGGCCCACTCCCCAAATTAAAAGATTCTCTAACTATACGAACATAAACCATACGAACATAAACCAATAATGTCAAATTTACAATTGACCGACAAGGCTAACCAAGCCTTATCAGACGCGCAGGATTGTGCATCCCAATATGCACATCCACAGGTATGTTTTATCCTGATTTTACGCCATTTAGTAGAACACCAAATTGGAAGCATAGTTTACCGACACTGATGGTTGCATTTCATAGGTCACTCCTATACATCTTGTCTTTGCCTTGATGAGCGGACCGCAAGTCGAAAGTGGCACAGCAACCGCGGGAGCGGCACCAGCTTCGTCGTCGTCGCCCTCATTACTACGCCAGGTTATCGAGAAAGCAAATGGAGATTTTCAGACATTCGAACGAGCGGTTAAGAAGGCCCTGGTACGGATGCCTTCGCAAGATCCACCACCAGATCAAGTCTCGGGCTCACCATCCTTCGCCAAAATCCTTCGTGAAGCTCAGAAATTACAAAAAACCCAGCGCGACTCCTACATTGCGCAAGACCACCTGATATCGGCGGCGGCCCAGGACTCTGGAATTCAAAAACTATTGGTGGAGGCTGGTATTCCAAAGGTTTCCTTGCTTGATGATGCCGTCCAATCTCTGCGTGGGACCAAGAGAGTGGATTCGCAGAATGAGGAGGGTGTGGAGAGCGAAACTCTTTCGAAATACTGCATTGATCTCACCCAGCGGGCCAGAGATGGAAAATTGGATCCGGTCATTGGAAGAGAACAAGAGATTCTTCGTGTTGTTCGGATCTTGTCTAGACGAACCAAGAACAATCCAGTTCTTATTGGTGAGCCTGGAGTTGGTAAGACCAGTGTTGTGGAAGGATTATCAACCAGAATAATCAATGCCGATGTTCCTGCGAATTTGGCTAGGTAAGTAATAATCTACACAATTCCCTATTTTAGAGAATAGTTCTGACTTTTCTTTTAGCTGCAAGCTGCTCTCTCTCGATGTTGGGGCCCTTGTTGCGGGAACCAAATATCGTGGAGAATTTGAGGACCGCATGAAGGCGGTGTTGAAGGAAATTGAGGATTCTAAACAGATGATTGTGCTCTTTATAGATGAGATCCATCTACTGATGGGAGCCGGAAGTTCTGGGGAAGGCGGAATGGTGAGTTGCTGTCACCCGATGCGTGGTCGTACATAAGCTAATTTCCTCTGTAGGATGCTGCAAATCTGCTCAAGCCTGCGCTCGCTAGAGGTCAACTCCATTGTATCGGCGCCACAACTCTAGGAGAGTATAGAAAATACATCGAAAAGGACGCCGCTTTTGAGCGCAGATTTCAGCAGGTTTTGTGCCCGGAGCCGAGTGTTCCCGAAACTATTTCTATTCTTCGAGGCCTCAAAGAGCGTTATGAGGTGCATCACGGTGTGACGATTAGCGATGGAGCCATCGTTGCTGCTGCCACTCTTGCATCTCGGTACATCACCGCACGCCGTCTTCCCGATTCCGCTATCGACTTGATCGACGAGGCTGCATCTGCAGTCCGTGTCACCCGAGAATCGGCTCCCGAAATTGTCGACACTCTCGAACGCCGCCATAGACAACTCTTGATTGAAATTCATGCTCTTGAGCGTGAAAAAGATGAGGCTTCTAGGGCAAGGCTTAACGATGCGAAGAGAGAAGCAGCGAATGTCGAGGAGGAGCTTAAGCCCCTGCGGGAAAAGTACGAGTCTGAAAAGCGCCGGTCGACAGACCTTCAGGAAGCGAAGAAGAAGCTTGATACTCTCACTGCGAAGTGCGAGCAGGCTGAGCGTGTTGGAAACATCGATATAGCCTCTGACTTGAAGTATTACGCTATGCCCGAACTCAAGAAATATATCGCGAAGCTTGAGGCCGAGAAGCTAGAAGCCGAGCAAGATGCTGCCATTTCGTTTGCCAATGGCACCGGCGAGAACAACCCCATGTTGACCGATCTGGTTGGCCCCGAACAAATTAACGAGATTGTGGCCAAATGGACTGGCATCCCGGTGACAAGACTGAAGACCACCGAGAAGGAGAAGTTGTTGAACATGGAGAAGTACCTGTCGAAGCAAGTCATTGGACAACGGGAGGCTGTTAGAGCGGTAGCCAACGCCATTCGGTTGAGCCGAAGCGGCCTCAGCAACCCCAACCAACCGATCGCGAGTTTTTTGTTCTGTGGACCTTCTGGAACTGGTAAAACCTTGCTGACGAAAAGTTTGGCCGAGTTTTTGTTCGATGACCCTAAGAGTATGATCCGCTTTGATATGTCCGAGTATATGGAGAAGCATAGTGTGTCCAGACTTATCGGTGCCCCGCCTGGGTACATTGGACACGATGCTGGTGGCCAACTCACCGAAGCTCTTCGCCGGCGCCCGTTCTCTATCCTCCTCTTTGACGAAATTGAGAAGGCAGCAAAGGAGGTCCTCACCGTACTTCTACAACTCCTGGATGATGGGCGCATCACAGATTCCACTGGCAGGATTGTGGATGGCAAAAACACTGTAATCATCATGACGAGCAACCTCGGATCCCACTACATTACCTCTCGTTCCCATTCAACAGATGGCAAGATCGACCCAACGACGAAGGAACTCGTGAACGAAGCAATTAGGCAGCACTTCCTCCCCGAGTTCCTCAATCGTATCTCCAGCGTCGTCATATTCAACCGTCTAGCGAAGAGGGAGATCCGCAGGATTGTCGACCTCAGGCTGATTGATATCCAGAAGCGTCTGCAAAGCAACAACCGCAATGTCACGATCGTTGTTGACGGTAAGGCAAGGGACTATCTGGGCGAAGCCGGGTACTCTCCCAATTATGGCGCCCGCCCATTGAACAGGGTCATTGAGAAGGAGGTCCTCAACAGACTTGCCGTCTTGTTGCTCAGAGGTGCTATCAGAGACGGGGAAGAGGCACATATTACTATGGACCAGACTGGACATCGGATTGTCATCGTGCCGAATCACGATAGCGATATCGAAGACGACGAGGACATGGACTATGTCGAGGAGGGCGATGCCCTGGGCACGGGCGGGGATGATATGGATGTTGAGGAGCTGTACGATTAAACTCATACACTTCCCCTGCAAATCAGATGAGTTTCTCGTGCTGCTTTTTCTTTTAATAGTTTCATACTTCTCTGAAACTCCCGTTATGTCTAACTTTCCTCGTTTTAAGAAAAAATATCTTGTTTTCCAACTTCTTTCTCACGCCTTTTCCCATTTAGCATCTTGTTTGCCTTCTTCTCCAGAGCGGTTCTCAGAAGTATTCTTTTTTCATCCCTGAGCCTTTTTTCCCTTGTTCCCGTGTAATATGGCATTTAATTTTCCCGCCGGGGTTGCGGGCATGCCCGCATGTCCATGATAGAAAAATGTAGTCCCGAAGGTTGTCATGTCGGGTTCCTTATAGTTAGTTACCGGTAGCTTTGTTAATCCGGAAAATCACATTTCATTCCACTCCAGTTCAAAAAGCACCACCGTCGAACATTCCCCTCACCATTCGTAACTCTCCCGCTCCGTGGATGATTACCGGCACATTGGGTTAGAGTGCCGTGTGCTCAGCCGCATCCGTAAAGCCTTCATATCCTTCCCAGCACCTCAAGAACAGCACCCATTAACAACAACAATTGAACAGCAAGAGCCTTTCGGGTAATCATTTCCGGATATTCCTCTGGGTGTTGTGAATCCCCGTAGCGACTTCTTACTAGACAGTGGAAAGAGGTCGCCGGAAAACACTCCCAAGGGCTAGCAGAATTTCCTGAAGGATAGGGGAGCCTTGCGGACAGGGCTACTAGAGAACGGTATTATACTTGTAGAACACAGCATATCCCGAACACTGAACCGGCTCCCGGGGACTAGCTACCGGTAGACATTCACACCTTCACATGCCCACTGCAGATTTACCCAAGCAAGCAAATGGACTATCATAGCAAACGCCATAGCCAGTAAAACGAGCCTTCCAACCAAACCAATCAACGATATAATAATACCTCGTTTCCCAGCCGCGCTGCAAGCGCCCTATTATAACATAACATAGCATAATAGCAAGTTAATGTTTGTGCTCGAACACTAGTACTCGAATCCCAATCTCCGGAGGTAAGCCAGGCAAACCTAGCCAAGTTTTCATTCACCTAATTCCACACTACCTTGAGCCGGTATCCTAGGCGAGCAGAGAATAACGTAGCTAACAAGTGGAGGGTACACGGTACCAGCAGCCGCTGATTCGTACCATGGGGCCGATTGGCGGTAGATGCGGAATGGTTTTTTTTTTTTTTTTTTGGGGGGGGGGGGTTAGCATGGGCCGCTGGCATAACTAGGCTATAATGGAGCATTGAGAAGGAGAAAGAGAGGAGAAGGGCAGGGTGAAGTCGTAGGTAGAGCCTGAGGTAGTAGTAGGCGGTCTGAGGGCCGAAGGAGAAAGGGAGGAGTAGAGATGTGTATAATAATATAAAATAAAATTCAGACATAACTAGTTTTTTCCAACTCTGATAAAGTACGATCTTGGCGACAAAATTGGTAGCCCCCCCCCGTTTACACCAAATGGCTGATTTTGGACACTGATAACCTATCCCAATGCTACATAGATTTAATGAAACTAAGCTATAGTGCAGGCAATTGTTAAGACTTCCTAGATAAAAATTATGAG
>Ga0307517_10005050_pt1 | contig 20050 bp, 15 predicted proteins | sample 23_EM_MG_FD_194515 | JGI IMG/M metagenome (GOLD analysis project Ga0307517, IMG submission 194515) | Populus trichocarpa ectomycorrhiza microbial communities from riparian zone in the Pacific Northwest, United States - 23_EM | ecosystem: Host-associated > Plants > Roots > Unclassified | place... | reverse complement strand
TGGTCGTTGGCGTCCGTCTTGTCGAGGACCTGCACCACTTCGCCCTGCGGCTTTTTATTCTTTTCCCATTCCACGATGCGGACGATGACCCGGTCCTGGTCCGCGGCCCCGTTGAGCTTGGAGAGAGGGATATAAATATCGGGCATCGGCTTGTCCGTCTCTGCGATAAAAAAAGCAAAGGACTGACTGATCTCCACGTGGCCGAGGAATTCCATTTGTTTGCGTTCCACCACTTCTACTACTTCTCCCTGCTGGCGGCCATTGCGGGAGGGATTGCCGGAGACTTTCACGCGGACGATATCTCCATGCAAAGCGGTATTGAATTCGGAGGGTCTTACCAGGATATCCTGTTCACGGCCTTCTACGATGACAAAGCCCATTCCTGAGCGGGTCACATCCAATCTGCCTTTATGTAAGGGGGTGGAACTCGGTTTTTTCTTTTTCTTCTTCTTCGTTGTCATATCTGTTCTTTTATCTTGTTGTTGCGCGGGTCTCCGTTGGTGACGGAGAGGCGTATGCTCCTGTCGTTATGCTGGCTCTTCCTGCGGAGTGACGGCAGGAGCGGTGAAATTCGTGATGAATTTAACGATTAAATCAGTAAATCGCTGTTGTTCGCCGAATAATAATCGGGGTTCGATCGGTATCACATAGAAGGGCCAGCTCTTCAGTTCCTGCTCGAATTTGATGAGTCGTACGGCATCTTTCTCCGTGGTCAGGATGATCTTGTTACGGGCTGGGATACTGTTGAACCGTCGGATGATCGTATTGAGGTCGTCGATGGTGAAGATATGATGATCGCCGTAGGAGATCTCATAGTAGGTCTTCGATGTATCGTTCAGCCATTTCTTCAGCGGGGCCGGGTTGGCGATACCGGTCACCAGCAGGACCTCTATCTTTTCGCTGACCTCGCCGGGCGTCCGCCGGGTGATATGATAGGGCGCGCCATATTGGATTGAGGAAAAGAAGACCTGTTGATGCGGCAGGGGTTTGATCTCGGCGACGATGTCGTTCCGCTCGGCCTCGCTAAGGCTGTCCTTGCATTTCGTCACGACGATCAGGTCGGCCCTTTTGTAGCTGCCGGGCGAATCGCGGAGGTCCCCCGTCGGCAGGTACCAATCGCGGGTGAAGAGGTTGGAGCAATCGGTAAGTACGATATTCAGGCCTGCCTTCACGGTACGGTGCTGGAAGGCATCGTCGAGGATGATGGCCCGGGTGGAGGGGCGGTCATGCAGTAGCTGGGGTATGGCGACGATGCGCTCCTCTCCTACGGCCACGGTGACGTCCGGGAATTTGCTATGGAACTGCATCGGCTCATCGCCGATATCCAGGGCGGTCGTGCCGGCCATCGCCAGCGCATAGCCCCTTGTTTTTCTTTTGTACCCCCGGCTCAGGATAGCGATCTCGAAGTGGTCTTTCAACTGACGGATCAGGAGCTCTACCATGGGCGATTTGCCGGTGCCTCCGGCCGCCAGGTTGCCGACGCAAATGACAGGGAGATTGAATTGAGCCGAAGAGAGCAGCTGCTTATCGAAACACCAGTTGCGCAACCGGATGACCAGTGCGTAGACCAGGGACAGAGGGAATAAGAGAATGCGGATAGGCTTTAACAGGGGAATATTAAAATTCATAGTTTGTATTCAGCATAATCATCATGGCCGGGCGAAGGTACGCTAAAACGGTGAGTGGTGAGTGGTCAGTGGTGAGTGGTGAGTTGTGAGTGGTCAGTAGTGAGTTAGGAAGAGGGAGGTCAATAGGTGGGGCGGGGTTGGTTGGGGGGGGTGGGGTGTATATATGTTTTTAAAAAGTCAACTACGAAACTTTTGAAGGGGTACTGATAATCAGTTGAATGTGTAAAATACCCAATTGAGTTGGGAGGGGAAAGAGGCAGAAAGGGCTGTAAGATGGGATGGCCTGGAGGAAGGAAGTGGGATGAAAGGGAAGGGCAGCGGGTGTCGTTAGAAGGAAAGCGCGCGGCGGAGGGATGGACCGATCTTTTCGGCCTGATGGCGGATGAAGGCTGCATCGGGGTTATCGGTATGAGGTATGGATGCGAGGGTCGGGATGCCTGTCCAGCGCTGGATCTCTTCTTCGTAGTGCAGGTACTGGTCGTTGAAGATCCAGCCGGCGACCCGCAGTCCGCGGGTCTTGCAGGCGGCGGCTGTCAGCAGGGAATGGTTGATGCTGCCCAGGTAATTACGGCTCACGAGTACTAGGGGCGCGTCCAGCCGTTGGACGAGGTCGATGACGAATTCCTGTTCATTCAGCGGAACGAGGAGGCCGCCGGCGCCTTCGATAACCAGCCAGTCCTCTGCGGCAAGCTGTCCTTCGATGAGGTGGTAATGGGCTGCGATCTTCTCCAGCTGGATGGTGCGGCCTTCCTGCCGGGCGGCGATATGCGGGCTGGCTGCCAGGGCGAGTTTATAGGTTTCGGGGAAGATGCGGGAAGGGGGGCTGCCGGTGGCGGGTTCTCCGGGGAGCGGGTGGGTGGCGGTAGCGGACGATCCGGGGACCGGGCGGGAAGCGGATGAAGGGGGGCCGGGATCAGCATTGCCTTTCGACGCCGGCGCAGCCGGAGATAATAGTCTTACCCTGTCGGAGACCCACCCGCTATCGGTGGTTCCCTCGATACCGGCCTGCACGGGCTTCCAGTAAGCGGCCTGCAAGGCTTCCGTAAGGATGGCGGATACCAGGGTCTTCCCCACCCCTGTACCTATACCAGAAATGAAGATAGGCTTCATAAGTCGATCTTATTCACAAAGATAGAAAATATGGTAGTGCCGTAATTCCGGGCCGTTACGAATAAGGGATAGCCGGTATAGTCATTACGGGGCGTATGTTCCAGGATGAACCAGCCTTTCTCTTTCAGCAGCCGATGTTCCGCAACGAGTTTGGGCAGGTCATCGATATTGGGCAGGGCGTAGGGCGGTCCGGCGAAGATGAGGTCGAAGGTTTCCGTGCATTGGGCGATGAATTTGAAGACATCCATTTTGACGACCTTATAATTTTCCAGTCCCAGCTCTTTGGCATTCTTCTTTATGAACTCAACCATCGTTGGGTCTTTCTCGATCACAGTGAGGTCGGCGGCGCCCCGGGAGGCCAGCTCATAGCTGATGCTGCCTGTGCCGCCAAAGAGGTCCAGGGTCTTGAAGCCTTCCAGGTCGAGGTTATTTTCCAGGATATTGAACAGGCCTTCCTTGGCGATGTCGGTCGTCGGGCGGGTATGGGGCATTTTGGACGGAGGATGTACCCTTCTTCCTCCCAGCGCGCCCCCGATTATGCGCATACGGCCATTTTCAGGATCGAGGAAAAGTAGTGCAGGGGCAGCTCTTTCAGCTCGTCGGTGACTTTGATGCTCTCATCGATCTCTTCGAAGGTGATCTGCAGGAAATATTTATGGAGCTCCGTGCTGAGGGCCGACTGGCGGTCGATCAGGCCTCCGACCATCAGCAGGACCTCTTCCTGGCTGATACCTAGCTGGTGGCAGCAGTTCAGTAAGTGGTAAGCTACGTCCTTGGTATCCTGGTAATGGAAGGTCTGCAAGAGATGGACCTTGCCCTGGCGGAGCACGAGGGCGATCATTTTATCGGAGTAGAAGATCACTTTCATGCAATCGGCCTGCTCGCGGGCGTCGAACATCTTATAGCTTTTCAGCATCAGGCTATAGTAATGCCAGTAGGTGCCCGCCGTGAACTGCTGTTGCAGCAGGTGGTGGATATCGGGGGAGATGCGGTAGACGTTGAACAGCTCCCACCAGGGTATTTTTTCCGTAAGGATCAGTCCTTTGGCCAGGTTGCCATAGAGGATATCCGTCATTTCCTTATTGGTGTCCATGCTGAACAGGGGCTCGGGGACGAGGCTGCTCTCCGGAAAATTGTAGACGAGCAGGGTCTCTTTCACCGGACTTTGCAGGAGGGTATCGGAGGTCATGATCTCCTGCAGGGATTCCGTCAGGGGCCTTTCTTTGGAAGGCTCCAGCTGGTAATATTTAACAGCCAGGGGACTCATATTACGCTGGTTCAGCAACACGTAGGTAAATGAATTGCTGTTGACTTCCACGAGGAGACGGGACTGGAGCAATTCTTCTGCCGAGATATCCGATACTTCGATTTGAAATGCGGGCTTTAGCATAATTGTCAGATGTGCAATAATACTACAATTTATTTGCATGTCCATTCACCGATTTCGTACCTTGCGGTCCTCTTAAAAAATGACTGAACCTCTGAACACCGACCGTTATAAAGTGTCCGTCAGCAACGGACAGATCCTGCGTATGACGCTGCCGATCAGCTTTTCCATCCTGGTGCCGCAGATCAATTTCATCACCAACAATATTTTCCTGGGGCATCTGGATTCCCAGTCGGAAGCTTTGTCGGCCGCGGGGATCACGGGGGTCTATTACCTGCTGTTCGCCGCTATCGGCAACGGGTTGAATAACGGTCTGCAGGCGCTGATCTCGCGCCGTGCCGGGGAAGGAAGGATCAGCGAGATCGGGAAGCTGTTCTCCCAGAGCCTGATCGTTTCCCTGGGGCTGGCCGTCCTGGGCATCCTGCTCACCTATTTCATAGCGCCGATGGTGCTTTCCTGGTCCCTGCATTCACAGACCCTGCAGGCGGAATCGGTGCATTTCCTGCGGATCCGCATCTGGGGCCTGCCTTTCCTTTACGTCTATCAAATGCGCAATGCGTTGCTGGTGGGAACGAACCAGAGCAAATTCCTCATCTACGGCACCCTGGCGGAAGCCGCCGTCAATATCGGGCTGGACTATGGGCTGATCTACGGTCATTTTGGCCTGCCGGCCCTGGGCTTCAACGGTGCGGCCTATTCCTCGATCATTGCCGAAGCAACGGGCATGCTGGTAGTCTTCGCCGTCATCCACGGCAAGGGCATCAGCAAAGAGCTGCAGCTGTATAAGCATTGGCGCTTCGATGCGGCGAACAACCGGCTCATCCTGTCGCAGTCCTTCCCACTGGTGTTCCAGTATGCGGCCGCCATCATCAGCTGGATCTTCTTCTTTGTCCTCATCGAGCACCATGGCCGTCAGGCCCTGGCTATCAGCAACACGATGCGTAATATTTTCGGGCTTTTCGGGGTCTTTATCTGGGCCTTCGCCTCCACCACCAATGCCATGGTGAGCAATATCATCGGGCAGGGCAAGCAGGACAAGGTGCAGGAGCTGATCAACCGGATCATGAAGCTGAGCATAAGCTTTGCGACGGTGATCGCTGTCCTGCTAAGTGTTTTCCCCCGATTGTTCCTGTCCGTTTACGGGCAGGACCCTGCCTTTACCGAAGCCGCCATTCCCGTGGTGCGGGTGGTCGCCTCGGCCCTGGTGATGATGTCGGTCTCCACGGTATGGCTGAATGCCGTCACGGGCACGGGCAATACGCGCATAACCCTGCTGATCGAAACGATCACGGTCATCTTCTATTCCCTCTATGTTTATTTTGTCCTGGAACGCTGGCGCCTGCCCATCGTCTATGGCTGGATGTCGGAATGGGTGTACTGGCTCTCGATGTTCAGTCTGGCCTTCGTCTATATCCGCAGCGGGAAATGGAAGGGGAAGGTGATCTGAGGGTGAGTGGTGAGTTGTGAGTAGTGAGGGAGGAACCGTGAGTAGTCAGTGGTGAGTGGTGAGGTAAGTTCCGGGAGCCGGCGGGTACGGGAGGGACAGGGATCGGGCGGCCAGGCTAGTCCTCGAATTTTTTATGGAGGGTCACTCCTGCCCTGCCCTGGAAGTTGCCGATGGGGGCCTGCAATTTATAGATGGAAAAAACGATCTCGGTAATAAAAGGATACATCTCTTTGATCCTGATAATGATCTCCTCTCCTATTTTTTCCAGCAATTTCGAAGGGCGCTGCATGCGCTGCTGCACGATGGCGAAGAGCCGGACATAGTTAACGGTATCCTCCAGGGTATGGAAGGGCCGCAGCTTATCGTCATAGGTAACGTCCAGGTTCACCTCGAAGCTGTTGCCCGTCATTTTCTCCTCGTCGTAGACGCCGTGCTGACCGGAAAAGATGAGGTTATGTAGCTGGACTGTCACCATGTTGGGGATTTTGAGATTATTTCGGGCTAAAGTTTTTATGCCAGTCCTTTGGCCGACAGGTACCGTTCGGCGTCCAACGCAGCCATACAACCGCTGCCGGCGGCCGTCACGGCCTGGCGGTAGGTCTTATCCTGCACGTCGCCGGAGGCGAATACGCCTTCGACGTTGGTACGGGTCGTACCGGGTATGGTCTTGATATATCCCGCTTCGTCCATGTCGATGTATTCCTTGAAGATATCGGAATTCGGCTGGTGACCGATGGCCACGAAGAAGGCGCTGAGGGGAACGACCTGTTTTTCCCCCGTTTTGTTGTTGAGGACGCGCAGTCCTTCGACCTTGCTTTCGCCCAGGATCTCGTCGGCCTCACTGTTCCAATAGATCTTGATATTGGGCGTTTGCTGCACTCTTTCCTGCATGACGGCGGAAGCGCGCATCTTATCGCGGCGGACCAGCATGTGCACGGTGGAACAAAGCTTGGAAAGATATAAGGCTTCTTCGGCGGCCGTATCGCCGGCCCCTACGATGGCGGCTTCCTTGTTACGGAAGAAGAACCCGTCGCAGACGGCGCAGGCGCTGACCCCGTAGCCGTTCAGGCGCTGCTCGCTTTCCAGGCCCAGCCATTTGGCGGAGGCGCCGGTGGCGATGATGACCGCGTCGGCCTCGATCAGTTTATCTTCATCGATCCAGACCTTATGGGGATGGCCGGAAAAGTCCACTTTCGTCGCGAGCCCGAAACGGATATCCGCGCCCATTCTTTTGGCCTGTTTTTCAAAATGTATCATCATCTCCGGTCCCTGGACGCCGTCCGGGTAGCCGGGGTAATTCTCTACTTCCGTGGTGATGGTCAGTTGACCGCCGGGCTGGATCCCCTGGTAGAGGACCGGCTTGAGGTTAGCACGGGCTGCATAGACGGCCGCCGTGTATCCCGCGGGACCGCTGCCGATGATCAGACAATGTACTTTTTCGCTCGCTTTCTGCTCCATGCTATGAAAAATTTAAAGAGGACAAAAATAACGCTAAATGAGGAAAGAGAATGTCGTTTCCATGACCTCCGGATAAAGTGTGAATAATATGTGAGTGGTCAGTGGTGAGTGGTCAGTGGTGAGTAGTCAGTGGTGAGTGGTGAGATAGATCAGGCAAGGGCAGGTAGGCGTAAGGAAGGATAAGAATGGGCAATCGAGCAAGGATGATAGAAAAAGAATAGTCCCGGTAAATGCCGGGACCATGGATAGAAATACAGTCAAATGATATTAATGCATGGGTCTAACCCAGGTATGCTTTGAGAGCATTGCTGTAACGAGCCTTCTGCAAACGCTTGATCGCTCTTTCCTTGATCTGGCGAATGCGTTCTTTGGTGAGATCATATTTCTGACCGATCTGCTCGATGGTTACACCATTTTCGCCATCCAGTCCGAAATAAGCATTGACGATCTCCGCTTCGCGGGGGCTCAGGGATTTCAGTACCCTGCGGATCTCCGCGCGCAGTGAATCTTTCATCACGTCATCATCCGTCTCATCGCCACCTTCCAGCAGATCGCCCATGGCTACATCTTCGGCCTCGTGAACCGGGGCGTCGAGGGAGCTGTGACGGGTGTTGCTTTGGAAAATGTTGTTGATCTCGGTCTCGCTCATTTCCAATAATTCAGCTAATTCTTCCGTACTGGGCTCTCTTTCGTGTTCCTGTTCGAAAGCCATGTACGCTTTGTTAGCCTTGTTGTACGTGCCAATTTTGTTTTGAGGCAGGCGGACTAATCTGCCCTGCTCTGCCAACGCCTGTAGAATGGACTGGCGGATCCACCATACCGCGTATGAAATAAACTTGAAACCTTTGGTTTCATCAAAGCGTTGAGCCGCTTTAATTAAGCCGAGATTGCCCTCGTTGATCAAGTCACTCAATGATAACCCCTGGTGCTGATACTGTTTTGCCACGGAAACCACGAAGCGCAGGTTGGCCTGCACCAGTTTGTCCAATGCCTTCTGATCGCCCATCTTGATGCGCTGGGCCAGCACGGTCTCCTCTTCAGGAGTGATCATCGGAATCTTGGAGATTTCCTGTAAATACTTCTCAACCGCCTGGGAATCACGGTTTGTAATCTGCGTAGCAATTTTGAGTTGCCTCATATCAAAAAATAAAAGGTGACAAAAGAATTGTCGGGTACTTGATCAATATAACATTAAAAGGATAGAGAGAGTTCACGGAAAGATGAGAAAGAGGTCGAATAATTGTCCAAAACATGCATTCCGTCCAGAACCGTTTACAAAAGTAACATTCGAATTTGGTACTTCATAGCCCTCACGGAGAAAATTAAGGATTTTAATCCGGCTTTCACAATAATTAGTAAGCTCTCCCCCTAGCCAGTGTCGCTTGCAACGAGGGTTGTAACCGTTGCAGATAAGGACTGCCGGTAGTTTTCGCATATCCTTAACATTTTAAAGACGCATCAGGTCTTGTGCATAAGCGCAAAAGCAATGTGCAAAAAAAATTTCCCAAAAATTTTGTATAACTAATTAGTTAGTTATACATTTACTCTATAACTAAATTTATAGTTACTATGAAATCGTTAACGAAGGCCGAAGAACAGGTCATGCTGGTGCTCTGGAAACTGGGCAAGGGGTTTCTTAAAGACATTATAGACGCAACTTCCGAGCCAAAGCCCCACTCCAACACCATCGCCACCCTCCTGAAGATCCTGGTAGAGAAGGGTTACGTGGAGTATGAAGTGCAGGGCCGTAACAATCTCTATAAGCCAAAGATGGGGAAGACGGAATACGGGAAAAAAAGCGTCCAGCAGCTGGTGAAGGGCTATTTCGAGGGGTCCCCGGCCAAGCTGGTATCCCAGTTCGTCAATGATAACAAACTCAGTCTCCAGGAACTGGAAGCGTTGCTGGAGCAGATCAAATCAGCTAAAAACCAGGAACCATGAGCCTCCTCCTCTATTTTTCCAAGGTATTCCTCCTGTCGGGCCTCCTGTACGGGTATTACTGGCTGGTGTTGCGGAACGCACCCTTCCACCATTATAACCGCGCCTATTTGCTGGCTATTACCTTGCTTTCCTTTGTCGTTCCCTTCCTTTCCGTTCCGGAAGGATGGAACTGGGGCAGCGCTCCACAGCAGGGCAAGGGCGGCATTATGCATGTGATCCTGCCCGGCAACTGGGAAGAGCCGGTGGTCCTGACCGGTCACCGGGGTGGTCCGGCCCTCTGGATGTACTGGGAATGGCTGGCCTGGGGACTTTATTTTGCCGTGGCCGCCGTCTTCCTGTTCCTGCTGCTGCGATCCCTCTTTTATATCCGGCGATTATCGTCCCGGTATCCCCGTCAACAGATGGAAGGCATCCGATTCTTTATCACGGATGAGCCGGGAACGCCTTTTTCCTTTTTCCGGAGCATTTTCTGGAACAGCCGGCTGGATATCGACAGTACGAATGGCAGCCAGGTATTCCGGCATGAGCTCTACCATATCCGGGAGCGGCATACCCTGGATATCCTTTTACTGCAGTCGGTGAGGATCGTCTGCTGGTTCAACCCCTTCTTCCACCTGATCTACCGGGAGATAAAAGCCCTGCATGAGTTCCTGGCCGACCAGCATGTCCTGGCGGGCAGCGACAAGTATGAATATGCCGAGCTGCTGGTCTGGCAAACGATCCGCAATGGCCAGGCCCCGATCGCTCATCCATTTTTTCACACCCATATTAAACGTCGTATTACCATGATCACCCGATTCAAAGAAAAAGGTCCCGGCTATTTCAGCCGCATTATGGCCCTCCCCCTGTTATTCATCCTCTTCTGCGCTTTTGCAACGGGCTTGCGTAAACGAACAAGCTCCTCCTCTCTCCCGGCAGGCAAGGCTATCACCGTCGTCATCGACGCCGGACATGGCGGATTCGACAATGGCGCGGTCAGCAAGAGCGGCATCGCGGAAAAGGATGCGGTACTGGCCATCGCCAAAAAGATCAAGCAATTCAGCGCAGACTACCCGGTGAATATCATCATGACCCGGGACGATGACCGGATGCCCGGTAATAAAGATAATATCCATGACGGGCTGGTGTACCGCGCCGACCTGGCCAAAGAGAACAGGGCCGACCTTTATATCTCCCTCCACATGAATGCGGAAGGTAAGGAAGCCGTGCATGGCTTCGATATTTATATCGCCAGGGGTAACTCTCAATACAAGCAGAGCGCGCAGCTGGGCTCCGCGATGCTGGAATCCCTGAAAGGCAGTTACCAGACGGATAATATGCTGCGGGAAAGGGAAGAGAATATTTATGTGCTGCGCAATACGGCTATGCCCTCCATCCTGATCACCTGCGGCGACCTGAATGTGGACAAGGACTGGGAGTTCTTCAGCAAGCCGGCCAACCAGGACCTGGTCGCAAAGGATATCCTGCAGGGCATCGTCCGTTATCAAAAAGAGTATGCCGGCTCCCCTTCGGCCCTGGCCTCTCCTGCCGGGACGGATACCGTCCCCCGCGTCCCGGGGAAGGAAAAAAAGAACCCGGAGGGGATCGAGGAAGCGGAATATCCCGGGGGTCAGGAAGGGTGGCTGAACTACCTGAACACAAATTTCAAATATCCCCGTGAAGCGGCGGACAAGAATATCCAGGGCACGGCCCGGGTGCAGTTCAAGGTCGATGAGCATGGGATGACCCGTGATTTTACCCTGCTGGAAGATCCCGGCTCCATTCTGGGAACAGAAGCGCTGCGTGTCCTGAAAAGCAGCGGCAAGTGGCTACCCGCTACCCTGAAAGGCCACCCTGTTGCGTCTTATAAGATACAGCCGATCGTATTCAAATTAGTCCCCTGATCCGTATGAGAGTGTTTCTTTCGGTGGCTTGTTTCGTGACCCTGCTCTGTTGGACCGGCTGCACTTCTCCCCTGCGCCGGCTCACGGGGATGTATGTGGATCGTTCGGCGCCCCGCGATACGCTGGTGCTCTTTCCCGATAGCACTTATGAGTACCAGGAAAGATTGCTGACCGATAAGGCGGGCTTTACCTGGGGAAGCTGGAAGCTCGATAATAAGAGGATCACCTTCCATGCCCCCTTCCGGCCACACAACGGGTTCGGCATGCGGGTCAGCAGGGACAGCAGTCCTGCCGGCGGACCGTACCCCCGCTATCGCCTGTTATTGGGCGATACGCCCGATCCCGTGGAGATTGAGGATGTGCAGGTCTTCGACCATAACAGGGTGGTCCAGACGAACAAGGTGCAATTCTCCGGTAACGAGGTCCAGGTGAGCGGCGGCGCAGGGCCCGGGATCCTGGCGGATGGAAAGGTCTACGATTCGGTGGTGATATTCACGCACGATTTTACGAACCTGCTGCTGAACCGTCCCTACCTCGATCCCGTGAGGTATACCTTCAGGATCTACCCGGTGGAGCGTTTCTATGCGCTGGACCGCTATGCCTTCATCCGGAATAAGAAGACCGGCCTCCTGGAGAACGTGGTGGATCCCGGCAGCAAGCCGGTTTACATGCGCTTTAAAAAAATATCGGATACCTACCGCACTACCTGGTGAATGAATAGATATGCCCGGAGATCGGGTGCGGGATGATGTTAGCTACTGGCACTTAGTAGATGATCTCTTCCCCGCCGACCTTCAGCAGGAGATTTTTATGTTCGGCCGTTTCCACGCGGCCGACTATTTTCGCTTCGATACCGAATTGCCGTCCTACCGCGATCATCTCCTCCGCGGAGGCAGCATCGGTGAATATTTCCAGGCGATGGCCCATATTGAAGACCTGGTACATTTCGCGCAGGTCGGAACCCGAAGCCTGCTGGATCAGCTTAAAAATAATGGGGGGGTCGAATAAGTTATCCTTTATGATCCGGAACTCGCCGGGCAGGTATTTCATGCATTTGGTCTGTCCGCCGCCGCTGCAATGGATAAGCCCGTGGATCCTGTCGAAATGTTGTTCCAGCAGAAGCTTCAGCAGGGGCGCATAGGTGCGGGTGGGGCTCAACAGCAGCTGGCCGATGGTGAGGGGAGAAATGTGAGTGGTGAGTGGTGAGTTGTGAGTGGCGAAGGGGGATTGAGGTACGTCCACTTCGTCGGTCATCCGGTGCGGGCCTATATAGACGACGTGTTCGTCCAGCGTGGTATCGTAGGACTCATGGTAGCGGGCCCCATAGGTCTTGTGCAGCACATCGTGGCGGGCGCTGGTGAGGCCATTGCTGCCGATGCCGCTGTTATACGCGGATTCATAGCTGGCCTGGCCGGAACTGGCGAAGCCTACGATCACATCGCCTGCCTGGATCTTATCGTTGGTGACCAGCTTATTCTTCGGCCAGCGGGCCGTCATGGTGCCATTGACGGCGATGGTACGCACCACATCCCCTACGTCGGCCGTCTCGCCTCCCAGGTATTGGATATTCACGCCGAAACTTTTCAGCTCATCGAAGAATTCCTGTGAACCATTGATGATCGCTTCCAGGACCTCGCCGGGCACATTCTTTTTACTGCGGTCGATGGTGGAGGAAAAAAGGAGGTTGTCATAGATCCCTACGCATAAAAGATCATCGAGGTTCATGGCGATGGCGTCCCGGGCGATGCCCTTCCATACGGATAGATCGCCTGTCTCTTTCCAGTAGAGATAGGCCAGGATGCTTTTGGTTCCGGCCCCGTCTGCGTGCATGAGGTTGACCCAGGCATCGTCCCCACCGAGATAATCCGGGTATATTTTGCAGAAAGCATTGGGGTATAACCCCTTATCTAATTTTTCGGTAGCTTTGTGCACCTCTTCTTTCTGGGCGGAGACCCCACGTTGCGCGTAAAGTGACATATGGCAGCAAAGGTATAATATCGGCGCCTATTGTCAATTAACCAATTATCTATTATCTATAATAAGTTAGTTTTGCAGCACTTTATTAAAATTCTCTCTGTCAGCACATGCATGTATATCGAAATACGGATCAATTGCCCTCTTTCCGCCGTGCCGTTATAACCATCGGGACCTTTGACGGGGTACACACAGGACACCAGCAACTCTTGCAGCAATTAAAGGATCAGGCCGCCCGGATCGACGGGGAGACGCTGATCGTCACTTTCCACCCCCATCCCCGGAAGATCGTACGGGGAGTGACCGGAGAGATCCGGCTCATCAATACACTGGAGGAAAAGATCCGGCTGCTGGCCGGTAAGGGAGTGGACCATCTGGTGATCGTTCCTTTTACGGATGCTTTTTCCCAGCTGACGGCGGAACAGTATATTAAAGATTTCCTGCTGGAAAACTTCCATCCCCATACCATTATTATCGGTTATGACCACCAGTTCGGCAAAGGCCGCCTGGGTAATTACCGCCTGCTGGAAGAATTCAGCCAGCGCGAGGGCTTCGAGCTCCAGGAGATCCCCGTACATGTGGCCGATGCGATCTCCGTCAGCTCCACCCGGATCCGGGAAGCCATCGCTGCCTCGGATATTACCACCGCCAACCAGCTGCTGGGCTATGATTTCTTTTTTACAGGGAAGGTGATGGAAGGCAATAAGCTGGGCCGCACCATCGGTTATCCGACAGCCAACCTCCAGGTCGATGATCCGGAAAAACAGCTCCCCGGCAATGGGGTGTACGCGGTGGAAGCGGAGATCGTGAGTGGTGAGTGGTCAGTGGTGAGTGAGGAGGTCAGTGGTGAGGTGAGTGGTGAGGTCAGTGGTGAGTGGTCAGTGGTGAGTGAAGTTGGGGATGTTGATAAGTTGGAGACCGGGGAGGTGAGTGGTGAGTGGTCAGTGGTGAGTGAGAAGGGCAGACGTCTGAAGGGTATGATGAATATCGGGGTACGTCCTACCGTGGACCCTAACAATAAGATGCGGAGCATCGAAGTGAACCTTTTCGATTTTGAAGGAGACCTCTACGGAAAGCACCTGCGAGTGACCGTAAAAAAATACCTGCGGGGAGAGCAAAAATTCGCCGGCCTGGAAGCGCTGAAAGAGCAGTTGGCAAAGGACCGTGTGGAAGCGCAAGCCTATTTGAAATAAGAAGGCCCCATGACCGCCGGTTGGAAGGAGCGGCGCGCGGCGAGTCGTGACGAGTCCCCTATCCCATGATCTTTACCACCATTTCCTTCAGCAGGGATGCGTCTTCTGTCGGGGCGCTGTTCACGCCGATGCTTTTCAGGTTATAGGTATGCAATAATAAGATGGCGCTTTCGATCCCCTGGTACTGATAGTTCCGCACCGCCGTCAGATAGTCTTTCAGAAAATAAGCATTCACGCCAATGGCGGCGGCCATACTCTTTTCATCTTTACCGGACTGGGACAGCAGCATATAGGCCTTGCTGAAAAAATTATAGAGGGAGGGCAGGATGAGCTGGATGGGGCCTGCTTTGGGATTGCCTTCGAAGTATTGTATGATGCGAATAGCTTTCACCTTATCCTTTTTGGCAAATGCGTCCTGCAATTCGAAGACATTGTATTCTTTGCTGACGCCTACGTATCGCTCGATATCGTCTTCGGTGATGGTATCCCTGCCGCCGAGGTTGACGAGGAGCTTGTCTATTTCATTGTTGATGCGATTCAGATCGTTGCCGATATGGTCCACCAGGAGGAGCAGCGCTTTTTGCCCGATGCCGTATCCTTTCGATCGCACCAGCTCGCTGGTCCAGTCCGGCAGCTGATTGTCGTACATCTTTTTGGTGCTGAACAACTCCGCTTTATCTTTCAGCAGTTTGGCGAGTTTGCTGCGGCCGTCCACTTTCTTCTCTTTGTAGGATACCACGAAGACGGTGGAGTCGAGGGGCTTTTCGATATAGGCTTCCAGCTTATCGAGGTCCCGCATCTGCTGCGCCTCTTTCAGCAGGACGACCTGTCTTTCGGAGAACATCGGATACCGGCGGCACGCGTTAATGACGGCAGTCCAGTCGGCATCCTTTCCATAGAACACGGTCAGATTGAAACCGGCCTCTGCCTCCGACAGGATCTCGTGCTCGGCATATTGCACTATTTTATCTATGTAATACTCTTCCTCCCCTTCCAGCCAGTAAACAGGCCTGAATTTCTTTTTTTTCCAGTCTCCGAGGATCTTCTCTACCGACACGTTTTTTCGATTTTAGCGGTTAATATTACATAAATCTATAACAATCAGGGCCGTTGCACAATAAAATGACTTTTGGCACGGTTTTAGACAAAGGGTATATCGGAGCCTGAAATTGGCTCCGCCGTAGTAAACAAATTTTTTATCATTTATCACTTTTGAAAATCAATAAGCTATGAGCACAACAACCAACTATCCATCAGCATCGCCCCAGAGTCAACCGCCCCGTAAGGATTACAAAAATCTCGTTATCGGGCTGTTAGCAGCAGGTTTCCTTGGAACCTGGGGTTATTTACTGTGGAACAACAACAAGCAGGAACAAGTTCAGACCCAACAGCAATCCCAGATCGCAAAAGTAACGGAAGACAAGGGACTGATCCAGAAAAATTTCGATGATGCACTGGTAAGACTCGATTCTCTGACCGGTGAAAAGAACAAGTTATCCAGCCAGCTGACTGATCGTGATGGCCAGATCGGCAAACTGAAAAGCCAGATCCGCGGTATCCTCGGCAAGCAGCATATCACGGAAGCTGAAAAGAAGAAAGCTGAAGAACTGATCAAGGAATTGAATGACAAGATCAGCAACCTGGAACAACAAGTCGCTCAGCTGACCCAGGAGAATCAAACCCTGACCACTGAAAAGACGCAGCTGACCCAGGACAAAGACAAGCTGACCACCGATCTGCAATCTACCACTACTGCCAAGCAGGATCTGGAAAAGAAAGTAGACGTAGCTTCTACCCTGAACGCTTCTAACATCTCTGTTACTCCCGTACAGGAAAAGAAGAATGGTAAAGAAAAAGAAACTACCACCGCCAAGAGAGTGAATAAACTGGTTATCGGTTTCGACGTAGCCAACCGTATCGCTCAGACAGGTCAGACCGATGTATATGTATGTATCACGGGTCCTGATGGCAAGGCCATCTCTGTTCCTGCACTGGGTTCCGGCACTTTCACCAGCCGTGAAGACGGAGACAAGGTGTATACAGCTAAAGTTCCTGTAGACATCGAAGCCGGAAAGACCAAGGCCGTTCAATTTGCCTGGAAACAAAGCACTCCTTTCGAGAAAGGAAGCTATAAGATAGAGATCTATCACAATGGCTTCAAGATCGGAGAAGGCACCAGGGAACTGAAGAAAGGCGGTCTGTTCAGCTAGATCGGAATAATCCCTCTGAAAATATATTTGAAGAACACCAGGAAAGCCGGGAACGTATGTTTCCCGGCTTTCTTCTTTTATATGGGTCGTGGATGGAATGTGAGCAGGAAGCCCGTTAGAGCAGGGCCCGCAGCGCCGCCCTGCCCGTGTGCACGATCGTAGACTCTCCCGCCTTCCTTCCCTCATACTGAAGGCTTAGTTCCAGGTTGCTGCCCAACCGCTTGGTCAGGTCCACATTCCACAGGTAGTTCTTACCGGGCAGAAGGCCTTCCAGGATCGTATAGGAGACGGAGGAGGTCGTGCTGGCGGCCGCATCTTTTACCCGGTAGGTGATCGTATTGAGCGTGAATTTCGCCTGGATGGAGGTGCTTTGCACGATGTTGTATTTAAAATCGGTGTTGAAAGCGCCTGCTGTGTATTGCTGGCCGCCAAGGTTGGCTGCATTCGTCTTATAGCTTAATTTATATCCCATGCCCAGGCGGAAATTAGCCCCCCGGGTGAAGGTCAGGCCCGGTTCCATGGACCAGGTCTTCAGGTCGTAGTTGCTGCTGTCGAAATTGGCGCCGGTGGTGAACAGCTGATTGGACCCTTGTTTCATCGTAGCATTGAGGGTGATGGCGCGGGAGATATTCAGCCGGCTGCGAAGGGTCCATTCCTTCAATTGCCGGGTCTCATAGCCATAGGTCAGCAGCGTCTTGATGCCATTGCGGGTATTGCTCACGTCGAAACCCCAGCGGGGGTCGGTACGATTGAAGGAAAAGGTATTGACCAGGATGGTGCTGCGGGTGATGAGCGAGGTATCGTTCAGGGGCGCCTTAAAAGGATTTAACTGCACGAACCCATGGGCCTGCTCTTTCTGACTGAGCTGCAGGGTGGACTGGAGGAGGGCGCGGGCCAGCAATCTGCCAAATGCCCTGCTTTTCTGCGGGTTGATCAGGGCCCGCGGTGTAATGATCAGGCTATAATTAAAGGTATTATAATTGGCTTTGACATATTGGTCGGTAGGCGTGTAGACCCGGATATAGATGGCCTGGTCGGGGAACTGCGCCAGCACGAATTCCTCCAATTGCTGGATCCCATCCTTATTGACGTCTATCCAGGCATATTGTCCCGTACCGGCCGGGACCTGCAAATAGGTATAGCTCTTTTTCTGCTCCTGTCCCGAGCCTACTTCGTACAACACATTGCCTTTTATCAGCCCCTTTCCTTCGTTGATGAGATATTCGACCCTTCCCAGGAGGCTGTTGTCCGCCGTCTGGGTCGTGATACGATTGTTCAGGATCTGTAGGTTCCGGTAGGTGGCGTTCAGGTGGAACTGGTGACGGGCATTTTTTGTAAAGTCCGCGAAGAGGTTGAAGGTCTTGCTGCGGTCGCCCAGCTGCAGGTTTTTGCCGTAAGGATAGGAATTCGTACGGGTAGCCAGGGACATGCCCCAGTGATTGGGATCCTTTTCCGGGGATTTAAGATAGGCCTGGAGCGTCTGGAAGGCAAAGCTGGTGGCCAGCACGGTATCCTGGGCCTTGTCCCTGTTCTCATTATGCTCCAGGGAATAGCCGGCCCCGATCGTATAGTTCTTCAGCCGGGTAAACCGTTTGGACAGGTCTATGGAAGGACGAAAATAAAATCCTTTGAAAGCGTTGCTGTCGCTCGTCGTGTAGCTGACCTGGTCATTGATACGCCAGCCCGCAATCTCCTGTTTGTGGGTAAAAATATGCCGGACACCTGTGAAACTGCCGCCCCGGTCGTAGCGGTTGATCTCGTAGCGGACCGAATTAAATTTCCGGTCTGCCAGCTGAAGGCCTGCCGTGTAGATCTTCTCGTCGGCGGGCGCTGTGTAGAGTCCCAGGCCCCAGTCGCGGGTGAATTCCACGGGGCGCAGTCTTTCCAGGGGCTGGAAATTGGCCTGCACATATTCATACCCCAGGTTGGAGGTCAGCTGCAGGCCCTTTTGCGACTGGCCGAGATGGTGCGTATTCCTGAACTGGAATTTCGCCGCATAGCCTTCATCGTTGCCCTTATCGATGGAAGAGAGGGTATTGGCGTCGTAATGGCTTTGCGCCAACTCCAGGTTAAGGGCCGTATTCTTTGTTACGTCATAGTCCGCGCCGACGGTCATGACCCGCTGCGTTTTGGGCGTTACCAGGAACTGCGCTGCCTCGAAAGTGCCCTGTTGCTGCCCGTTGACGGGCGCTACCCATTTATAAACGCTCCCGTTGACGCCATTCAGGTCCTGGACATAACTGCCCAACCCCTGCCCCACGTTAATAAAAGAGAGGTTATAGAGGGTCACGGTCTGATCCGTGGAGAAGACATAGGCCGAGTCGTGCAGGGTCGTTCCCGCGGCGTTCAGGTAGGTGGTGTCGATCCTTTTATAGAGGATCTTGCCGGAGGCGAAGGTGTCGACGGTGGCGACCGGGTAATAAGCATGGGTGATGCTGTCCCCCAGCCTGCTGATGAATTTCTGCTGTTCGGGGTTCAGGCTTTGGTTGATGGGAGAATTGCGGGAATCGCTGTTACTGAAGAGGGCGGCCCGCAATTTCAGTTTGTTGCTGATCGTCACTTCATCGTAAAGGTAGAGATTGACGTTCAGGTAGTTCCTGTCGGCGTACTCGAACTCCACCTGGATCCTCGCGTCCTGGGTGATCATACGTTTAGCCGTGAACGTTACTTCCGCTGTATTATAGTTGATCACGTAGTCCTGGTCCTCGCCTCTTTGCATCAGCTGGCCGTCCACATATACTTTTTCCGTGCCTGCCAGGATGATAAAATAAAGTTCGCTGTTGGCGCCCTGCAGGCGGTAAGGGCCCTGGTTGCCTTCCTGCCCCTGGAAGATATTGCGGGTAAATTTCCCTTTGGCGATCGCCGCGCTGACAAGGGCCTTATTGGTGACATTTTTCGAGACCTGGTTGGTGGTCTCGAAGGAGGCGCCCTGAAGGCGTTTGTAAAACTTCAGGAAGTAGTTCTGGTTCTGCCGCAGGTCGATGTCGCCCATGGAGATGGCCCAGTTCTTCTTTTTGAACTGGAGGAAGATCTTATCGAATTCGTTGAGGTCGGCCGTCGTACCATCGGGCTGGATGGGGATATTATTATCCGTGATGGCGGCGGAGATCTCGATGCTGTCGGCGAGATATCCGCTGATCTGGAGGTTGAGGTTGGAGGTGACCACCGCATCCTGGCTATTGCCGAAGGAGATGGACCGGCCGAAACTACCGTTATAAGTGATATTCCCGAAGTTGAAGAAGTTATCCGCGCTGGTGCGGGACCCATCGTTGAAGACATAGGGCTGGACGAGGAAATAGTTCTGGATGCTGTCAAAATTGAACCGCCGGGCCACTGCGTTCAGCTTGTAAGGAAAGGCCCGGTACTGGATATAGATGCTGTCCAGGTGCGGCATTTGCCGCCAGGAAAGGCTCGCGTCCACCCAATTGATGGTATAAGCGCTGTCCGGGACGCCCAAAATGGACAGGGAGCCGGGGACCAGGCTGGCAGAGTCGAGGGCAAGGGGGCCCGCCCGGACGGGTATGAATCTCCGGTGGAGATTGGACAGGGGCCGGGCCCCGATCAGCGCAGGTCTTCCGGAGGGAGGACGTGAGTGGTCAGTGGTGAGTGGTGAGTGGTCAGTGGTGAGTGGTGAGTAGTGAGATAGGGTATCCCGGCTGCGGAGCAGGATATCGGTTCTGGGCCGGGTGGTATCCTTTCGGGTGGTATCGTGGGCGACGACAGGTGGGCGCGCAGGCGGCAAGGTATCCCGGGAACGGGCCAGGGAATCCGATGTGACGATGGGTGGGCGCGGTAAGGTATCAGAAGCACCGGGAGGCC
>Ga0307517_10005049_pt1 | contig 20051 bp, 18 predicted proteins | sample 23_EM_MG_FD_194515 | JGI IMG/M metagenome (GOLD analysis project Ga0307517, IMG submission 194515) | Populus trichocarpa ectomycorrhiza microbial communities from riparian zone in the Pacific Northwest, United States - 23_EM | ecosystem: Host-associated > Plants > Roots > Unclassified | place... | reverse complement strand
GGCGAGGCAATGTCTTGTGGATTGCGTTAGGGATAGGATGAATGATTAATTAAGTAATTAAACATGTCGCGATGGCGCTGTCCACAAGAAGGCACGCCCACGTGACATGTCACGTGGGTGTTTCCATTTTCAATATCGAGACTGATTCTTTCTGGTTAGAATTGTACCCATAAATTTACCCAAGCGGCTGAAGACAATCGGTTCAAGTTCTTTGGCAACGTCGGCATCGGCGACACGCGGTGCAACTCCCACTCGCGTCGATATTCAAGAACTACAGCCACTTTCTTTTCGCATCGGGGTGTACATTACCCACTCTACATGATGATCTTCCTCCTTCGCCATATTACATTCCAGCCCTTTCGCTTGTCCATTGGTACACACGACACCTAAACAAACCACAACTCCACCCGAACAAAGTGACCCATGGTTTCGCCTATCGGAAATGCGAACGTCTCATTAGATGTCGCCCGGATGCTCCTTACCGACGTCGATGTGCTAACAAAGTACGATATGTCTCATAATGTTCTCAATGCATCGGCGACTTCTGCAGTCAAGCATGTATCGATCATCGGGCGGCGCGGCCCATTGGAAGCTGCTTTCACGATGAACGAGCTCAGGGAGATCTCGACTTTTTCCGCTCTCCAATCGGTCTGGTTCTACCTACACCTACACGTCCTGCCCAGCTATGTTTGTCTCATACCGCACTGGACCCAGAGACGCAATGCCTCGTACCCGTGGGAGAGACATCCACTTTATCCACGGACTTCGTCGTCAACTCCTTAGGGTTCCACGGCGATCCCACACTCAACTTCTATGACCCAGGCCTGCGCCATTTGCGCACAGTATCGGGTTGGATCGTCACATCGACTGGAGTGACCCTTAGGTACGTGTACGCCTCTGGCTGGGCCTCGACGGGCAAAAAAATGAGCATTGGCTTTAACGATGATGGACGCTTACGATGTCGTGAACACCATCATTGAGGATTGGAAGGCGGCTGCTGCTACTAGGATAGCAACGAGATAAAGGCGCTGGTAGATGCGGACCACCAAGTGCATGATCTCCCGCTGCTGAATTTGGACCCGGCGTTAGCTGAGGTTCCCGAGGAGGTCAGGGAAGGATGGTTTGGTTTCTAGTTACGAGACTTGGGGGCGCATTGGCCAGGAGGAGATGACAAGGGAGAGTTGATGGGGAAAGAACGAGAAAGAATGGGTTGGGAGGATGCTTGTCATTCTATGGGCCTGAGTGACATCTAGAATTTAATTCATATAATCCTCGATGTTTATGTATCCATCAGGTTATACCTTGATTAATTTATAGATCCAAGCCATGTGACTGAGAGCGGCTAAAGGTGTTTTATTGACATCAACGATGTGTTATCTCATTGTTCAAGGGGCGGGTTGCAATCAGATATGCGAACAATTGAATTGAAATGGGGGTAAGTACACCAAATCCCGGAATCACTCCCTAGTAGGTAGGAATTTCCCTATGTAGGACAAAAATACAAAACCGGGAACGCGATGTCGACTGATGCTATGACAAGCGAGGGAAATTCGATTAGATCGGCGGTGTGATCAGATGGTGATTTGATTTCAGGGACGCGCCCAAGCGCTCGTGCACCTGTCCTTTGTCTGTGCTCTGGATATGTCTCGCTGGTGCCACAAAATTTGGTTTGGAAGATCCACAGGTAATATCACTGCTTAACCGTTAACTCGAAACCTGTTGTGGTTTCTTCAGGTTTGATTGGTGACGCAAGGGAGTTCCCATCGGCAGTTGCGTGCGATCCTGCCATAGAAATATTTGAGGCCCTATGAAGGGAAGAATTAGGATCACAAATAAGCTGTTGTGTCCGAGATGTACGAACTGATCGAGTAATGAGTCGAGCCCCGCGTAGTATGCCGAGTGCTTCTTTCTCCTCTTGACGGAACGTTCGTTCGAGGGAACAGACGAACCTTCATCGGTCGAACCTGTTGTCGAACTATTACCGCACGGTCAGCCCCTTATATACCGTGTGCCCGTCACATATCGACGTACCGTTTCCCCCTTTTCTTTTTCTCGAGACGTCCTTCGTCCTTCGTCTCTTCTGATTGGCGCTTGCGTTTCAAGGGTGCCGGTGGCAGCTGAACAGGCGGTTCATGGATGGGCTGGGCAACAGTCGCAGTGGGGGGAAGATTGAGACTTGTGCCACCTGCATTGTTGGGTAGTGTTAAGGTTCTGTTCAGCACTGGCACTGGGATCGTGTGTGTTTTAAGATCAGAAGAACTACAGAGTAGATCCGTTCAGCTCTATTCTGAAGCATCCATTTATAAATTATCCCCACCTTTCTAGTTGGGACTGGTTGGCGGCCAGAGGCTCGTTATTCTTTGGCACGGCTGGTGGTGGGGGGATGTGCGGGATGTCATATGAGAAGTCCCACAAACCCTGGTTTGGATCTTCGAACAAGCTATCCAACCCTCCGGAGCTATCGCTCAACCACTGGTAGAGTCACATTAGCTTCCAGGAATGGTGCTTTAAATACACCCTGACTGACATCGTTCAAAGGGCTATTTGCAAGTAGGAGGTCGAGCTCTGATAATTGGCTCATGTCCGGTGGTTGGGGAAGAGGTCTTAAAGAAATGATACTGTGACCGTGTCGAGTAGCGTGGAACAGGCAGGTGGTTGGCGCACGATGATGGAAGAGAAATGAGAGTGTGTGTATTGGCCTGTTGTGTTCAACTAAGCATGGGCCTCAACTAAGCGGGCCTCAACTAAGCGGGTCCCAACTAAGCTTGGGCCAGATTCGCCTGAAGACCAAATCTAGATAAGACACAAGCCACGATCAGCAAAATGAGGGAAGAAATTTCCGTCACAAAGCGCACGCAGAAAGGATGCGATGGAATCTGAGATATGTATTGAAAATTTTGGATATTTAATTTGAAGAGTGAAATGATTGTGAGTTCGCTGCTCTCATTTAGTCGACGGGCCGGTTGACGGTCCTGTTGACCGTTTCTCGACATCTCCACAATCAGCCAGAACTGAAGCTCAGGAATCGCTGCCAGGGCCAGACAATTTTGACGAGGAGGCAAAATGAGGTCCATTCTGGAAAAAGAATTCATGATTGCGGCTTGAAGAAATCATGCCATAGTTCGACTGACGAAGGAGATGGCTCCGGTGTATAGTCAAGAACGAGATCTATTTCTATTTCTTGGAGACATGGAAAATTTCCAACACAAAAAAGAGGGGTGTATTTAGAAATCGAAGTCTGTCATCATTAGGGCAAGAAAAAATAAATGCGAGGCTGTGGAAGTCTAGGATAGAGAAACTGGAGGCAGGAAGCGGAGCGACACTGATGCCATACAACTTCATCCACCGGGTGAGAGTTTAGCGAAAGGCAAAAGGTTGACGTCCAATGGCATCGTGGTACTGAGTCAGAATCCATCGCCAAGAATTTCAGCTCTGGAATGCGTGAAATAGCATCGTGCATTGGCTGGGGGTTGCCACGTAGTAACAGGCGTTATATTTTAATTTATACAGGCATATCTTGAGTCTCCCTTGGCTTGTCCGACTCCCCTCAGAGGCAGCGGCTGGCTTTTTGAATGCAGTTGTGCATTCGATAGCTTGCAAGAAACTCGAAAAATATAGGGTGCTCGTCATGTACTTCCTCGTCGCGAACGAAACTCGAAGGGCTCGTCCTTCCCAGGTTGACGTCATACCCCCAAGATGCTACGCAGGTCCGCTGGCGGTTCCTGGAGCCCACGCTCAAAACCCACCGCGGAACGCGTGTGCAGGGAGAGAGATGCCGAAGGCGTCGCGGGATGCAGACGGGTGAGGAGTAAAGTGTGAAGGAGGCGGACACGATGCTGGCGATACAGGGAGACGGTAACAGGATAGGCAGGATTACACAAGACAGAAATGGAAACAGCGGACAAAGTGGAGGTGGAGTGGTTGCGAGAGGAGATAGAGAGGTTGGGACGGGAGACAGGAGAGACAGAAGAGAGACCACAGACCAGAAGGGGTGGAGGGTCGACTACAGAGACAACGGCGAAAGGTGGACAGAGGAATCGAAAGCTATGAAATTGGTTGTAAGTACATGGGTTTCCAAAGTTCCCCTGCTACGCCCTTCCTCCTAAGCATTCACGCGCACGAGTGATAGCGGAACCAGTGCGTCACCAAATTTTATCCATCTTGTATGGAGGCGGTGATGGGACACTAGTTACGCCGGATTGGACCTATGGCCGCCAACGGAGACAGAGCAGGCGCTCGAAAAAGCAAGGGGCGAGACGGTGAGGATGAACTGGCCCCATGTTTCTGTATGAAAAAGTGCGACGATGGAAAGCGGGTGAGTCGTCAGATCTTCTGATTTGGAGTTGAGAGGAGGGGAGAGAGGTCGCGCCGGTAGCAGATGTGGGAGAGATTGGTCCATAGCCGAGTTGGAAACACCTGTGGCACCGCTCCCTTCGATTTTGAGCAAAAAAAGGTAGTTTTATGTTTATCGTTCAGAAAATCGCGCGAAACCGAGCGCTGACGACAGGATGGGTTGAGAATGCGTGGCAGAGGAATTGAACAGCCCGATACGCACCACATTTTGTCTTTGATAAGTAGGCTCCTCGGTGTGTGCGTAGCGATGCAAAGATAGACAGGGGAACATGAGGCAAACCCACCCCAGACATGCCCTTGATGAAAGAGTTGCGATGTATCGATTTGGCCGCACAGGTTCTATAACCGTGGCTGTGTAAAGGCCCGACTCTCGGAGTTACGTAAGACAGGAAAAGGACATCCTTTCGACAACTTCTAGCTCGTTTGAAAACCCATCCTCCGACACTCCACTCTACACTAGTATACACTCTTGTCCATAACCCAATGGACGACGAAGGACATAACCCCCTTGAAGGAAACCTTATCACCACCACCGCATGTAGTTTATCCCCCATCGACCATTCCCAGATCGCGACATCTGTGGATGGACAACTTCCCCTCGCCGAACATAAAACAGTCGTCTTGAAGGGTAAGAGTTCGAATTCTGCACTAAAAGACCGGTTTTCACACCATCCTAGATTTTGTCGTCGAGTGCATAGCAGGAGACTCCACACACCGTGCTTTGGATGCCCTTAGCCTCAACACTTTGGTGTTCGCCGAGGGAGAGTGGGATACTAGACTCATGGAGAAGATTGCTCCAACAGTCTGGAGATGTGATCAAATTACCCAGTTGTGAGTATGGTATGGTCGTTGACTCGCAACCATTTAATTTAACTTGAAAATCTAAAGGCGCATGGATATGGATGAACTCTTGTTTGTTGCTCATTCTGAAACCGCTGGCGACATTGGATGTGTGAACTGGACGAAGGATGATCTGGTCGCATTCGTGGCAGTAGAAAGTGGTACGTGCAGCTTAGCTAGATTATAAAGCTGTCAATTGTAAGCCATCCATTCCAGAGATGAAACTGCAACGCGACTTCGTGATGGAAGAAGAGAGTCCAGAGTTGCTGAGGTTAAGTTTCACCATTGGTAAGTTTTTACCCTCTATTAAAATACAGCCTTTGATCCTCATTCCTTCTGCAAAGCTCTGTCACACAATGTTGCCTCAAAATTCAAACCATTGTCCAACATCACACAACATTTACCAGGAGGAGATATGCTCGACAAATTGCAGGACCCAGTACTATTTTCCAGCATGTTTGAAAAAATTCAACTTACAGGAGATGTGGGGCTCATGCACAGGTTTGGTGTTGGTTTTCATCGGCGATTTCGGAGAACCAATAATGAAGGTGACATCAACAAAGCCATTATGAGTCTTGAGTGGGCTGTCCGGATGTCATCACCTGATGATGCAAATTATGGGATATATACTCGTGACTCTGGGCTGGCATTGTTGAAAAGGTTCCAATTGTCCAGGCAACTTTCTGACATCAACAAAGCAATTTCAATGACTGAGGATGCTCTTGCTTGTACCCCTGAGGATAATGTGAAGCGACCAGCACAGTTCAACAACCTTGGAAACTCCTTTTTGATGCGCTTTGAATGCACTGGTGATCTTGTGGACATTGCAAATGCCATCTCTAGTCTGAAGAGTGCCATCAAGCTCACTCCAGAGGGGCATGCAGACATGCCTTCCTGGCTCAGCAACCTTGGGAACTCCTTTTTGACACACTTCAAATGCACTGGTGATCTTGAAAACATTGAAAGTGCAATTTCCATTCATCAGAGGGCAGTCCAGCTCACTCCAGAGGGGCATGCAAACATGCCCTCTTGTCTCAACAACCTTGGGAACTCCTTCTTGACAAGATTCAAACACACTGGTGGCCTTGCAGACATTACAAGTGCAATATCCACTTTGCAGATGGCCATCCAGCTTACTCTTGAGGGGCATGCAGACATGCCCCCCCGGCTCAACAACCTTGGGAGCTCTTTCAGGACACGATTTCAATGCACTGGTGATCTTGCAGATATTGCAAGTGCAATTTCCACTCACCAGAGGGCCATCCAGCTCACACCAGAAGGGCATGCAGACATGCCCTCCCGGCTCAACAACCTTGGGACCTCCTTCTCGACACACTTCAAATACACTGGTGATCTTGAAAAAATTGCAAGTGCAATTTCCATTCATCAGAAGGTAGTCCAGCTCACTCCAGAGGGGCATGCAAACATGCCTTTGCGGCTCAACAACCTTGGAAACTCCTTCTTGACACGCTTTGAACACACTGGCAATCTTACAGACATTGCAAATGCCATCTCTAATCTGAAGAGTGCCATTGAGCTCACTCCAGAGGGGCATGCAAACATGCCCTCCTGGCTCAACAACCTTGGTAATGCCTTCTTGACATGTTTCAAAAGAAATGGTAATCTTGCAGATATCAGGAGTGCAATTTCCACCCATCAGAAGGTAGTCCAACTCACACCAGAGGGGCATCCAAAAATGTCCTCCCGGCTCAACAACCTTGGGACCTCCTTCTTCACACAGTTTGAGCACAATGGTGATCTTACAGACATTGCAAATGCAATCTCCACTCATCACAGGGCAGTTGAGCTCACTCCAGAGGGGCATGCAGACATGCCTTCTCAGCTCAACAACCTTGGTAATTCCTACAGTATATGCTTTGAACACACTGGTGATCTTGCAGACATTTCAAGTGCAATCTTCACTCTGCAGAGGGCACTCCAGCTCACTCCAGAGGGGCATGCAGACATTCCCTCCCAGCTCAACAACCTTGGGATCTCCTTCAGGACACGATTCCAATCCACTGGTGATCTTGCAGATATTGCAACTGCAATCTCCACTCTGCAGAGGGCAGTCCAACTCACTGCAGAGGGGCATGCAACTATGCCCTCTCTACTCAACAACCTTGGGAACTCCTTCTTGAGATCCTTTGAATGCACTGGTGATCTTGCAGACATTGCAAATGCAATCTCCACCCTGCAGAAGGCAGTCCAGCTCACTCCAGAGGGGCATGCAAACCTGCCCTCCTGGCTCACCAACCTTGGGAACTCCTTCTTAGCACATTTCAAATGCACTGGCAATCTCAAAGACATTGCAACTGCAATCTCCACTCTGCAGCAGGCTGTCCAGCTCACTCCAGAGGGGTATGCACAAATGCCCTCCTTTCTCAATAATCTGGCACAGTCATTACATACCCGCTTTCAAGCCACTGGAAATTTAGAAGATATCTCTCAAGCAATTTCCATCCTTCGTCGCTCTGCTACTCAGATAACTGGACATCCATCCACACGGTTCACTGCCGCACATCAATGGGCCCAGCTTTCTCATGTGCAGGATAAATCACAATCATTGTATGCTTTTAGTGTTGCCATTGAACTTCTTCCCCAGATCGCAGGCCTTGAACAAACAATACACAAGCGCCACTCAGCCCTTATTGATAAATCCATTGTCATATCCTCCGCAACAGCTGCTGCTATTAGCAACAGCAAACTTGAAAAAGCTCTAGCTTGGCTCGAACAGGGCCGCTGCCTTGTTTGGAACCAGATCAATCACCTTCGCACCCCTGCTGACGAACTGCATGTCCATAACCCGTCCCTTGCTGATCGCTTCTTGCATGTAGCACAAGCACTCGAAGTCTCCTGTTCTCGTCAAGAGCGACACACTACCTTTTCAGAGGGAAACATGACAGAAACGATTTCCCTGCAGAAAGAATCACACGATCATTTCCACCTTGCTAAGGAGTGGAGTGAATTGCTCCAAGAGATTCGCAGCATTCCCCAGTTCCAGGACTTTCTTCAGCCACCCCTGGCTTCAAAAATCCTTAGTAGCTTACCACAGGATGGTCCCATCGTCATCTTCAACATCCACCAGGAATGGTGCGATGCACTTGCTTTGGTATCCGGTGTTGATTCTCCCATTCACATCCCACTTGAAACTTTCAGTCATCAACGCGCAGTTCAGCTGTGTAATGACATCCGCCAATATCTGACAGACCACCATGTCCGCCAGCGGGAAGTAGATCGGGGGACTTTTCGGTTGCATGTAGGGGCCCCTGATGGGGTCACTATGTACAAGGTACTTGGCGAACTTTGGGAGCATGTAGTTAAACCGATCTTAGTTGCCCTTGGTTACTCGGTATTACCTGTTTTCATCTGACCTGTATCCTCGCTGATGACTCTTTTAAGCTTCGCCGCTCCAACCAATCTCGCATTTGGTGGTGTCCCACCGGTCCACTGGCGTTTCTCCCCATCCACGCTGCTGGGGTATACGGCGAAGAGAGTGCACCCCCTGGGTCTTGCGTTTCTGACTACGTTGTTTCATCATACACTCCCACCATCAGCGTGCTTCTTGACAAGATCAAAGCGGCTCCTGCGATGGACGTTAAAACCACCAACCTGCTTCTAATCAGCCAGCCATCGACGCCGGGCCAGAGTTCAATCCCAGGTACAAAAGAGGAAACACATGCAGTCAGGGATATGATTGAGCCGACGCAGAAATCCCTGTTGCTCGAGAACGCTTCCGCCACCATAAGCCGAGTCAAGGAGGAAATGAAAGCACACAGCTGGGTACACTTTGCCTGCCACGCGATTCAGGATGCAGCCGAACCTCTGAAGAGTGGAGTGCAGCTCCATGATGGTCGGTTGGAGCTCCTGGAGATGATGCAGAAACTCCCCAAGGCCGATTTTGCCTTTTTATCTGCATGTCAGACGAGCGCGGGTGACGAGAAACTCTCAGACGAGGTAGTTCATCTTGCAGCTGGTATGTTGGCCGCCGGATATCGGAGTGTGGTGGCGACGATGTGGTCGATCAAGGATCAGTATGGGCCCATTGTTGCGAAGGACTTTTATGCCCATATTTTGGCGGCGAAATCAGGAGATGGGCCGTTGGATAGTGCTAACGCGGCCCATGCACTCCATTTTGCTATACAGAAGATTCGAAAGGAGCTTGGGGATACAGAAGAGGCCCTCTTGACGTGGGTGCCATATGTTCACTTTGGAATTTAATCCCGGTTGAGTTATTAGCTACGATAGACCCTTGGTATTCTGTGTAAATAGTCTGACTCGTGAGCGCCTGTGACTCTTATCCTTGTACAATGAAACCGAATTTGGATATGCCATAAGAATGTTAGAGGGGTACTTATTGAGCAACAAGGTGAGTTATGTGTCTAGTCACCTTATATATATCCACTAACCATTCTTGTTCGCCCCTCAGGAAACGCCATTGGGATTGAGATCATTTCATTCATGTTTTGACACGGCAGCGAGCGGACAGTATCGCTCCATATGCGGTGGGCGGCCCCAGCGAGTGAGTGCGGCGGAAGAGCATGATTCCGTGTATACGTCATTGTTCGCCACTGAGCGCAGTGTGGCGAAGACTCAGTCGTAGAGCATGGGTACGTCGGACCCAGTTCTCCATGTAAGAATCGAGGGGGAGCTCATGAGGTTCGCTTTCACTCGGGGCGTCTTGTGTTGTCAAAGCTAACTGTCGCCCGTTTCCAGCAGACCCAATCATTTCGGGCTGGGTCGATGGGCCTGCGGAGAGACAAGCGACGAGTTCCAGGGGGCGTTGTCAGTGCGTGGCGTTCGAGTTGCGCAAGTTATACTCGCCCATTCATTTGTTTCCCAGCCATCTCTCTTTGCGCCACTGTTCGATTTATAAACCCCCAATACCCCTTCCATCAATGTCAACCCCGAGCCATCAAACGGGTGGTCCATCGTATTTCCGTCGCGCCACCTTTCCCAAGTTGAAGCACATCAACATGCATGGTTAGGACGAAGAGTACGTGTTCCGAGGCGGAGGAGCAGCACCTTTACTTCTGATCGAACCCTCATCCCATTTTCCATCGACTTTCACCGACTTTTCTTTCGAGGCTTCGGCCTCGCGGAGAACGGCAGCCACATTAAGATGGCGCTTCCATATTCCGTGACGGAGGAGCAGCGAGTTAGCGTGCGGCGAGGTAAGTTTACTCCTCTGATCTCCTGTTATCAGGCCGCTGACCGTCTTGCTGGCCCACGCACGCAAGGTCATCAAGTGGACGATCATGCCACCCAGCGAGGAGGTCTTGTTTAGCAGTCGCCCTGTAAGGCCATTATCAGGTACGTTCACTTACTCGTATCTTCCTGGATCAGCACCTCTCTTTCCCAACTGTTTCCCAAGCCCACCTTCCGAATCGTCCTAGTATCTTTGAAGACCTCGATATCCACATTTTCGTGCCGAGAACAATGAGGGAGGTGTAGAGGACGGTCAGCGTGGCGTTTATGTGAGGTATGTTCGCGTTCACACTCTGTGTCATTCGCGTCTCAACCCTGTTCACCAGGGCGACTTTCTACATCCAGCTATATGCGAGGTTAGGAAGCCATTCCAACGCTATTCCCCTTTTCACAGCTGCCGCCCATTTCACGATATGCCAAGTTCGGGACGTCCTCACGGGCTCCTTGGTAAGTTCTTTGCCTCTCTTCTCTCATCCAGATCAAATTTTTGACTTGATTTTCTCGACCAGAAGGCCGCGTCGTGGACACTGCCACGCTTGGATGAAGGACCAACGGAAGATGAATATTTTAGTGCGCGAGGGATGGTGACCGCCCTGGAATCTCACTATCTCCCTCTCGGCGCTTCAATCCCAAGGTTTCCTGCTATTTTCTCCGCCACAGTGACTAGTCCTATCTTCTTTCTTTTCATGTCACCAGGCCTCGTTTTCTACCCCTATCGCAGTGCATTTTGCAATTCCAACCATCATGTTGGCTTACGAGCTCTTGAGCTCCAACAGTGCTTGGTTCCCCGCTGTGTAATGTTCTCGTGCTGGACATGAACATTATCCCATGGTGTCTGTTCTCCTGATTCCGAGCCGCCAGCTGGTGGTGGGGTGAGGGTCTTTCTAAACTTCGGAACAGACACTTGAACTTCCAGTCAAGTCTTTCATCTGTTCGCATTTTAACTGACCTTGTTACCAAGCCATCTTCCCTGCAGCGACGCCACCCGGTACGATGGTTCAAAGTCCGAAAGTTGCGCTACGGGTTGAGCATGCTACGTACTTGAAAAACCTTTACTGACCTACCTAAGATGCCATTCACGCGTTGATGCACAAGCACCAAACTGACGACTGCGCAGCCAAAGTTGACCCAATCAACAACTGGCTTGCGGAGTTTGACTATCTCACATGCAAACGTGGCGGGGCTGAAGAAGTCGTCTAATCAATTCGATCTCATTATAGTTCGTTATAGTGACGGACGTTAATGTTCCTAATGAGATCCGGAATGGCGGCTTTCCACCAACGTAGCCAACCCTCACGGTCCAGCATCGCTCGTTCAACTTTAGCAGCTGCGATTTGTAGGTCACGGGCGGAATCGTAGGTGTCGTCCAGAAGGCTGGGAACGTTGCAAGGGGGTGGGCGCGCGCAGATGGGTTCCGACGGCTTTGACTCCATTAAGGCATTGACGAGAGAGTCTAGCGCAAAATAATCTTTCTTGTAAGAGCGCGTTGTGCTTCCGCGAATGAAAAGTCGTCCATTGATCGTAAGGGACTGGAGAATCCATGTTGAGATACCATTGATGGCTCCTGTTCCCTCCGTTGATTACAATCCATGGGCGCCAGTGGCCGTCGTGATGATACCAATCAGGTTCGCATGCCCATTCCATCTCGACCAGGCACCCTGACTCTGTCGTGGGTCCCGTTTTCCGTTGAGCTCCATCAAAGTCCTTAGAGAAGTCGGCTTCTAGCCCAATCCAACCACTCCAGTCCTCGAAGTTCGTGCTGATGGTCGGAATTTACCATCGTTGGTACGAAAGAGTTCTGGTTGAGTCGAATCCGTCATTCTTGAGGAGCAATTCTCCACGACGCTTCCTTGCACTGGATGCACCAGCGATCGTGAAGGGAGAAGTAAGCAATTGGCGGGAATTTGAAGTTTACGTCTTTTCCGGGGATATATAGCAGCCTTCTTATCGATCGGGTTAGTTCAGCGTACGGAAGATTTAAAAAAAGGGGTGATTAGTTTAGTTAAGGAAATATTCGATAGGCGAAGTGACGATTGATTTCTCCTTTGGCTTGATAAGATGTTGAATAGATATAGAAGTTCGTTACTTGAACATGTGAATCCGAGGGTGGTCTATTCGTCCTGGTGAAATCCACCCCCACCTCTTCGGATTTCCATCCATGCTAAGCATCAAACAGAATGATACTACACGACTTGATTTCGCAGTGATCCTCACCAGAGATGAATCCCACTCCGGTCAATCTTTAATGTGTGCGCAGACTTCTTGAAGGCCTGCATCTCATTTCGCACCCGCTCACAATCGGGATTGGCCGCGAGGATTGCATATCCCTGCGGGAGAGCCTCTTCGAGGAGCTATACAGGAGGCATCAAGTCAATGAAAGGAAAGGGAGTCGAGAATGACGATGACGGACCTTGACACGACTCTCAGAAGAAGGATGGGTCTGGAAAAAGTCGAGGCCGGATTTACCCAACTTGGATTCCACCTGCCCTAGCCTCGTGAACATTCTATAACGTATGTGATACTGTCAGTATGAAGCCGATGCGGGATATGTGAAAAAACTCACGCAGGAGCAGCATCTGGGTTATAACATGCGCGACTCATCAGCCGCAACCCAATAAGATCCGCTGAGGAACATGAATCTCGAAGGTGACGGTGAAAACGAAAGAGTTATTCACCTTCTCTCTCCTGAGTGCGGGAGTTTGGAAGATCCATCAAATATTTTTGTAGAGCGGAGGTCAAGTTCATATCGAAACCAAGCGTCGTAAGAATGAAAAGCAGCCCAAATTGAATCGTTTGAGAGGATAATCGCTCCGCGATGTGCCGGGCGACTGGAAGGTGTGGACAGTTCACAAAAAGCGTAAAAAATGATAGTTCGCCCGCTCACCTACGTGACCAATTTCTGGGCCCGCAAAATCAGCAATTAAAACACGAGAGATTGTTAGATGACCATACCATGAGAAAGAACCGCAGCCAACCCGTCCTCGTCTTGACAAATGGGTAGAATGCCAGTAAATACGGTGATTATACCTGATAATAATAATAAGTATTGGTTTTATGAAATGTTAGAAGTGTACCTGCCTGGACTTGCCATGGCATTGATCATTTTAGGATCGTTGACAACGATAACATCCCACTCTTTGCTCGGACCGTAGCTGGGACCTGGATCTGTCGCGGCTCCAAAATCTGTATCTGGATTCCATGTATCACCGGTACCCTCGAAGTCAGATCTCACGCCAAAAGGAGAGAGCGATGGCTGGGCTTCCCCACGGAGAATGCCTAGATTCGACGCATGCAAAACGCGAGAGACAACGCGTCTGACATGGCGACTGAGTGGGTGATTCGGTGGGAGTATGGAATCCTGTAACTCGTTACGCAAACTTTCGCGTGTCATCTCACCAACCTATAAAGGTTTACCGTGTCCAAAGTCAGGGAAGGAAAGGAGAACTAGATAGGACGAACCTTGGCCTCGAGTTTCGGTGATGTATTCATAAATCTCCAACGGCCTGTAACCGGGACTTGTTCAAGACTTTAATAGGTCAGAGTCAACAAACGCAAAGGAGAGCGATACTCACTGGGATACATAGTATATGAGCCCAAAGCCTCCGACAACCGTGACCATCTTTATTCGTGGATCCGACCATGGTCCTCGGGGATTCTGTGATCCTCCTCCGCTCGAGAAGCGAGTGTAGGCCGTTTTTTGAGAATCGAAGGACATGCCTCTACATTGATTTACTGTTCTTGCTGGTTGAAATCGGGAAGAGAATGCATGTTTTGGTGAGAGAGATTGCCAAATGCTTCTTGAAGTTTTATAGAACGCCATGAATTGGTCAGTTTAGATGTAAAAAGTTGAATGCTTCAACGTTCAACGTTGATCGTTGATCGTTGAAAGAAGAATGGTATGTAGTGATGATCGGTGAATGACGAGTTTTGGCGGCTTGAAGGTGTCGGAGATTCAATATTCAATATTCAACCCGGATGGCCGTTCCCGGCCTGCCCAGGGCCATAACAATCCTTGATCACCTTTTAGGCTGGAAATTATAATTAGAAGGAACTGCCTCATGTCAAATGTGAAGGCAAGCGCCCAAATCTGCCTTTTCATCGATCAATCATCAGGTGGGCTAATCTTCGATGGATTTCCTCAAATTCCTCAACGACAAGCACCATGTGCTCGCAAAGTTGAGCGACTCCGCTACAAAGGTTTCACAGGCCTTCCACGAACGAGGCAATGTACGTCAGTGATTGAGCATTTGGGAGACCTGGTTCGCATTATACTATACAGGGGGATAGCCCGACGCCTCAATTGGACGCGATAGCGAAAGGATACGATTCCTCAGCCTTCATGCTTCACACCGTTTCAAACCTCGAACTGCTGAAGTTATTCCAAGGCCAGCCTCTTTCATCAGCATTAATAACACGGTTGTTATCGATGTGAGGATGAGGACGCTTTTTACCGTCACCAGTAGGGAGTCTGATCCTTTTTATATTTAGAAACCTTGGAGATTTTGCCCATGGTACATTGGGTCGAGAAGTCGACGTCTTAGACTCTTTGGTGAAGCTCTGCTTGGAAGAGGAAGCTGAGTTCCTCCAGACACACGCAGAACGAATCGCAGACGCTGGAAAGGGGGTCCACGTGCGTGCCACACTCTAGTAGTTGTTGACTTTGACCTTATCACACTTCGCAGAGCCTGCTGCTTTCGCAGGCCACTGGACTTTTTGACAACCTTCTCACGCGCACGGCGAAAGAGGTACCAGAGATCCGGGAGTTGTTCCAGGGATCTGGGCTAGAGGATCTGACGGACGCTATCATTGTCACGGATGCCCGTCATGTCGCAACTGGCGGGTATGCAGATGTCTTTGAGACGGGACTCCTACGACCTCACTCGGAACCAAAGAAGGTAGAATTTCAATTCCTTGGTATTAATGGAAAGAATGAATCAACTCCTTCCAAGGTCGCAGTAAAAGTCCTCAGAATCAATCAAGGACATTTGGACGCCGAAGATGGCAAGAAACTATCGCAGATACGAAGAGTAAACCAATTTTTCTCAATCTCGTTCATTGAAATCATGTCCTGAAAATTACACCTTCTAGCGCCTACGCCGTGAAATCGAAATATGGCATAATCTCCACCACATCAATGTCGTGCCCTTGTTGGGGCTGACTCACCAATTCACTAGCTCCCCGCTTCCATCTATGGTTTGTGCCTGGATGGTGGGAGGGACGCTCTCCAGCCATCTCAAAGAATACAAGACGACGCTCACCTTACGAGCTCGATATAAACTCGTGAGTACTTCGTATGTTTACCTTATTCCAGATCTCAATGGACCTTTCAAAAAAGCTTCAGAATGTGATCGACGGATTATCTTACTGTAGGTAAGTGAAGGTTCATTGAGCACGACATTACTAATTATTCTATGGCAGTGCATTCACAAAACGTTATTCACGGCGACCTCACAAGTGTATGCATGTCTCGTGATTTGCGACGAAGCCCTATTTATAAATTTGTATTTAATTCAGGGGAATGTCCTCATGGACCAAAATATGGCCTGCCTTTGCGACTTTGGGTTGTCCAGGGTGGTCGGCGAACTTCCTGTGTACCCGTCCACCAATATGTTGGGCACACCTCGATGGGCAGCACCCGAACTTTACTGTTTCGAAGATGGTGTTCCTCAACCGCAAATCACTAATAAATGTGACATTTATTCATATGGATGCATTATTCACGAGGTATGCTTGTATTCGATTAGACGGTCCAAGCACCCTGTTAATAATTAAATTGATCGATGTCGCCGTTCAGGTCATCTCAACCTACGTACCATATTACAATATAAAATCCGAACCCCGTATCATCCTCATGAAGGCCTCACCAGTCGCACCCGAACGTCCGCCAACGGCCCCTTTGTTGACGGACGATGTTTGGGACTTCATCCAACTCTGCTGGCGAGACCACCCCCCATGGAGACCGGATGCCGACGAAGTTAAGGAGAAACTCAAAGAACTAGTCCAGCAATATTCGAGAGAAGAGCTGCAAGCAACTTTGCCAGCAGAGCTTGAATACGAGGCCGGGCTTGAGCTCGACTGACGCGATCGTCGTCAGTATGCAGGTGATAATTATAACGAATATAATGCATCATGGATTACTAGTAGGCTGGGTGTTTTAATCGATTGTCATTAGGTCTACTTTAGGAGACTACGCTGGGTGTGCTTCGCAATTTCAAAAAGATTGTTATTTCATTGATGGAAATGGCAAATTGCAATGTGAATGTTGCGTAATGGAATGGTCCTAACTTTTGAAATCACTTATCCTCTGACCAATAATAATCCAAGGGGTGTGAATTGGTTATTGTATGTACGCAACCAGCATATTATGTCTGACTCTGGCTCTATCGCCACCGCCAGCTAGGCACATGTACATCAAAGAGTCAACATCGTGCGAATTTGATCAATTGTGAATTTGTGATGGCGTTTCACGACTTTGGCTTAGCCACATGCATAAACCATGGTCTACCTCCAAGATGTCCCGTTCGATATCCTTTTATACATCCTTTCTTTCCTAAAACCACGCGACGCCATCCTTGGATTCAGACAAGTGTGTTTCCCCCTGTTACGTACGGAAATTTGATGCCCTAATTTTACCCTCCAGACATGCAGTGTCATGCGCGATGCTTCGACAAACCACTCAGTGTGGAAGAATATTCTAAGACGCGTCTGTCTGGAGAACAGCATATTCCTACCATCGGATATCCTCAACAACATGCCACTCCTGGAGTTGGAGCACGCAGCAACAGGGCCTTCACGCTTTATCTCCCAGGTCCGAAATCCATCACCGGGAGGGATGATTAAGGCATATTCCAAGCACCACCTATCTACATCAGTCCGAGTCCTCGATAATCCGCACAACGATGACGAGGAAATTTCGCACATTTACCTGATCCCAGGTGGTCGGTTTCTTATCTCACACCACGTACGTCAGTTACGCATGTGGGATATTGGGACACCTGGTACAAACTGGGGACCCACGCCGTTTCTTAGCCCTCTTGCAATTTTGAACCGATATTGCAAGAACGCTTACGTAGCTCATTCTACACGCGATGGAGAAGGCCTTATTATCCTCGCATCCACATCGGATCCTTGGGATATTATGGATACGTGCGTAAACTCTCAAGTGTCATCACTGGAACATCTGGATTAATGATATTACTTTTCCAGTGAACGTGAAATTTCCATCTTCGAGATATATCCCGCGGCGTCCTCGCCTTCGTTCCGGGAGATCGCTAGCCATGTTGCACGGGTCGAACCAGGAAAATATGAACAATACTGTCTGACCGTCGACAAACTGGTCTTGCTTTTCAATGCGGAAATTTTGGTATGGGACTTTATCGCAGACACGAAAGCAACGTGGGCGCTTCCGGTAGCACCAGGGAAGTTTAAACATGTCAGTACCTACTACGCCATCAGCCTTATCGTGGTTGACGCAGGTTCATTCTTAGATTTCAACCATAGGCGACTACGTGATGCTGTGTGATTCGACCGGCATTTACCTATGGATGATTCCCCCTCTCTATCCTTGTTCGAGTCCACTTGCTGATCAAGTCCAAGATATCGAACCACATTACCGCTGTGGGACGGGTACAACGCTTGGACCTGATGCAATATATGACGTCGACTCACTCAGTGACTGGTATCACGGCATGAACCAGCCCTTCATCCTTGACCTCAATATATCCGTCAATGGCACTCTCGAGCAAAATCGACATCTCCTTGAATTCCTAATCATTTCCAAACACCGCCCACCAACAGAACCACCCATTAAGGTGAACAAATGCTTCCAAGGTTTATTCCCAGAGGGCGAGGGATATCTCGAAGATTACCGCGTTTCCGATGGTCATGTTGTCCTGTATTGGAGCGCTGAATCTGGTTTGAATATTCAAACTGCACCGTTTGATGCAGGCGGAGAGTCTCACGAGGACTCGGAGATCCACTCAGTCTCCGTAGTGTATCAGATGCCACTGGTGGACAGATTCCTGAGTACGCTATGTTCGGCCTCGGGCAGGATGTGTCGAGTCCTTGGACCAGTGATAGAGATCGTCGATTTTTTGGAACCACCCTGGCCTATGTCTTATGATTGACAACTCTCGGATGTGTTGAATCGTTCGCGAATAGTAGTTGCGGAATGGCAGACGCTTCCCACAAATCCATGAATTCCGTCCTGAGTGCTGTTTCCTCATCATGTCGGGCAAGCGCACGGTGAAACATCCCATGCGTTCGTATCATGGTGGCATATGTGATGTGGGCTGCATCCTTTTTTTTTCTGAAGTAAAACTCCTTCATCTCTGTAACGTGGTCCTCGCCAAACAAGGGGTGTCATTGGTTGAAAGGAGAAGAAACAGGTTCAAGAGGGTCGACATACAGGTCTTCTCGGCCAAGGCAGAACAGATTCCTCTGCATTGAATATGCAATTTTTGGTGGCGGACTCACGGGTCTATCATCTGCGTGCCACCTCTCGCGGAGTTTTCCGACGTCAAAAATCGTCCTTCTAGAGGGACAAGCCCGACTAGGCGGCTGGGTTCGCTCAAATCGGATTGAATTACCACAAATTGGCGTCTCGGCTCTCTTGGAAGCTAGTCCACGTACTCTGCGGCCTAATGGGAAATCTGTCCTCGAATTGGTTTGGTTTGTTTTTGATTCCACTGCGATAGATGGCTGAAATTTAAGAATTTCAGATACATTTACTCGGCCTGGAAGACAAGGTCATTACAATCCCAACGACACCCCCCGCAGCAAAAGTCTCGTTTTTTGTATATCCGACAATCTCGCCACTCCAAAAATTCCGGTCTCCAACGTTTACCTTCTTCTATTTTATCCCTCTTAAATTCCCCGCTACTACCCATCCTTCTCCCTACCATCCTTCCCTACCATCCTCCATGAACCTTTCAAGTGAGCCAATCGACCTTTTATAGAAATTGACGAAAGTGTGGATTCATTCCTTACATCGGTCCGGCGAGACATTTGCGCGGATTTGGAAGCGTCTTGGTACACGGAATATACGCTACCGACTCCCGCAAGTTGAGTGTCCGGGCAGCTTTTCCCAGTATATGGGATGTTGAGTAAAGAGGACCAGGAAGCATCATCCGCGGCTTTTTGGTTCTGAGACGGAGACCAAAAATCGAGGAGGAAAAGTATGATCTGGGGCCTATATACCTAATACATCGGCCATCATCTGGCTACCCAGATCCATCGACCGCCTCAGGTATCCTCGGAGTAGTATTCGATTCCTGCTCTCTTGACGCCCAAGAAAAGGACTACTACGACAAAGCCCGCATACCAACTTGACAATAATGTAAGGCCGCCCTTACCCAAACCTCCCTTCCAAAGTCGGTGTCGATCCCACATCCTATACCACCTTTCATTTGTTCTCTCGTCGAGGCACTACAAATCCAGTTTAGTAGGCCGCCTGACCCCATTTATTGGCGTATTTGGAACAATGAGGATTGCATTCTTACGTTGACGCCGGATCACTTGGGAACGCATGCAGGACACGAAGATATTATTAACGGGTAGCGGTGGGCGGGGAGGGAGACTTGCTGTCATTGGGGCAGGTGTTGGAGGTGTGAGTGTGGGGGGTTGTGTAGAGGCTGGGAGAAGGGTCGGGA
>Ga0307517_10005048_pt1 | contig 20051 bp, 18 predicted proteins | sample 23_EM_MG_FD_194515 | JGI IMG/M metagenome (GOLD analysis project Ga0307517, IMG submission 194515) | Populus trichocarpa ectomycorrhiza microbial communities from riparian zone in the Pacific Northwest, United States - 23_EM | ecosystem: Host-associated > Plants > Roots > Unclassified | place... | reverse complement strand
ATTCCTCCCCCCGCGATGGACAGATGACATCCGATCAACCTGCGATCTACCTCCTGTTCTCGACCACCTGCACGTATGACATCACGTAGATCGTGTCAAACTCCTCAAGGTACCGTTCGTAAATCGTCGCAAGCCGATCAGCTACCTCCGAAGAGGTGGATTCCATGTCTTGCGAACGGATGAACCCAAGCCGCGTGCCTATTTTCACCCAAAACCCTCTCCCTCTCTAGAAACATGGCGTTCAGCACCCCATCTGTGAGTGAATGGAGAGAGAAACCATGTACCTTGAGGGCATCGTACGCTCGATGGTTCATTACTTGCTCGTGGACGGAGTGAAGGTTGACCTCGATCCCCCTCACGCGTAATGCCTCTCTGTCGAGTACCATCCGCTTGGAGGAGCAGAAGTGTGCAAACGACAGATTGAACCTCCTCCCGTCTAGTGGGGGAATCGAGAGCCTACTGTCCATCGTGGCCATCAAATGGCGAGAGGGAGATGTTGGTGGCATAGTCGTCGTGGGTGTGGCGAAGTGTTCGTGGGCGGGTTGGGCATTCTCGTTCCACAAGTGGCCTCATTAAGAGCAATCTCGGTGAAGCAGATGGGCCGAAGTCCGAACCCCAACGGTACCCATGTCGCTGAGATGGCCGGAGAAAGAGGGAGGAACCAAAGCGAATATACGGTTAGTTAACAGGGGGTCGCCTATCAGAAAAAGTGGGATCCAACAAAGCTAACGTACGCACCCCGGTCTCTCTCCAAGAGAGTCGTCCTCCGACCGAAGATTCCTTCCAACAGATGATTGATACAGTGGTTTTTCACGGGGGACGTCACGGATCCCTTCCAGCGCTCTACGCCGGAGGTTGAAACTCATCTCCAACCTCTATGAGGAAGCGATTATTATTTTCATATCTGCTCCCTCATCAAAGACTTTTTTTTGGGGAAGAGAACACCACGGTATCACCGGGGGCTCCTCGGAGGGGAAGGTCCGATCCGTGAGGACCATCATGGTTTTATCGCGACTATTCGGAAATACCCGCGGGACTTCATGCAATTTCTACACCACGCACCCTCTAACACGTAAACGACAAGAGGTGGAAATTAGGCCCTACGCGGCTTTACCTTGTTTCCGGAGCTAGCGTTCCACAATACCCCCGGCTTCTCTGCTAGAGTAAAGCGGGTGGCTGGGGTCCTGTCGACTCTGCCGAACCGCTCATAATTGGAGAACTCAAATTTGCCGAGGGTCCATAGAGCGCCCATGTATCGTGGGGTCTCGTGACCATACAACAAACCCAGAAAGCGAGCCACCCAAAGCGCGGCGCGCTCCGCACCCCAGGTCACATCGATGTACTGCATTAGTCGACGGCAAGATGGATCTACATACTATTTTTGGGCTGACCTTTTGTTGGAAGCTTCCACGTTCTGAGAGCCCTGTAGTCACCAGGTGTGCCAACAAACTTTGATTCGGTCACCCATTCTATCGCAGTTGAGATGACGTGCTGTCAGACAATGTCGAAAAACGGCATCGATGAACATTCGATGCGCATGATTGCGAGGGGAGGGATCATGACCTTGCAGATACCCCGGATTCTTCCGGGTACCCGCGAACTGGCGAGTTCGGTCGTGGTCCAGGGAGTCTGAGGGTCGGTGATGGGTCAAGCCGGTCAAGCCTCAAGGACTGTGGGAGAGTATGCCACGGTATATTTTCTTCTAAAAGTTACATGCGATACTATGGTAGCCAGCCATGCGGCGGTAGCCGCAACTAAAATCCAAGTCCGGAATCTGGAGAAGTCCTTTATGCCGTACACCCAGGTATGAGTCCTGCAGAGGAGCAATTCGAGATCAAGACACCAAGAAACATAAGTATCCCGCCAGGAATGTAAGATTACGAGCACGGTTGCAGTCTTTGTAGATCAAACCAAGCGATCAAGTGAAGCAGAAAGAAGGGGGCGGGACGAACCAGCCGATTGCGCCAAGCGCAAAAGTCCCTATTGATACATGGATAAGAGCGAGAGTCAGTATGCGTTAGTTTTCGTTGAGTAATAGATGTAAGAAAATATAGATATACGTGGATTGTAAGGGAGAGAAACCGTGAAAGTTTTGTGCTTGTGAGAAATTATACAGGGGATGAACAATGCGAAGATGAGAATGTCGTTGGACTTGTGGGTGTATCTGGAAGTTCTTTGAAATATGACGTGTAAAGTGAATTCTGGTCAAGAGAAAATGATGGAGAGAGTTTTGAATCAGCTAGATACGCCGGCGGCGGGGGATATGGTGTGACGGGACCGGAAGAAGTACTGCTCGTAGGTGAGTGTAATGGGAGCTGGAGCTTATGAAGCCTATTGGATGATCAGAGGGGACACAATGAGCGATGAACTATCGTTCACGTACCCAGATTTTTCGTCGATGGAGGAAGCGGGTTTCTTGAGACGGCATACAAGGAGAAGCTTTATGAACGCGCCGGAGTAGTGTCTTCGAGCCTCGGCAGCAAATCCAAAGAAGATAAAGAAGATGAACGCGCAAATGACGCTGGACCACTTGGTAAGGGTTAAGCCGGCCACTACGAGATGACTCCCTCGCCAGATGACGGCAGGAATTTGTCCTACACGATCAAAACCGTAATGGGTGTCTTCCCAGCTGACCCATGGCATGATGGGGGCAGCAGTCGCGTTTAAAGTAATCTGGAAAATCGCCAACGGGGTGGTGCACAAAATTTCCGTGCAGGCCAGAGCCATCAAACGGAAATACCTGCTGGCAGTGAGGGACGAGTTTGTCGACAAGAACTGACTAAACTGGGCCTGCCGGCGAATAAACGAGATGAGCGTGAGGACTAAAATGGCGCCATAAATCAGCTTCAAACTTGAGTCGGATTGGAAGAAACATACCACAAAACCATGCCGAACAAAGGCCGAGAACGAGAGGCCACATATGAACCAAGAAAAAGGTAGGAATGGTGTTGTAAATGACGGGAAAGCAGCCAATCTGTTCGTAAATGTCGAAACGATGACCTTGAACAACATATGCTTCGGAAAAATCAGGGAGTGGTTGTTTTCGACACGAAAACACACGAACCGAAGACCATGTATACCACCGGGAAGAGAAGGCAAATGCATGAGTCGATGATAACTGCGCGTTGTTTCTATCGTGCATGAGTACATTGAGAGAGAGAGAGCGAAGTATAGCACACCTCTGCGCGTGACAACGAGACTGCTTGGATCTTTGCGATGCTGTGTAATCTCCGCATAATACACAAGGACGACGCCGGAATTCCAACTGCAGCACCCAACATTATCCGCGTAGCTGCACGACTTCCGGTGAGAGTCTGTCAAAGCGGAGACGGATTGCACTCACAGATATCACACCACAACGGGGCCCTATTTAACGCGTCGCTTGCCCATACCACGGAGTTGATGAACTGGTTAAGGCAGGCCAGGGAGGTCCAAAACACGTAGAAGCATGTTCCGGAATTCCAAGCTTGAAGGTGCATCGGAAGGGGTATCAAGACAAGAACAAAGCCGAGGAAGGAAGCGATAGGGAAGAGGGGGTAGAGTGGCTCGACCATGGTCGACTGGGCGAGGGGCAGATGGAAGACCGACCAGCCATGATAAAGGGAGACGGGGTACAAAGAGGCATCGTCGACCGTTCCTGGAAGACAATGGACGCGTTTGCGGGAAGCGCGTCACAAAGGTCACACAAGCCATTGAGGACATCCGGCATCTGCCGGAGAAGACGGGATCAATATCAATCCTTGTGGCTCGCGACGAACAGCGCAACAACCGGGAACTTTGCTTTGCGTCAAGTCACCCACCGGTGTGTGCTATTCAGCGGAATTTACCAGTTGTTCCGAGACGAGAAGTATACCCGATATTTAGCCTTTATGGTGGCAGCGCTGTGAGCGCGGGGCGTCCCAAACCCCAAAATCACAAGTTCCATTCTATGGCAGGCGGATATCGGAACCACGAATCAAGGAAAACATGAGCGATAACGGTACAGAATGAGAATGAAACATTAGATAAAGAATAAATCAGTACCGGGAGGGGGAACTGGAACGGAAAGAGATTCGAGCTACTGTGTTGGCAAAGGAAATGGGTGACATTGGAGGGGGCGGCTAGTGATACATCGACAAGACCAGGGGAAAATCTTGAAACTGAAGCGACGCGTCAGATAATTGGACGCGAAAGGAAACGTAGAACCTACGAAGAGAGCTTTTCCGGCACCTAAAGCTATGAATACACGGTACATGTCTGTGGAAGAAACCACAAAACTCTAGGACGTGCGAGCCTGGTTAATGGGGCACATATAACAACGTACATGCGTTGTAAACTCACCAGAGCAGCGCAGGGTTGTGTAGCGAGGGATGTGGAGGCTACGAGATAACACAATAGGAGTATGAGATGTCGGTCCCCGCCCTTTCGGCATCAACGAGAACGCTGATGGATTCGCTTGAAGAGACATTATCGCACGAAGATACGTCGAGTTCCTCGGGTTCGGAGAGCAGATATGTGAAGTCGAGGAACGAGTCCATGGCACGGAACGCAGCCTAGTGAGAGAGCGGGAGCGAAGGGGACTTGGAGAGGTGAGCGAGTTTGCACAAATTTTCGAGAGCAAAGCGTTGGTGAATTTATGTTTCCAGAGGGACAATGGTCGCCATCCCACAAATCGCCAGACAAAAGAGAACCAGCACAAGACCAGCAACAACTAACGAAAGTTGCAATGCAAACTTCTTCACCCCCGAATTGTGGGCTTCTGTCCTTCTAATCTCCTACGCAAAATAGGGTCATCCGAGGTCAGGTGGGTGAACGGAACTCCCCAAGGACAATCAGAGGGATGAACAATGGCGTAAAATAACCGTGCGCCACTCTGATTGAGATCAAAAACGGAGTCGGATCAAGCAGGGTTCCCACGGTTGGGGATTAGCCTAGGTGCAGACTTCGAGCACAAAAACTGGACGCCGCTGCCGGTGGTTCGCAGACCCAGAGCAGAGCGTTAGTTAGAGAGGTTGGCATCAAAGTTCGAATAGAAGCCACGTTTGCGAGAGTGCAGACAGCTCGATCGTCGACGTCAGGGAACAAAGCCTCGCACGACTCAGTGGGCGGATTACGAGCTATTGCTGGTATCTATTAATCGGTTGGATGGTAAGGAAGACCGGAGGTGTATCAACGGAAATGGGATGTACCTCGATGACCGTGTGGCGGACGGAGGGGACGTACTCCCGTATTGCCCAAAAAACAATACATATATATCGCGTTTTGGGGTTTCCTCCCTCCTAGTATACACTACCCGCACGTGAAATTCGGGATGTGGGATAGCGGCGCGGAGTTCCATCCGGGACCAAGCCGAGGGCGCGCGGCCGGGGTGAGTAGAGAAGGATTAGCCTCGAGCGGGCGGTGGCATAGATCACTACTAGTATGGCAAATGGGTTCGGGGAAGGTGGGGGATTTAATGAAACTGTCAGTGCATCTTGTCCGCCACCTCAACTCGGAGGGAGCTTGAGACAGGAAGTCTCCAGGTCAATTTGAGGTGCCTCTTTCCCCAGCCGCATGCGGTGACTCATGCACAGTGTGGTGTGGGGGACATTCAAGGGTGTTTCCTGACGGTTGAAATAAGCCGCAGATGATGACTAGGAAGCCTTGTGGGTTGTTGGGGATGGACCGATGGCGTCGGGGGGATGTGGTGCGTGTAAGTTGAGACTCGCCGGTGAGGTTCACGGATTAGATGGCTTCACCGCCAGTCTACCCTAGGAACCCATCACGAATACCGAGTCTGTTGGGAGACCAGTCGGGAGGTGGCGGACAAGCTGCGGCTGGGGGCAAAACCCGATCATGGGGGAGACATACAGATTGCTTCCTATTTGGGAAACGGATCATCTCTTTCACGATGCCATTGCGTGCCATTTTGAAGTGTGTTTTACGCCACCACAGCTCTCTCCATTCGCAAGTGATCCTGCCATCCAGTAAGGTAGTGACCGCGAAACCAGCTGGATAAACGCCTTTGGTTTGCACCCTCCCCCCACGACCACCAATGATAGACTCGACTCCCAGTGCGGGCGAAACATCTCAGCTGCAAGAGCCAACGGTCGTCCAGATAGATCCCAAGTGGTGCGCCCAGACCGTTGTATTGCTGTGGCGGCCAGTCATAACTGACATCCTGATCCAGCCTCCATTCTGCCCTCAAGGAATTCTTCGACCCTCTGAGGACCAATGACTCGCGTGCCGACTTCTTCGCCGTGTACCGCAGAGAATCTGAAGAATTTGACCGGGATTACGCCAGAAAGTATGACGAGGATTTGAACACGTCACTCATTTTCGTAAGTCGCCCGGTTTCCGCCTTTGGTGCTGAATTCTGACTCTGGAGTGTTTCCAGGCCGGTCTATTCTCTGCAGTTAGCTCCGCGTTCATCATCGACTTCCAATCAAAACTAGAACCGGATCCGAACGACACGACCGCCACCTACATGCGAATCCTGATCCACACCATGAACAACTCCCTCTTCCCCGACGCCGACCCCAGCGCAATCACCTGGACCGGATCTCCCCCCGAAATCGTCACCGTCCAATCTCTACTTTACGCAAGTCTCGCGACCTCGCTCTTTGCTGCATTCCTGGCGATGCTCGGGAAGCAGTGGGTGAATCGATATCTCCGGAACCACGGGGGTTCTGCTGGGGACAAGAGCCGGGACAGACAGCGGAAGTTGGATGGATTTGAGAAGTGGCACTTCCACCTCGTCATCGAGGGCCTTCCTGTGATGCTCCAGTTTGCGTTGCTGTTGCTTGGAGGTGCGCTGTCGCGATACCTGTGGGCGACCAGCCGTACCGTTGCTGGGGTCATCTTGGCCTTCACGCTTTTCGGGGTTACTTGTTATGTCTTCTTTACTCTCGCAGCAACACTTCACTATAACTGCCCATATCAGACACCTCCTTCCATCATCGCCCGGGCCGCCATCAGATACCTGACGCACAGTAACGCTGCATTTATTCGCTCGCTGCGATCTCTTATTACACCCCTCGCCCCCATCAAAAACCTGGGGCGGAGCCTTAAGCACTTTTGTTCCGGGGTTTGCGGTGCTCTAGAGAGCTTTCGTCGCCTCCTAGCTACAGCAAAGGAAGCAGAGCACATATCAGTCGCTTCTGTCGTGGTGTCACCTACCCGGATCTTCGAGGACATTTCGATCGACTGGGAGGCCTGCGAGGCAGACGCACATTGCATCTCATGGGTGCTCCACTCCACAACAGATCCTGATGTAATACTTTCCACCGTCCGGTTCGTTGCAGACACAATCTGGTACCCGGAGATCGCAGAAGTCTTGCCACCCCATATCCTTGTCGACCTCTTCTTCGACTGCCTGTTGGACGGAAGAGTAATTCCTGGCAAGGAGGAGCATGCAATTTCGATCGGGATGGCACTGGCGTCGGTTCTCAGCATCCAGCTCAGCATGGAACCCGAGAGTAAGGAACTCAGGGACATCTGCGAACGTATCAGTGACGACAGTGAACTGGTATCTCCATGGGATTTAGTACCTCAATTCGATTCAACGATGGAACTGGTTGGTACGGTCCTCAAATTCGTTGCGCAAGCCGTTCCCCGTGTCCCACCCTGGGAATCCAGAATACAGTGGAATAACCAGAGCATACTCCAAAGTTTACCCACGGCGCACAAGCTCTGGCTGAGCAGGGTGACACTCCAGACTTTCTGGCGGTGGAGGTGTGTTCATGATCTTCCCATGGTCCTCCGGCCCTTCCCGGTGGAGCTTTTCTGCGAGAGATTGATGGCAGATGGCGGCCAAATACTCGTCATTCTCAAAACAAACAGTTTTCTCATAATGGCCATTTCTCTGGGACTCAAAATTGACATTCGTGATTTGCACGCCCCCAACAATAAGTGTGTGCTCTCCCCACTTTTCCCACATGGTTCGCTCATCAAGTAATAGTGATGCATTGAAGACAGCATTCAACCTTTTCCATCAACAGTTACGAACGTCAATCCGAGAGGGGAAAGCTGACCCACTCTATCTAACCTTGGTCCTGCTCGCATCGAATCGTCTTGATCCGTTTCAAGTCATGGACAACGTAGAATCTGGCTTTTTGTGGATCACCGAGATTCTCAACTCTAAATATGAAGAGTATCGCCGCTACCAAATGGCTAGCAAGATAATGGAACTACTAGGCAAACATTTCTACTATGGAGACCCGGATGATATAGTCCGCGTGCAAGGTTCTTGGATAGCCCCTCTCTTGGGATTCTTGTCGCTGAGCGAGGAGTTCCATCCCATGGAGCCCCCACCATACCCAGGAATGATGGCCCTCTACATTCTATCGAGCAATCGGATATCCGCCGATTTCGCTGTAGCCATTCTCCCCGCCCTCTCGTCCACGCTTCTGCCAACCCATCCTCTACGATCACGAAGTTTGGCTCTGAAGGTCTTCCATAGACTCATGCCCGGTTGGCTTTCCTCGCAGATGGAGAGCGCCTTCTACAAAGACCTTGATAAGCTTCTTCAAGCAGTTGGGGATCCGTTCCGGTCCACTCCAGGTCCACATCCCCGGGACCGGGTATCCACTAGAATGCTCTATCACGAACCCATGGACTCCGTGGTTGTCCTAATTGAATTCGCGTCGTCGGACCTATGGCGGAACCACCTCCGGCGTTCGAACTTCACCTCCTGCGAGGGGGTCCTGTCCACAGAAGAAGGGAGGAGTACTGCTCTCGACTATATGCTTTCCGCAGCGACGTACACTTGGCCAGCGTTCCTTCAGACACCCGCCAAGATCATCGCTGCCATCAGGCGCCTCGAAGCGCTTCAGTGTTTGAACACAGCTGAAGTCATAATCATGTGGGCTTGGACCACTGGTGTCCTGAACGCGGCGGATCACGATGGTTGGAAGTTGGTTGGGGACGACACGTTCCGGTTTTATCAAACTCACGGATTAGGACGCTTGACCGTCTTGAAACGACATATCACCGACACGACTATGGAGGACAATCACCTCCAGTTTCTCATGACGCACTACAAGGGTTCCTCGTGTCGAACGGGGAGTGTTAAACGACTCATTCCGTCCACGCGATCATGGAAAGAACCCACCCCCACGGACCGGGCCGATCTTCGTGTCTCTCAGGTTTGTCAGTTGAGGAGGTTGTGTCACCTATTCAGCCATGACCTTGCGACATGGAAGGAAGCGGTTGCAGTTGAGATGGCTCTAGTTGATGCGGTTGTATCTGAAGAGGTAGACGAGGTGGACGTGTCGCCAGGACGTCCTATAACACCTGCCCCATCCACGGACTGGGCATGTGATTATCCATAGGATTACAGCATGTGTTATTTTTGATTTACAGGTGTAATCATGCTCGAATTCATGGTGGTTGGTCGAAAATTCCGCCCCGCATCCCCAATACATCGCTATCTTCAAACGCGCAGAACCCACGACGAGAAGCAAATATGCCTGAAAGAAACGGGCAGAAACCATGCCTGGGCTAAGAAGTTCCTCATGAGGATGGTAAACTTGGTTAACCAACGTGGGATCTAATCGTGTCTTACTGATCACAGGGAGGAGCTGAAGGTCACTCGGTTGACCAGCGCGGTCGAACAAAGGGGCGGTATTGGGTCCGGATCTAGACTCGACTCAGAGGGGGCGGTGTCGGTCTGTGGCTCTTAAGTACTAGCCGTAAAATTGTCATACGATACACCACTGAGATGCGAACCCGACTCAGATGCCGCATGACATTGCGTGGATTACCCGATACCGTGGATCTGACGTTCAGGTGGCTTTGTCGGAACTTGCTTTTGTCGTCGATAAATACCACCCGTGGTTTGACAGTTCTTCCCACTGCACTTAGAAAACGAGGCATCCCTTCAACTATCCATTTCCTTCCTCTCTCACCCCTGCTAATTCGTAAAAATACATTCTTGTTATGTGTGCTACGTACCTAAAATGGGGATAGAGGATAGACCCCCCTCCTCCCCAGGTATCCCACAGTGAACAGTTTCAAAGGATTCCCACGTTTGGAACTCCCGGTACGTCGATTCAGAACTTGAAACGACAAGCGACCCTCCGAGTTCGAGTACAATCGATTTTTATTTTTTGAAGAAAGAGTACAACCTACTGTTGCAATCGGTTGCCGGCCACTAGTCACTATTAGATGCATTACCGCGAGGGGGAAGTCCCACTCTGGTGACATTAATCGGGACGAGATCGCGGGTCAACCGGTCATCGATCATCGACGAATCTACAGCCCCATCAGCGAGTTCGGTTCATCTCTTGGGTACAGTCTGGCCAACCCAGCGTGGAACATATGTAAAACCATAGGGAGTAGGCACTAACCGTATGTAGCCCACGAAATGACTATCCTGACCCAAGAGTACCAATCTTGAATTCCGGAGAGACGGTAACTTCCGCGGTGTTGTGCCGGCCAGTAGCTGCTAGTGGACCGCCCCTGTCAAAATTGTGGCTACTAGCCGCGACTTGGCCGTGGTTTTCGGGGTCTTCGGTGACAGTTTATTCTCACGCCCTGCACGCTACTAAGGTAAAAGAAAGATGAAATCGCCTGGAGATGGTTTCGTAATACAAATTAGACATGTGCACGTATCTCTACGTCGTTTTGGCTCGGCAAGGACCGTCGGGCATAGCCCGAACGGCCAGCGGCCAAGTCGCCAAATGACTATAACCGGTAGCTCCAAGCGATGGGTTATGGTCAGTGGCGGGCCAACACTGAACTTCCGCACCGCTACGGAAGGTCACGTGACTAAATACGATGGGGATTCTACGACCACTTAAATACGATAATACGAGGGGCCGGACTTGTAATTTACGGCCCGGGAATAATACGGCAGATTTTCCCCGGATACAAAATATGTCGGAGCAAAGCGAGGCATGGCTTGTTTGTGATGTTAATAATTAGCGGGGGTGCGCCGTGCAGCAATTACTTGAGCCGTGTGTTTTTGTGCCGAATGGACCATAACCGTGGCATGGCGTACCCACGGCCGTTACTATTCTTCACATTTTCCTTGTCTTACACTTGGACCTAAGTGGCTGCTTGTATATATAGCACTGCTCATAGTATGCCTGAGCCATTGCCTTCTCTCGAGTTCTCGTATCACGAAATTTGTCATTAGTAAGTTAAGATTGCTCTCATCCCCTCCATAATTCATCGTCCCGCAAGTGGAAAAAACACAAATCGAGTCAACCGTCACGGAATGTGTCGGGAAACTCAAGCCCATTGTGAGTTCCGTTGATATCATCCCCGGAGTGTCTGCTGTCGGTTCACTTCAACCGGGACGATTTTCCAGCGTCCGGCTGTCCAGCCCACCCTGGTTTCTCCGCCTGATTATCAGAATGGTACTGAAGGGGTTCCTCAGAGGGAGAGAGGGGATGAAGAGGCCGCTAGTATTATCACAGGATCCGGCCGTAACGCAAGTACTTCCGCTGCGTCCACGGTGCAAATAATGACACTAGACGGCCAAAATTCAGAAATTTTGGTTTGGTAAATCGGTGCTAGGCCGTACCACAGAATATAGGACACAAGGGAGTCGGCAAATAGAAGATGAAGCATCATCTATCAGGCGGTTAGACGGGAAGGTTACGGTGTCGGGGGGGATTCCTTTTTCCGGAGGAGGGTATTATGAAGTTTGGGTCGGCGGATGGGAGAAAGGAGGCAGGGAGAAAAGTAATGGGGGAGTCGGAGGGGAGAAGGCAGATGTTGAGAAAGTGAGTCTGAGTCTCATTACTCCTATCCTGCTGATATGACTCTTTGTAGGTGGCCTTGAAAGCAATTCGACCTCTCAAATCGCCAGAGAGGGCGCGAAAGGTTCAACTATTACTGACTGTCCCCTCGCCACTCGCTCATCCATCCTTCTCCGAAAATTAGAGGCTTGAATGTGAACTGCTGAAGTGGGCAAGGCTCCACCATCAAAACATCCTGCCATTCTACGGTGCGTGTATCTCCGAGACATTGCTGCTGACAGGTTTACACGGTTAACTAGGTATAGTTACTATCGAATCACGCCTTTATACGGTGAGTGGATCACCATGCAAGAGAAAACACGAGGCCAATTGAAGTTCCTTAGGTGTCACCGTGGTGCGAAAACGGAAACCTCCTTGTCTACGTCAAGAGTAATCCTCTTGTAAATAAAATCTATCTGGTAGGCCACGTTATGGGTTGTACGGGGAACTGGGGCCTCACTTGTCATATAGTTGCGTGGCTCCGCCGCTGGGTTGAGTTACCTCCACGCGCGGGGTGTTGTGCACGGAAGCGGTAAGCCCAATATATAGTTGTCCAGTGTACGCGACCTAATCCTTTCCACAGTCAAATGCGTAAGTCCTTCATACCTCCTGTACAAGCCCGCCGACTGAAAGGACGCAGAAAAACGTGTTTGTCTCTGATGGGGTAAGCTCTCCGGTGGCATCCGGCCCTTAGACGTCTCAGATCACGGGCTGACCACAGACTACTGGTAAGGGGGATCCACAGATTTGTGATTTCGGAATCGCAGGGGTCGTGGAGGACATCACCAAAAACGCAATGGCGGGGGCGGTGCCATCTAGGGACATCATCAGGTTTTCAGCCCCCGAGATCCTCAAAAAAAACGATGACTCCCCAACGACGCATTCTGATACGTACTCGTTCGCAATGTTGATGCTCGAATGCATTACGGAGGAAGAACCATTCTCTAACCTCCCTCAAGACGTCGCGGTCGTTCACGCAAAGATCACCAAGAGACAGCATCCGCGTCGACCGGGTGGGCATGACCGGAGGAAGCGCGTCTCGGACGGGTTGTGGGACCTTATGACGCGTTGTTGGTCTGTCGTACCCGACCACCGACCTACAATGGAACGCGTCCACAGTTTCTTAGACCAGGGTTGACACGATAATGTTTCGAGAGTTTTAATTCGCATTCTACTGTCTTTGGGGCGACGTGTCTTAGTCTTAGAGGACCGAGGATGGTCGGTTACACTTAGGCTCTGACCACTAACAACCGACCGATATGGGTTCTACCCTCGAGGCCTCAACGTTACGACTTCATCACCCTCACAAGCTCGAGTTCCAAAGCTTGAACCTTGCAAGGTTGGATAGCTAGCCCCAACCCAGAAGTTGATAATACGGTTTTCATCGTGTTCCGTGGAAGGCGTCGCCATTCCCCAACGACCCCCCGGAAGACATCGAGACGAGTCTACGACCCAAGCCGATGTATAGACTTCCTCTCGTGCCTCACTCCCCTCGCGACGGCGGGCAAGTAGTATAGGTGGACTTGAAGGCTCCAAACACAGATGAATTGAACACTCTTGGATAAGGTGTTGGTTTTTTTTGTGCAGCACTCGCCTGTTCGTGTACACCACGGTAGCTCTTCAGGCACACCCACGGGGAATGCACTGCGCGTGGACCTTGGGCGAAGTCGCGCGTGGAACTTCCGCCTAACTGAGACACCTATCGGTCGCTCGGCGGGGCATTCGGTCGTTAGGGTAACCCCCCGGTACGCGGCCTGGCATCCAGGGTCAATTTTGGCGACCCCTAGAGAAAACTTCTGCGCAGATCAGCGTGGTTCCAGGTGGCTCTTCCAAGAAGGGGCTCGTCAAACCCACCAGTTTTACCGATTAAGATTTTCTCCGGGTCATTTCAAACTCGACCACTCAAATTTTCCAGCAAACCGCCTTTCGAGCTGGTATTTGGTTGAGAAGGCTCTCAAATGTTCGGTCGTCGACGGCGGGGGGATGATCAGGCTGAGATTCTCGTCGATGAGAACGCCGGATGTCCCCGCAGTCGTGGCGACGAAAAATTCCCGCGACCACTACTTCGGAGCCCTCGGCGCGGGGCAAGAGGGGACCACGTAATACGCCAATCCGTTCCCCCACCGAAAGACACTTTCTCTCCGCATTGCTCGATAACCCCAGACTGACCGGGCCCCATATTTTGGAATATAGGCCGTGACGTCAACTGCCTGGCCGCGCGGGCCCGGACCCGCTGTTTCCCGCCACTGCGGAGGATGATGACCGTAGGGCTTACAACACGCAATACTTGTAACGTCTCAGATCTCAAGCTTCAAGCTTCAAGCTTCAAGGGTGGGGCAATGGCGCGGGGGGGGGGGGGGGGGGAATATAGCACCAACCTTGACTCCACCCTTCCAGATGATCATAAGTCCGATCTACCTCTGCGGGTCAAAGAGTAGCGAATCTAAGGGTAAACACAGATATCGCGCCTTCTGTACACCTTCCAGCTTTCCCGCAATGTCAACGGTCAGGAATGCTTCCTGGTCCTTCTTTTCCTCTTGCGCTTCGCGCTTCAAGAATCGAGAGGACGAACTGCTGGGGGCGAAATTCAGTTTATTGGGATCCGTGCATCGGACGCGACGATCGGGTGTGCGTCGGCGAGGCGGATATTTCTGCCGCTGGTCCTTACGTTGGTGGTTCTGAAGCTGGACCAAAGCCAACCCTGTGTCCATAATCGAGAACCGCCGGAGTGTGGTCCCCGCTTCTCTTCATGGATCCTCTCACCGTCTGTCCTCCGTCTTCCACCGGATATATTCGACTACGTCATCTTCGACGCGGTAATCCAAGAAATGCAAAGAATGTTAGCTCGTCTCTAAATCGTCGGTTCCACCTGCCCAGGAAGTTTTTTCGCCGGTATCGAATTCGATGTACCCAGTTCCCCCACGCGATGATCACGCTTGCGAGAGGACAGGTAACTCGATTACCAGTATCAGGGAGCGCAACCTTACATGATTCGGTCGGCGGATTATGAACTACTAATGCTGGTATCCATTAACCGGTCAGATGGGAACGGGGAACGGGGGGATATGCCGATGAAACGGGATGCACCTCTATGACCGTTCAGCCGACGGAGGGGCGGGCCGCGGTTAGGCCCCACAAGCCCTATTGCGATGCAACGAAAATCCGTGGCGTAACGAGTGGCGTAAGGGAAACCGTATCCATCGCATTGTCGGACTTCCTCCTTCGTAGCACACCCCAACCGTGTGCCGGATCCGGGATCTGGAACAGCGGCGTGAAGTTCTGCCTGGGATCGAGCCGCGGCTCCGATGAGGAGAGAGCACAGCTAGGGCGAGCAGAGAAGGGTCAGGTCCGAGCGGGGAGTGGCACAGATCCTCGCGTGTGACAAATGGGTCGGGTTGGATGGGGGATTTGGTGAGATTGTCAGTACTACTTGCAGCGATTACGCTCCTTAAGTGATGTTTCTCATGCGCCGCTTCAACTTGGAAGGAGTTTGAGAAAGGAAACCTCAGAGCCGATTCAAGATGCTTCTTCCCCCAGTCGCACACGATTTTGCGTAACGTGATCCGGGAGGCACTCAAGGTTGTTTCCTGACAGTCGAACCGAGCGGTAGAGAAGAACTGAGAGGCGTTTTAAACTCAGGGATGGGCCGATTGCGCTGGAGGGGTGTGTGAGTCGGAACTTGCTATCCGTGAAGTGGGGTCCTAGACCAGGTCTGGGGTGAAGCCATCCAAGCCGTAGACATCGCCGAAGAATCTGTTGGAGAGTAGCAGACAAGCCCCGACTGGGGCGGAACCCGGTCATGGAGAGGGATCAACTGAAGAAAGAGGAAGATGTGGTACACCTTCATTCCAAAGACCTGTAGGAAGCTGTCGAACAGTGCCGTTTGGAAGGTTACAGTACCCGTACAGGTGTGAAGATCCGCTCCCGTCCGGTAAATGGCGGGGGAATCCCCGACGTACGAACTGGGGAGCCGTACACAGTTGCTTCAAGTTTCACAAATGGATGCTTGCTTGCGTTATGCCATTACGCGCCATTCTGGACCGTGCTTTGCGCCACAAAGCTCTTCTCCGTTCGCTAGTAGTAGTGACCCTGCCGCCCAATAAGGTGGTGCTGCGGGACTGATAGCTAGGTAAGCGCCTTCTGCTTGCATCCTCCCCCCACCACCACCAATGACGGACTCGTCCTCCAGTGAGGGTGAAAAGCCTCAACCACAAGAGCCAACGGTTATCCAGATAGATCCAAAGTGGTGCGCCCGGCTCATTGCGTTGGTGTGACGGCAGGTCATAACTGACGCGTTTCCCTAGAGACAGAATCCTCCCTACGCCCTCCCTCCCTCTGAATTCGAGGCTGGATTCCAGCCTAATAACTGACGTCCGATCTAGCCTCCAATCCGCCCTCAAGGAGTTCTTCGACCCACTGAGAACCAACGACTCGCGCGCCGACTTATTTGCCGTGTACCGCAAAGAATCTGAAGAATTCGACCGGGACTACGCCAGAAAGTATGACGAGGACTTGAACACGTCTCTCATTTTCGTCAGTCGCCCGATTCATATCATCCGTACAGAACCCTGACTCCGGAGTGTGTCCAGGCCGGTCTGTTCTCTGCAGTCAGTTCAGCGTTCATTATCGATGTCCAATCAAAGCTACAACCGGACCCGAACGACGCGACCGCCGCATACATGCGGATCCTGATCCACATCATGAACAACTCCCTCTTCCCCGATGCGGACCCCAGCGCAATCACCTGGACCGGACCCCCCCCCCCCCCGAAATCGTCACCGTCCAATGTCTGCTCTACGCGAGTCTCGCCACCTCACTTTTCGCTGCGTTCCTGGCGATGCTTGGGAAGCAGTGGGTCAATCGATATCTCCGGAACCACGGGGGTTCTGCTGGGGACAAGAGCCGGGACAGACAGCGGAAGTTGGATGGATTTAAGAAGTGGCACTTCTACCTCGCCATCGAGGGTCTCCCGGTGATGCTTCAGATCGCGTTGGTGTTACTCGGATGCGCGCTGTCGCGATATCTATGGACGATCAGCCGCACCGTCGCTGGGGTCATCCTGGCATTCACGCTCTTCGGGTTCACTTCATACATCTTATTTACTCTCGCAGCAACACTGTACTACAATTGCCCGTATCAGACACCCCCTTCCGTCCTCACCCGGATCGCCATCAGATACCTGAGACGTAGTGACGCCGCATTTGCTCGCTCGCTGCGATCGGCTATCGCATCCCTCCCTTCCGCCAAAAGCCTGGGACGAAGTCTCAAGCATATTTGTTCCGGGGTTCGCAGCGCACTAAAGAGCTTCCATTGCCTCCCAGTTGTAGCACAGGAAGTGGAGGGAATACCAGTTGCCGCTGCCGCTGCGCCACCAACCCGAATCTTGGAGGACATCTTGATCGACTGGGAGGCCCGCAAGGTAGACGCACGTTGTATCTCATGGGTACTCCATTTCATCACAGATCCCGACGTAATCCTTTCCACTGTCCGGTTCGCTGCAGACACAATCTGGTACCCGGAGATTGCAGGAGCCCTGTCACCTCACATTCTTGCGGGTCTCTTTTTCGATTGCTTGTTGGACAGAAGAGTAATTCCTGGCAAGGAGGAGCATGCAATTTCGATAGGGATGGCACTGGCATCGGTTCTCAGCATTCAACTCACCATTGAACCTGACAATAGGGACCTCAAGGCCCTCCGTGATCGTATCAATGACAGCCGTGAACTGGCACCCCCATCCAACCCAATGGTTAGACCGATTGTTATCGCCCTTAAATTTGTTGCGCAACCCGTGTCCCGTATCCCACCCTGGGAACCCCAAACAGGGCGGTATGGCGAGAGCATACTCAAACATTTACCCACCACGCATAAGCTCTGGCTGAGCAGGCTGATGCTCCAGACTGTCTGGCGGTGGAGGCGTGTTCTGAGCCCCCCTGTCATCCCTGGGTTCTTCTCAGTGGACAAGTCCTGCAAGAAATTCATGGCGGATGGGGGTCAGACGCTCGTCATTCTCAAAACAAACTGTTTCCTCATCATGGCCATATCTCTGGGACTCCGAATCGACATTCGCGATTTGTATGCTCCTCACAATGAGTGTGTAACTCTCCCCCACCCTTTCCCTGGAGTTCGCTCACCCAGGAATAGTGATGCATTGCAGACAGCATTCCATCTTTTCCATCAACAATTACGAATGTCAATTCGAAAAGGGAATGTTCGCAAATACAATCTACTCTTGATCCTGGACGCATTGGGCCATCTTGACCCGTTTCAATTCGAGGCAAACACAAAACCGGGCTCTTTATGGATCACTGAAATTCTCAACTCCAGGTACCCAGAGGACGAGCGCTATCAGATGGCCAGGAGGGTGGTGCAACTTCTGGGGAACCATTTTCAGAAGGACCCCTCGGCACATTTACGTGTTGTACAACCCATTGAGGTACCTCCTCTCTTGGACTTCTTGTTGTTGTGCGAGAAGTTCTACGCCACAGAATCTAATTCCACAGAATCCTCACATCCAGGGTCTATCGTCCTCTACCTTCTGTCAGCCATTCAGGAATATGCCGATCTCGGCCCAACAATTCTCCCTGTTCTCTCATTGGGACTCCTACCAACCCACCCTTTACAATCACGAAGTTTGGCTCTGACGGCCTTCCATACACGCATGCCTGGGTGGTTTTCCACAAAGGTGGATAATGCATCGTACGGGGACCTCGATAAGCTTCTTCAAGCAGTTGGGGACCCGTTCCAGTCTCCACAGATACCCAATCCTTGTGAGGTGGGAGAGTGGAGACCCGATTATGAGCCCATGAACTCCGTGGTCGTCCTGATCGAGTTTGCGTCATCGGATCTGTGGCAGAACCACCTTTGCCGCAGGCTCCTTTCCAGCCGCGCCATAGGGCAAACCGGTTAATATCCGGGCCGGGGGTTCCTTCCTTTTATATCCTGTGTCAACGCTCTGGTCTGCCCTATGGGCGGCTGGTTCCAAACATAGGTAAACAAATCAGCCACCGTCCGGTTTGGGAGGTTCGCGGTTGGGGATATTAGTTTAGAGTCTCGGATGTATCCGTACGAATTGTTTTCCATCCCCCCCGCCGATGACCGTGCCGTCGCGGATCGCGGGGGACGCTTCCGTTCCGTCTCTGGAGGAGCTTCGGGCTCTAACTCGTAAAACGTTTGGTAAAACTCCATGCAATTTCCAGCTAGAGTTCGCGCAGGCTTTGCTCGAGGGAAAAAAACATGTTCTTCTACAGGCTGGGTGCGGAATGGGGAAGACGCTGGGTTTCTGGATCCCGTTGCTCGCAAATCCATCTGGACTCTTGGTCGTTGTTTCTCCTCTCACGCTGCTTGGCGACCAACATGCAAAAGATCTCTGCGAGGTTGGAATCAATGCTATCAATGTCGATGCGGATACGATCGCAGAGAAGCCCCGGATTTTCGAGGTGAACATCTTCATAACAACGATGCACCCATCTAGCTCTAAGGACTTGCAGGACATCGAGCACGGGGTGTACCGTGTTATAATCTCTAGCCCCGAACAACTAATGAAGGAAAAAGGTGGCTTCGAGAAGCTATTTCGCAAACAGCATTTCACGTCCAACCTCATCGCGGTTATCATTGACGAGGCACATTGCGTAAAACTGTGGGGCTCGTTTCGAAAACAGTTTCAAGAACTTGGTCGACTAAGGCACCTGCTCCCGGACCGGGCCCGCTTTGCTATCGTCTCGGCAACTCTCCCGGCAACTGTTCTTCCAGACGTGATGTCTCGGCTTGGGGTCTCTAGGAAGGATCTTCACACTATTCAGCTCTCTAACGATCGCCCGAACATTGCTCTTGTTGTCCGCAAAATGAAGTACGCTGCCAATACCTACATGGATCTGGATTTTCTGGTTCGGGACACTAACTCTGACTCTCCTGCTGATACCGACTCCTTGGACGGTTCTCCACCACCATGGCATCGCGAGAAATTTGTCATTTTCTTTGACGACAAAAACGAGGCTATTGCTGCTGGGGACTACCTTCGATCGCGGCTACCTATCGATCAGCGCCAGCGGATCATCTGGTTCATGTCGGATATGTCACGAGAGTTCAAGGATGACGGGGTTGAAGCACTTGCAACTGGGGAAATATGGGGGATCTGTTCGACAGATTCATTTGGTATGGTGGGTGGAAACACTATCTGAGCACGCATATAGTCTCATATTTGTACAGGGGATTGATCTGAACACAGGGTGCAGCGACTAAATTCTCATGACCCATGGGAGATACAATAGTGACAAAGTTCCATGACCCATGGGCCATACAACGTTGTACAATACTGTTGTACAATCCATGGCCCATGGGGGATAGACT
>Ga0307517_10005047_pt1 | contig 20054 bp, 25 predicted proteins | sample 23_EM_MG_FD_194515 | JGI IMG/M metagenome (GOLD analysis project Ga0307517, IMG submission 194515) | Populus trichocarpa ectomycorrhiza microbial communities from riparian zone in the Pacific Northwest, United States - 23_EM | ecosystem: Host-associated > Plants > Roots > Unclassified | place... | reverse complement strand
TCGACGATAGTGCGACTATGCCGTTGGTTTATCAAGAATGATGAACGGACGAGTTGTGGCATCAGAACGTCCAGGCCATTCCATTCTTGAAGGTTTGGAACAATGTTTCAATCAGTCTACCATACTTACTCGTTCCTGAAGTCCCCAATCCACTGGGTGTAGTTGCAGTCTTATCTGCGTTCAATTTTCCCGTAGCTGTCTATGGCTGGTAGGTCTATTTGATTACTTGCGCCGTGCCCCACTTACGCAATTTCATTAGGAATTTGGCACTTTCCTTGGCCGCGGGGAATGCGACAATCTGGAAGCCATCTCCGACAACACCTTTATGTGCTATTGCGGTGACAAAAATAGTGTCAACTGTTCTCGAAAGGAATAGGATACCAGGTGCAGTAGCCAGTCTGGTCACGGGTGGTAAGGACACTGGCAAGGCGATTGTTGAAAGCCACGATGTGGAACTAGGTCAGGGTCCAAGTTATCTTCCATGTTTGAGAGTTCCGAATTTTATGCTTCCAACAGTCTCCTTTACTGGAAGTGAATCTGCCGGTCGCAGTGTTGGGAAGACCGTAGCCTCCAGGTTTGGTAAAGTAATATTAGAATTAGGCGGAAATAATGGTATGTGATATAGTACTCAATCACGCGCCTAACATTCACAATTTGCAGCTTCTATTATCATGCCCGATGCTGACTTGTCTCTGGCCGTCCCATCTGTATTCTTTGGGGCCGTGGGTACAGCGGGCCAACGGTGCACTTCCACCCGAAGACTTTATCTCCACAAAGACGTCGCATCCGAGTTTCTGGATCGCCTCCAGAAACTTTACAAATCAGTGATCCCTGGAGATCCTCTGATAGATAGCACCCTATTGGGACCACTACATACGCGCTCAGCATGCGACGCGTATGGAAAGGCGATCAATCACCTGCGTACCTCAGGAGCTGAGATTCTTACAGGCGGAAACAAATACAACAACTCTGCTCTAGATTCTGGTAATTTCGTTGAACCAACCATCGCAATCCCAAAGAACAACGATCCCGACATGGACCCAATTTGGAGGACGGAGACCTTTGCTCCGATTCTCAATGTTGCGATTTTTGATAATTTGGACCAGGCTATCGACTGGAATAACCGCGTTCCCCAGGTGAGGCAACTTCTTGCCCGGCTCTTGTGATGTGATATTTATAATCGTCACCGTCAGGGATTGTCAAGCAGCCTCTGGACACGCGACCTGAGACATCTTGGTAAATGGATTGGACCCAGCGGTTCAGACACTGGGATTGTGAACGTAAGTTGCATATCCTTTTCTCACTGATTCCTGCTTTGTTGATTGCAGATTAGGTAAATGTGGGCACCAGTGGTGCTGAGATAGGGGCCGCTTTTGGTGGAAATAAGGTGAATATAAGGGAATAAAATTTCCCATGGGTCTCTGCTGACTCGCTTAATTCCTTTTCTTTCTTATGAATCAGAGTACGGGATGGTGAGTGGAGGGTCTATCTATCATAACAATGCGGATTTATGGATTCCAAATTTCAGGGGCAGAGAATCTGGCGGCGATTCGTGGAAGCAGTATGTACGCTGGAACGCTTGCACCAGTGAGTGCCTCTCTTCATGTTTTTTGCGATGCACCGTGCTAAGTGGCATGGTATAGTCAATTTCTCGGACCAAGCACCACTCGCACAAGGTGTCAATTTCGTGGCCTAAAGTGTCGGGATGTTCCGCCCTACCCCAGATTGGGAAGATCTTAGTATCGATCTGATACAGCTTTTTTTCTTCCTCGATGTAACTAAATACAACACAAGTACTGCCTCTCAGAGGGCTGAGCCGGATACGCAGCGAGGTCGAGAGTGACAAGCTCCTTATGTTTGATCCGATCTGACTTTAGCATTGTCGCTGTTAAGAAATCCGAGTGGTCGGGATTTGATCAAATTCGATGCGATTCCACGTGTGAAGTGAATTTCATGTTGACCTGAGAAACTTTGTATGTTTTCCTGTTTGGGGATGAATTCCTTGGACGTTACTAGGGCATGTTTCAGGCATCGTGTTTCTGTAAAAGTGTCGAACGACCTGGATCTGATGGCGACGAGGATAGGGTCCGCGAAACCCAAAAAGCCCTCCACAGTTAAAATGCCGATTACAGAAAACCTGGATCCATTTAATGACCGTAGTGATTTTTGTTCCCTTTCTTTTGACCTTGACCACCAACTATTCCTTTGGGCTATTCTCCCCCCCACTCTTCTTCCAAACTGGATATGACAACTCCTGACGATCTTCCCTGGCCTGAGCTGGGCAATGTATCCCGCGGTGCCACCCGAGGCAATCAGGGTCAGAAGGGCGTACTTGGGGCACCCGATCGTGAGGGCAGATGCGTGTTGCAGCTGCGAGTTCAGCCTGGGGTTCTTGCGGTGCGTCTAAATCGTCAAGCAAGCGATTGGTACCGCACTCTCGACAACGAAGTCAACCGTGCGCTCAAGATGACGAAAACATACTGGCGCAAGGCTCGACGGCGCCAAGACTATGATGCCCGAGCTGATCAAGATCACATGGAGCTTCACGAATGGCTACAGCAGTTGAAGGACAAGACGATGTCGCACTTAGAACTCCTCATGCAGAAGGGCGACATCCAGGGGCCACCCTACAACATGGCAGATGAACTGGAGCTGACGTTCCTCCGCAAATTTATCGAGAGACAGGCAGCTGGAATCCCGCACAATCCCCGTCTACGAAATTCAGTCAATGGCGAGGCCTCGTATACCCATCGCGATCACTCCGTCGACTCTTTTACACCCGAACCATCAGAACAAAGCTTCATGGATCAGAACCGACCACAAAATGGTAGATTTAGCCCAACATTTCAGCAACGCACTCCCTGCTCATATGTGTGCTTTCTAGACCGTATATCTAGCGACTCAGGCGCTCACTTAGCCGACTCCAGAACATCTGCCTCTCCATCCTTTCGCACACCAGAAGGCCTCTCCGCAGAAGCCAGCTCATCAAGTACGGTCGATTCTTACTTTCCTTCGATAATCCCTGACTTTGTACTCAGAACAAGCCCTTCAAGCAGCTCGCGCTTCGCTCATGCGTGCGCAGAAAGACACACAAGATGCCTTCATGAGATACACGTCGTGCCTTGATATCGAGCGTCAAGCCCGCCAGGCTGTGGCGAGCGCCGAGAAGCGCCGAGACGATATCAGTACGCCGATTTCAAAGACCCATTTGACCACCATACTCACAACACTTCCTGTTAGTGGCCGTCCTACTCTCCCAGAACCAAGTTCCTCTGGGTGCGCCAACTTCCTCTTTTGTTTATGGCACACCACCGACAGTCTTTCCAGACACGCGGTCAAGGAAGTCGTCAATATCCGGGGACGATCGTCGCAGTCCCCCAAGATATCCGATGGAGGTGAATCTTAATTCTCCCGGGATATCGTCTAATGAGAACTCATCGGGATGTTAGGAGGTTCGAAATCCCGTAGATCCCTTTATGAATGCCCGTGTACAAAAACCTATGGAATGGCCTGCTGATGGCCAGAGCTTGTACAATAACGAACCCGTGCAACATATGGATGTAAGTTCTGAAAATTTCTTCTTGAGGGTGTTTAATCAATGGCGGCTACAGGACCAGTCCGTGAGGGCGCGGAAACATTCGCGTACGTGGGAGCATGGACCCCAATTGCATGGTAGGCTTCTGTGACGATCCACAAACCCCGAACTAACGGACGTGTAGAAAATGGTTACCCTTGCGAGGTACCAGCTGGCGGTCCAGAGTTTATGGAATATCGCACTGAAAGGCAGTATAACCCTCAGGACATCCCAGGCCTACCTCCTAGGAAACGAATGCACCATGCTATGATGCCTGGTTTCGATGTAATGAATGGCGCCCCACTTCAGACTCAAAATATGAGCTTGCAGTCATGACGATATGATTTTTTTCCCCTTCCCACTATCCGGACACTCTTCATGATCTCCATACCCCCATTCTCGGCACAGGTATTTATCACATTCGTTCTCTAGATGCTTTTAAACCCGCTCTGCTGGCTCATCCTATGTATTGTACTTGCAAACAACACCTCATATAATTGAATAATACAAGGTTGTCGAAGTCTCGAAGAGTGTCTTGAGCGGAAACCACACAAGTCGACGCGGCGTCATTGATGAAGCTTACTCTACAACAACGCAATCGAAGTTTTTGTTACGCAATGGGTCACTCTGAGCAACTGCTTATTACTTCGCATCGCGATCTCGCTATTGGAGGTATTGCCGCCGGAGCCCTGATGTCAAGAACGCACCATCAGTTGGTCGGGATGTAACAGTCGTTGGTATGAAGACGATACCAAGCCATCAACTAACCAACATCATTCCAGTGGCGACGCCGATATTCCCTATTTCAGGGACGAATTTGTTGCGCCGTTCTTGGCATGGAGGCCGACGGCGGGCGGGTCATCCCTGGATCATCCCCTCATAACATAGTATTTTTTCCAAAATTATTTCGATGAAACAATTTTCCAAGGTATGTTTGTTTCAAGGTCATAAAGTTGTATGTATATCGTTCAACTTCACGCGGTGTGATAACATGTTGCGTCACGGGTAGCGGCGGATCAACGTTTGGGACCGGAGCGCATAGTGGTTATCGATCGACGATAGGAGGTATCGGAAAAACTCATGATCAGGCTCTTGAAGTTGTTGGTGAAGATATCAAACTGCTACAACCAGCCACATATCATGATCAAGCGCCTAGGATGCATCAATTTTAGGATTTGAGGTATTTATAGCGCATCTGGCGCCTGGCAGGCGGCCAGAGAATTACCATGTCCAGAAAACAAGGCGCGACAGCAACGGGTGGCACAAGAGGACTTTCAGCGACATGAATCAACCCACTTTTCGCAAGTAGATATGGAGAATCGTCGGGAATTCTAGGGTCACATGCGTCAAGGACCTCGAGAAAACGCTCCGGATTTCTCATGGAAGTCATCCCTTCACAAAAGTTGGGAAACCCGAACTATATGCTCACTGCTCCATAGGAGATGTCGGCCAGCGATGCGTCGGCCTCGCTTCGAATTCTCTCTTCACAAAAGGACAGGGACAGCAACGACGCCAACCTTACGGGAGCATCGGTCAAGACTTGCAAGATCCCATGGCACCTGAATCATCATCTCAAGTCCGGACCCGAACAACACTACGTGCTTTCGACATGTATTCAATACGCGGTGGGTTCGGTTTCTGACGACGTCTCGCCACGCATCTGTCTATGGTAGACATAGAATTTGACAATGCAAGCCTAATCGCCGTAAGATTGTATTGTCTGGTAAGTATCATCACTTGATCGTGCCTATATCTGCCAATGCTCTGACCGTATCTTTCCGTTAAACATGAGGAATCGTTGATGAACATGAATTCTCGAAATTACGAATTCCAACGTTAGTGAGCGCAGGTGAATATTCTTTTACCAAATGCTCAAGCTCTACATCGGTCCAAAAGAAGGAAAAGAAGCACAAACCAAGCAAGGATACACATGGTTACACAAATGTACCACAACCATATGCGGACGTGCTTCGTCGTCTCTTTCCGAAATCCAGACCAGCTGTTTCCAGGATAATTAGAAAGGGACTCCTTCTACTTCTCTCCTTGTTGGAACATAATCCCTCTTCCAGATAATGTTGAGATAATAGCTCATCAAATCCATAACACTTGACTTGGCAGCGCTTGTAAACCTTCGATCTAAATTTAGCAACTTAGCTCCGTTGCCATGTTTTCACCTGCTCAAATGTTCGTTGAGCTATACTGTACAGAAAAGGGAAAAAAGTTGGTATCACGGCTCAGGGTATTTTGATCAACGAGAAATTTGGAATATCCCAGGAAATCAGAGTATCCACATCCGATTCCGAGATGATGAGATGATGGGCCGCATTTCTTCATCGTGGTAGCAGGCAGGATTGTCCACGGACTCCAGCATTCGCTTCGAGAGCCGAAATAGAGCTCTTAGTTTTGGTAATCTCATTGACAGGTTCTGGGATTTGTTATGTATGGCCGCGGCCTTTCGTAAAGTATTTGCACACCCTGGTCCTGTAATTCCGATTACACTACGTGGTTTTTGGGATCGCCCTTTGCTCCGGGCTGTTAAGCATTTTTACACAGGGTATTTGGTGTGACATTTCCCAAACTGCGATCACTCAGCAGTTGGCACCCCTGCATGCATTGCCAGTGTGTGGTGAGTTGAGCAGAGGGTGGCCAGGCATCCTCATTCTACAAGCTTAAGTTTCAGCTGGAGATTTACCGAAACAAATCCCAGGATGCGTTTTAACTTTACGTCTGTCCGGCAGGAGAAGGCGTGGACGTGTGAAGCGATAAATTCTACCTTGATGCGGGAATTCACAACAGTATGGATCTCTATCTCGTTTCTGATGCTAATCTTGATACGAAAGAAAAAGTTGAGGCAAGTAATCGTTCCCATATCCTGCGTATATCTCGTAATTCTCAACTGTTGTCCAAGACGCCATCTGAGAGGAAATTTGTATGGCAACATCGTCCATCGTCATGATATCTACTGCTCTCATAGCTTCCCTGCTCCTGCTCCTCCAAACTACCGAAGCCGAACCACTAACCTTATCAGGTGCATATGAATAAACGCCATCATCACCGATGCCCATGGTTTGGTGGTTACGGGGATCTAGACTATTTATTAGGAAGTTCTTCGAAAACTCCAAGATGATCGAGAGTTCAGAACTAGTCAAATACGCCTCCAATCCTGATCTCGTGCAATGATGTTTCTCCCAAACCGAAGGAGATGAGACGTATCGCTGTCGGACCAATTTAGGTGTGGAACACGATCCGTGCATTGATGAGTGGGTGCGATCCTCTTCGCCAAACCTGAACCAATCGCGTTATTCTCTTTTTTCCGGCCTACGGGAGCTCACTGAAAGTGACTTCGTTATAAAATATCAACCGAATAAATAAATCCCATAGTGTACCTCTTAGGAATTGGCCTGTACCCATACACAGTGTTCCATGGTCCCGGAGGGATAATGGGGTAATGGAACCACGAACCATCCCACAGTCGGGACAATACCCGCAAGATCCACTGGCAGAAAGATTTTTTCTTGGTGCTGCCAGTGTGTTCGCTTTCTTCTTCGTAGTGTATTTCGTCGAGGTATTTGAATAGTAGGCGTTGGCTTGGATTTGAGGCTGCCAGTCGATTTAGGGGCTTAGGGCGGAGTTCTTCGCGGTTTTTTTCGTCGAGTTGCTTATATATTTCAGAGAATAGGCGTTCGGTAGACATCGAATTGGGGGCTTAAGGACAGATTGGTGGTGTTTAAGTAGTACATGCCGTCATTGTTTGCTTTTGGGTAATTTGCCAAATATGGGCTATCGAGATGTGTCATTAAGTACATTAAGTACAAGCTCGAAAACAACAGTTTAGCTATAAAACAGATAATGATGCCTTAGATGCCGAATGTAATGGAACAGGATAAGAGACAGTATAAAACAATACGTAGCTCGATATGCAGTGAGGGAGTGCGTGATCAAATATGCAAAGTCAGAAAACTCGGAGAGTAAAAGAGCTGGGTATAAACATTGACGGTAAGTGGTAGCAGACACCAAAAACATAAAGAAGAATTATAAAGAATCTAGTTCAAAAACCCGCGGCACTTGGCTGAACCACATAGGCAGGGGATCTTATCCTGCTCGAAAGGGAAATGGTAATCTGTATGTCGAGGATCGAGTTAGTGAAAAAAATTCTCATTATTATAAGGGAAGGAGTACGCACCGTATGTGATCTCATCACCCAACTCGATTTCTTGTTTCGCATAGATGACGATCTTCTTTTCCCCACTGATTGTGATGATTTTGGCGGTGCAGTTTGGGTCACAAGAGTGATTGATCAGCCGGCTACAGTCAGGGAAGGGAAAGGAAAAAAACTGAGCACTCCACGAAACTTACACAAATAAAAGGCAAACATACCCAAGATTACCCTTCTTCGTTGCATCCACCACAAGATCCTCGTCAATCCGAAAGAGATAACTGCTCCCGATCCCTTGCCTCTCATAAGCTTTCTCCCGCTTATCGGCAACCTGTGCCCTGATAACCTCCCCGACATACTCAATAACCATTTCCCCTCTTGCGATCTTCTCCATCGCATATAGCCCCCAATCATGGATTGGAGACCTCGCAAAGCGCAAATGCTTCTTCCTAGTTTGAAGCTGATTGAATTTGAATGTTAGCTCATTCGCTGCAGTTTCGCCCTTGGACAACGCCACAGCGCGCTGGACTTGATTGATCTCCTCAAGGCCTTGTGCACGACGTCGGGCATTAGCGCGGTTCGACCGCGAAGAAGTGACATGTTGCGGTTTCGGCTCGTCGACGACGGGTGGCGCCGCACCACCAATGGTGGCAGCGGCGCGAGCCTGGTATTGCGCGACGTAGGCGGCCTTTTCCGCATGCGTGATCTTGTAATAACCCTCTGTACGCGCGCTGCCAGTGAGGTGCTTGCGGAATGTAGGGATGTCGGTGGATGTCGGTGGTGCTTGGGGCTTTTCTTCCGTGGGTACCTCACCAGTCAACGCGAGCTTGGTGAAGTAGATGTCTTCGTCGTCTTCGCACAGACCACAGCCTACAGGATCTGGAGGAGGGGTGGGGGGTCGTGGTGTCACGACGCGTTTCTTGCGTTTTGTTGATGGACGGAGGACGGCTACTGGAGTGGGCGACCGTGAAGAAGGCGTTAACGAAGACGAACCCAGGCGGAGTTGGTCGACGAAAGGTGATTGGAACGTGTCGGATTCAAACACAACTTCTTCGACGATGGTTTCTGCCTTGAGAGCTTTCTTTGACTTCTTCGTTACTGTTGGTTTCTTGGGTTTGACTTTGACCTTGACCTCTTGGAGCTTCTGCTTCTTCTTCATCGGTTCTTCATTCTCCAATTCCTCGTCGCGGCCATCTATGGAGACTGCCCTCTTTCGTCCAACAGTATCAGCTTCGATGAAGACACGCGCTGTATTATCCTCGTCTTCGTCCTCTGACTCGATGTCTTCATCGTCGACAACCCTCTTGGACTTCTTCACAGGCACAGGCACCACCAACTCCGTCTTTCTCTTCTTCTTCGGAGGCTTCTCAGTTTCTTCCTCCTCTTCTTCCTCCTCCTCCTCCTCTTCCTTTTCCTCCTCCTCCTCCGCACCCATCACCACCTGCACCTTCGCCTTCTTCTTAAATGACAACCCCTTCAAACCTTTTTTCTCCATCGGCCGATCTCCTCCTAACCCAACTACACTGACCCTCTTATTCCGCTCCTCTGTAATCAGCCTCTTCAGGTCCTGCTGCACCAGCCTTTCGCCGATATCTCGCTCCAATAACACCCGGAGCTCGTGCACGATGATGCGCTGGGCTTCGTCGACGAGTTCGGTGGGCGTCCAGGACGTTTTGACGACGGTGGGGGTGTATTGAGGGGGCGGCTGGACAGAGAGGGTGACGGATTGAAAGTGAAGGAGTTTGGAGTTGGAGTTGAGGAGGGTCGTGGCGCGGTGGGCGACGCCGGGTTTGGGAAAAGTTATGTAGAGGTGGGTGTGGTCGCGGAGGATCTGGAGAGGTGTGAGTGAGTGGATAGGCATTTTTGGGTGAAGTATGAGGTGGAATGAAAGGGAGGTAGGAATAAAAGAAGAAGAAAAAAAAGAAAGGAAAAAGAAACAAAAAAAAGAGGAAATGCATACAAAGCGCCACAGCGCCCAAACTCGACCACTCCGCTCAAAGAAAAGTTAAAACGCCAAAGACATGCTATCCTACGTACCTTATCAACATCAAACCCTTCAAAAAACGCCCTCACGTCCTCGTCTCTCACACTCTGGACCAACCGCACCCCACCCAGGATCTGCACATGCTCGTGCCCATTCGTCGATAGCTCGCGTAATAGTTCCTGCCGCTCTTTTTCTCTTTCCTCTGCTGACTTTTCCTTTCCGATGATGGTCGTTGTTGCGTCTTTATCTTTGTCGTTGTCGTCCAAGGGCGAGTTGGGGCGGTATAAGGGGTAATAAGCATATCGTGAGGTGTAAGGTTTTCTCGCTGTGCTGCTGGTGGATTTTCCCATCGATGTTGCTGTTGGGGCCTTTTCCTGGGCAGACCGATCACGCACAGCCTTGGCACGAGCTTCAGCGAGCGTCGAGAGAACTTTGCCTTGAGGTTGAGGCTCTAGCTCTGACACCGGGTCTGTAGGCTTGTCCGAAGATGCTGCGGGGATTGAAATTGTGCCAGGTTTAGGTGGGAGGCCGTGGGTTGGTGGTGGTGGTAATGAGCGTTGTGCTTGAGGAGCTGTGGTTGGAGCAGAGGCAGTGGAATTGGAAGTTGAAGCACCAGGAGGACCAGGTTTCCGCTGGTGGGATAAGGGGCTGTCCATCCCAGAATGCGGGGTACTGACACGATCTCGGTTGCTGCCGCTGGGCGTCGACGTCGAGGCGCCGTTCGTCGTCACAGAAACTGGCGCAGCGGCTCTCCTTCTCTCCTCCTTCTCTCTCTTCTTCCTTTCCTCTAGTTCCTTCAACACCATTTTCAACTTGCCTCCCTCTCCGTCAAAGACGACCTTCCATTCTTCATCTTCGCTACCTTTCAAGACCGTCGCACCAACGATACCGCCCTTCCTTCCGTTCTCTTTTTCCACAGCACGTTTCGCATGCTCGTGCGCAAGGTACTTGATAAAAATGATGCCGAGTGCGGCGCCATTAGAGGTGTCGATTTGTGGCTCAAAGGATGCAATAGTACCATAGGTTGCAAATGTACGCCGGAGGGCGTGGAGAGGAGTGAGAGGGGAGACATTAGTGACGAGGATCGAAGCCGGTGGCGGTGGGCCGACAGAGTTTTCGTCATACTGAGGTGAGAATACTTAGTAGGAAAAAATTAAGATAATAGAAGAACGTACGTCGTATTTAACTTCGAGAAACTCGTTGACTCGTCCGCCTTTTCCCCGCCGGAAACCAGGCTCTAGCCTCGGGTCTTTCACGACCAGCTCGTCTTCCTTCATACCCTCAGGGTGATCATTACCAGATTCAAAAGGCCCAACGACCTCGCCCTCGTATCGAAACAAAGTTGTCTCCGTCGCCTTCTCCTTTTCCTTCACTTTGATCCGTTCTTGCACTACAGACGCGCTCTTCGCGTGCTTCTTGATATGGTCAATCAAGGCACGATAATATGAGGGCCGTGTTGTTTTATACGAAGACGCAGTGTCTATGGAGGAGTCGTACAGGATCTTGAATGAGCGGATGCTGGGGTATTCGGAGCGCGGTGGTGGCCATTCTGGTGGTGGAGGTAATTGTTGCTGGGGCGGTGGTGGCGGCGTTGGTTGCGGTGGTAATGGAGGCGGCTGTGATTTTTTTGGAGATGGAGGATGTTGTCGAGCAATTCTTGATGATTCTCTCGATCGAGGCCGAGAGTGCCAGGATGAAGGCGAGGGTGGACGACGAGGCAGAGAATTAGGCCTTGGAAGTGGGGGTGGTGGTCGAGGTGAAGCCGGTCTTGGCTGAGGCACAGAAACCGGTTGATGAGCTGGTGGAGGTGGGGGTGGAGGTGGAGGTAATATTGTAGGTTGAGGTGGTGGTTCTGATGTTGACGGTGGCAGAGGCGGCGGCGACGCAACCGGAGGCAAAGGCGGGGGTGATGGTGGTGAAAATGCTGGAGGTGGAGGTGGTGGTGGTGGTGAAAGTATCGGAGGTGGAGGTGGTGAAAGTGTCAGAGGTGGAGGTGGTGAAGATATTGGAGGACGTGGTGGTGGTGTTACCGACGGCGGCGGAGGTGGCGGAGGGTCATAAGTTGGCGGCGGAGGTTGAGGATGCGGAGGAATTTGTAGAGCCGGTTGGTCTGGCTTAACCACACCCGACGAAAAGCTTGTCGATGGCTCCTAAAATACGAGGTCAAAAGCCATCCAAGATCAACGGAAATGTTAGAATAATGGACATACCCCTGAACTGCTTTTTCGAGCAGTTGAATGAAGAGACATATGGAAAACAGGTCGGTCCTGCTTGAGCTCCCCCTGCCGCGGCGGCGATGCCGATGACAAGCTCGTCGATGCCAAACCATTGCTGCTCCCATATCCACGAGATGATTGCTCCTAGAATGTACAATAAATTACTAAACGCCAGTCAAAAATGAGAATAATATGCATACCACCACGCTGCTATCTCGGGAAGGTGGATTGAGAGATATATGGAAAGAAGGTCGGTCTTGCTTGAGTTCGCCTAGGCGCGTCGGTGAATCTGGTCTGCTCGTCGACGCTAGACTGCTGCTGCTGCTGCCATTGACGGTGGTCTGCGAACGACGAGATGGTTGGCGAGCGCTAATTGAGTCAAGATCTCTTGAATTGACATATGGACACACCCCACTGTCCCGATTTTTTCCTTTAATCGATATCGGATTCCGGTTCTTCTGCAGTCCGCCGCTGTTCGACGCAGGGTGGTGCACCCCATTTACGAATGAATGTTTGGGACCAGGTGGGGGCATTCGTCCATGGCTGTTCTGAAACCCCAGACTCCTTGGGCCTGTCGGTGGGGCTGCCCCGATCCTGCTACTCGGGTTGTTGGGCAAAGACGAAGCTGGGGGTGCTGCTCGCGGTGGGGCCCGTTGAGGAGGTACATTGTTCATATTGTGTGTTGGTGCCAGAGATGTTGACAACGACGACGACGACGACGACGACGAGGCAGGCGCTGATGAACCCCCTGGTGTGCCCAGCAGCGCCCTCGGCCCTTTTGGAGGAGCCTTGCCCGACATCGCTGTGTATAGGGAGGAAGAGCAAATTCAGGCAAGATTGAGCGCGTGGCAGACGGTGATCAGCCAAACAACGGTCAACCCACCCTTGTCTTCGTACCACCACCATCCTTTCAATATGATTTTCTTGTCAACCGCATCTCTTGACTGGATCTCTCGTTCAACAACTTTTGAAACTCTGAACCTTTTTTTTTTTTTCTGCATGGCAAATTTTCATGTTCGACCTACAAGCCCGGCTTGTTCTGGACTTGTTCAACCATCAAAAGTCCCACATGTGAAGCCCTGAAGATTGAATTGGATAAACGATAAACGGCTCCAACTGCAGAGCTTACAACCTCGAAGTCATTGAAGCCGCGGTTCGTGTCGTTGGGCAAGAAGAGCAAGGTATGCAATATATATATTCATTATCAAGTTGATTTTCATGGGCCCTTGCACATGGAAGATACATGATATATGACAACAGACTGCTATATGCGCTCAAAATCAAGCATATATCGAGGTTGATCTGCATCCATACCGTGATAACTCCCTCGGACGACCCATGCTTGCAGACGTGGCCGGAGGGATTCGTACAGTGCATAGTTATCCTATATTTCCTGACACTTGAAGCCTAGACGGGACAGCGGTGATGTAGTTCGACTCTCAGTGGTTACATTGATTTGCATGTTCAAGTTAGTCCTCCAAAATTTATGATACATCCCCTGTCCAGTTTCCTGCTAAAATGTGCAACCGAAAGATTGGTTTCCACGCTGCTCTCAAAGATCCCCATCATCGGGAAACCGGTCGCTTCACTACTACCGACTACCACACAGCACCTCAATGGCTCCCCTCCTGACACATTTCTGTGCGAACTGAAGGCATACACCAACCTGAAAAATCTGCCAAAGCGACACGATCTGGCAACGCATATGCAACGAGTCATATGGTCGTGCAGTATTGGAAGCCATGACAAATTATAAAGCCATGTAATTTCTCAACGTCCGTGGGTGCGCGACGCCCTCTCGCGGCGGCTCGACAGACGGCTGTTATCACCGCTGCCCATGCACATGGCTCTGAGATCTATTCTTGATGTAGGGAAAGTACCCGGTTTTTGTCTTCTGGTGATGCTGTGTATGGGGTACTCGACATAAAAGAAAGGAGATGTTCTCAAGTATCTGCTGCTGGTGATTTGATTTGCTGTTCCATCTCTATCCGCTCACGTCTGCCGCATAGGAGATGACGCATAAGTTGGCTCGATTCCTGCCTCTGCTTCTCGTCGCTGGATACCCAGTGCTCTCACCCGCTGCCCCTTCGGCTGATCCATGTGCGAAAATTGGTGGTCAGGTGTTTGTCCCACCAGCAGATGCACTGGCATGCTACAAGACCTTCCCGTTCAACGAGACGCTTCGTCAGAATGTCTTGACAAATATGGCTCGCGTGTTTGACTTCTTTACCTTCGAGGACTTCTACTTGAACTCGCCACCTCCGTTCCAGGAGTCAACGTCCAATATTAGGGCTACATTGGCAAAGATCAACAACACGAAATACCAGGTTTGACCTAGTCATTTTAGAGGCTCCCTTCGTATTGACCACTCACATAGACAGATTACGACTTTAATAAGGCGCTGTACGACTTCACTACACAGCTGAACGATGGACACACCCGTATGCATGAACCTAAAAAACATTCGACCTGTCATCTTATTACCTCTTAATGTAATTCAGGCTACTTCCCTGCATGTTACAACGCCTTTCAAAACGTCCTTCCCGCCCCAGTCGTCAGCCTCGAGCAAAACGGTGTTCAAAGCCTGTTCGTCGCTCCTGACTCTGTCGAGTTCCTCTCGCAGCTCGGAACCCCTTTTACTGGGTTCTTCGACTCTGTCAATTTCGACTGGAAGCGTCTTGCAGGAGCCAAGATCGTGCAAATCGAGGGCATGGATCCATACGCTTACGTCGACCTCATCGCTCGAACAGTCTCAGGGAACTATCTGGACCACGGAGTTCGCGTAAATTCTGTGTTCACCAGTTACCGTATTTCTGGGACAACATTTTCTCAACGCTTAGGAGACTTGGCTGGACCCATCGACGTCACGCACACCTCTCTAAAGTTCAAGCTCATCGCCGTCAACTCAACCAAGATTGAAACCCTCGATATTCCTTACCTTGCTAACTTCATCGGGGTCCCCTTCACTGATAGTGCTTCATTGTGCGCCATCTCGCTTGCTCTTGTGGAACAAGCGACATATTCACACTAAATCATTTTTTTCAGCTGGTTAAACAACTGCGTCGCCAACGAATTCACCAACGGTGTGGACCTGCGAACTCAAACTAACCTCGGCAAACGGGTTCGCAAACAGCCCAGGGCTGAGATTATTGACGGCCTTCAGAGCAAAGCAATTGACCTTCCAGGGCCTTTCCAACCTACTGCACCCCCTATGAATGGAAGCGAGGACGTTATAAAGTCATTCATCCTCCCAGGAAGCAAAACCGGTGTGGTAAGTGCTGCTTTTACGTCTACCCGACCCCCTGCTAATGTCGTTTGATTCTAAATCTGCCTTTTAATTGCCAGATGTTTGTCGGCTCGTTTTCACCCTCCGATTTCTTCCAATTTCAAGCAGATACAGTGTCTGCTATTAACGCATTCAAGGCTGCGGGCGTATCCCAGTTGCTCATCGACCTGACAGACAATGGAGGTTGGTTGCTGTGTTCTCCGGCGCAATTTATTTGTTATCTATCATGCCTTTAGGCGGTTTCGTGTGCCTAGGACAATTTCTGCATCAATATCTTGCAGGATCGCAAATAGGCTACCCGTGAGTACAGAACGTACTCTCCAGTGTAGTTGCTGCTAACATCGACCTGAAACTTTCGGAACGATAGCGGATTCCAGTCGACTCAACGAGCCAACCCGCTTGCGCAGAAGATCGTAGCCGCGCATGTGGCGCTAGGGGATAACGATATTGGGACCTTCTATAGCCCGGATAACTGTTCGTTTTCCTCTGTCCTTGGATTTTAATAGGTTAACCCACCGAACACGCAGGGGCTTTCCAGAACGACACGATCATGCCTGTGACGTTCAATTATAATGATCCTTCCGCGCCTTTTATCATAAATGGAAGAAGCGATCCTACATCTCAACGTTTCCATGTAAGTGCTACGATCGTTCTCCTTGAGAAATTGTGCGCGGTTTCTGAAACCCAGTTCAGGACACGTGCACGGAGTCATTCAACCAGCCCATTCCAACTACTCCACCCTTCGATCTCAAGTTCGTCTGGGTTTTTCTGTCGAAACGTACCCCAGCTGTTGACCATCTATTTCTTCACGCCCAACAGGAAAGTGGCCATTGGTGAGCACCTGCAGTTAACCTTTAATTCTTGCATTTGTGGATAACCCTTTTGAATGATTCTAGTCAGCAATGGGAACTGCGCCTCGACATGCGCGATGTTCAGCACGCTGATGAACGAGCGACATAATACCAAGATAGCTGTATTTGGTGGGAAGCCAGGGGAGATCATGGAGTTCAAGGGCATGGCAGGCAACCAGGTGCTCGAGTGGGCCGACCTCGACACTGAGATCAAGTCTGTTGGGTTGAAGGATGTGAGTGCTCGTCGATAATCCCTCATGCTAAACCATGTTCGTGCATAGCGCATGAGGGAGGTGTTTTGGGTTGCCATTCAGAGCTGGTGCTGACTGTTTTTTTTTCTTGAAAGGACCCGTTGGCTCCCCCTGATTTGTGAGTTGCATTGTTTCCCTTTCTAACTCACTTCTCAACCCCTCTGTTTCCTTGTTCGCCAGACTGGTCAACTCCAATTTCCGGTGAGGGTTATTCGCTCCGTTTAACTTCCTATTCGCCATTCACGTATGTATATCCTAACACGATAGCCATAACTGGCGCACTGGTACGTATGGGGCTTTGGACCACCATCTTTCATGGCGTCTATGAACTTGTTTCGTTAACAAAATCATTGATGCGCAGCTTGGAGTTTCTTCGACGAGAATCGCCCCATCGGTGCGTTCACTTTTTTGTCGTAGAGCCCTTTCGCGCACTCATTTAGTTTGCTTGAAGCTTACGTTTCGGAGCTCCCAAAGTGTACGTCGTTTCTTCAACTTCCTCTCCTGGTGAAGTTAACGAATTTGGATATGAACAGTCCGCTTTCCGTATACCAAGGACACGTACAACAACCCGCAGAACTTGTGGACATTTGCGTGCGTTCGCTTCGCTACTTTCTGTTTGAATATTCTGATCCTGATGTTTCTTGGTATAGAGCATCGAAGTTATTCCAGTAAATTTCATTTTTTAAACCTAACTTTGTATTTTTTGAAATCATTTCCAAAATTTGGGATAATATGTTCCACTTCTATCTGCTAACTTTACGTTGGCCCGGAATTACAGGGCCCGTAACTAGCGACGAGATCGTGCTGTGCAGAGGGATAGCAGCATCGTCTGGACTAGTACTGGATCCTCGTAAACCTAATCTTGATTGTGGGCGACTGATTCCGAAAAAATGAATATGTGCAGTTGCCTGTTGCCTGCGGCCTGCGGCCTGTTGGCGAACGGTGATCTAAAATAAATTTAGGGTTGACAACAGCGACTGGACAACGTTACGACAACGAGGCTAAACGACTAAGTAACATTCCATCATGTAGCTAGACTGTGTGTGCACTTGAGGAGGCTGCCAAGCGTTCTGACGTGTGGATTTTCGATATGTACTGGCTGTCAGTTCATGTCCTGTCATTTAGAGTCCCAACTGCCACTCAGAGTCCGGCCGAATGACTCTGGCTAGTGGGTGGGTCAGGCAAGGGTCAGGATCGGTTTTCTGGACATCTCGCTTAAGAATTTGCACTCTTCTCCGGCCTCGAGGCCTCGAGACTTACTTGAGCTCCATGAATCGACCGACTTACCCCCGCTACATATGCACACGGTGCATTCCAAGAAAAATATACCCTTGGAGACTGACTATATTTGTGAGTTGATCCGAGTGATTTGACGTGATGGGAGATCGAGATTTGTATGTAGGTTCAGTTCCACTTTTTATGACCTCTGGCAGGCACAATCGCTGAACGTTGAACGCCCCCTCTCTTTAGGCTTAGCCCCGTTTTCCTTGTTTCTTTCCCTTTCGCGCCACCCTAATATCTATCCTGGGGCTCCGCTATACACAACGACGGCTACCTTAAAGAATGTCTGTTCAATACGACGCCCATGATTGTGCGATGCCCACCACGAATCCTAGGGAACGGGTTCCCAGCAAACCTCCCAGCCAAAACAGATTAGAGTACACGACCCCTCTAGATAGCCGGCCAAAGTCGAAGATGAACGCTGGTGGCTCTACCATGAGCCGATCTGCCACTATTTCCCATTCTCCACCGCATAGAACCTTCAAAACTGCCAGTCCTGGTAGAGGTCCAGGACTGACTTTACGAATAGAACACGAGATGATGGCGAACATAAGCCAACCCATACAGAGCGCACCGCCTGCGCGAACGCTACGCCGTCTGCCCATCCCACCACTGTCTAGCACCCCATCCACAGCACTTCCGAAGTATTTCTCAGACACCTCTCTTAATTCAAATAATTCCTTAACTCCGAAACGTACCCCGCGTCCCCTCCCATACCCCCCTCCTTTGTCCAAGGACCACTCCTACTGCTTCAATACCACCCCTGAAGTGTCTCCACCCATGGCATGTCCGCCAATGCGCGTCTTTAGGCCCTTGCCGACGCCTGTGCAGAAAGGCGATCCATTACCTTTAAATCTTAGTAGTACTCTTCCCTTGAGGACTTCTTCCCCACAACCGCTCCCGCCGATTCCGCCGCTTGTCATTTCAGCTTGGACCTCGCCATTGAAACCCCTGGGTGAAAAGAACAGCTATTCAGAGGAGAAACCGACCTACAATAGATCAAGAACTCCACGGATAAATGAATGGAAGAGTCACCTCATCCACGCCGACGACGATGACGATAGCGGAGAAGGGGTCTACGACAAAGAAAACCACTGCGACAGCGACATATCCCTGCTACAAAAACGCATCCTCCTCGCGCCGCTACGTGCGAGCCTCGACTCAGACATGTCAACGAGCGACGAGGGCGATTTCATCGCAAACTCGTTTTCTAACATTGTCGTCCCTTCGGATATGTCAGTAAAGTCACCCAAACCTCCTGGTGCGACTCGGAATGCACACTCATCCCGGACGAAGGGCGACGTTCATACATATTTCTTAGAGGACGGAGAAGAGGATCTCCACGTGGATTACGCATGGGTACTCTCGAATCGCATCCTGTACCATCAGAGCGCTCAGCAGCACATGAGCAAGTGGGTAAAGGAGAAGAACGGGAAGAGATACACGGAACTGGATTACGAGAATATTTTGAAGGTGTTGCGGATGCTGTAGCTCGCTTCTTGTCTAGCTCATTTCTTGTAGTAGCACTAGTAGCACTGGTTGTGGCAGCCATCCCATCACACTATTGTAAACACATTTCCGAAGGTTACAGTGCACTCCTTGGCTTCAAATTTTTTGGATCACCTGCGGAATTGTTTTACGAACGCCCTACATGTTTTAGATTAAGTTGATTGATGCACCCATTCATGTTCTGTGAATGGAAACAGCGAAAATATATGCAGCTTGCATGAAATTTGCAATTATTATCGGTTTTATATAGGAACTTCACAGATATCTTGGGTTTTCCTTAAGGATTCCATATATATAGAGATTTACATGATAGTCTTAGTATTGAGGGAGATACGGCCGGAAACTGTTATAGGCCCACCCCGAACATGACCGTACAAATATTTGGTTTTCTCAAAAAGGCAGGTCGCGTCAATATGTACCAGATGTTGTAATTATAACCACCATGATATCGTTCGAGTTCGCTGCCGCTCTCTGTGCCTCTGCTCCGTCATACGCGCCTGCATTTCCCCCCGTTTTATTGAGTCATCGAGCGGCGTTTCATGCCCTACGAACACTACCGCGTCCCAATTAAAGTCGACATTGAATGGATTGTGGTCGCTCGCGCTAAGATGGGAGCTGTGATTCGTGAGGTGGTGTTGGTAGCGGGAACTAATTCGGACGCGAGTGGTGTTTCTAGTGCTGAATGTGATGGCTTAGGCTCGGCACTGACGCTTTGGGCTTGGATGTGGCTTTACGCTGGGGTTTGCTATGTTTTCTATTGCTGACTCGAGGACACCGATTCTGCCTTCTTTATCGAGAAGGTCAATGGCTCCGACATACATTGATTTTTAGATGCGGCATCCTCAAGGTGAAACCTCAAGTTACTTTGCCTCCGCGCATTTAGAGAAGGGCAGAAGACAGAATACCGGGAAGGAGAGGGTACAGCATATGGTTTGGGGTATCAGGA
>Ga0307517_10005046_pt1 | contig 20058 bp, 28 predicted proteins | sample 23_EM_MG_FD_194515 | JGI IMG/M metagenome (GOLD analysis project Ga0307517, IMG submission 194515) | Populus trichocarpa ectomycorrhiza microbial communities from riparian zone in the Pacific Northwest, United States - 23_EM | ecosystem: Host-associated > Plants > Roots > Unclassified | place... | reverse complement strand
TTGGTTCTACATTTTATATTGTGTTTGAGACGGTGTTGAAGTTTCTTTTGTTATATTAAGGTTTTTCTAGGCCATACTTAAGGGTGCATGCCGGAGTTTTCCTGTAGTTAAATACGAAATAAACTCACAGGATTTTACAAAATACATAGTACAGTAGTCAAAGATTCCCTTCTGTTGAAAGTGGGCAAAAACACGGCAGAAGCGCGGCTCTCCCTCTTCCATGACAGAAAGAGGAAAAATTGCCAGCCCTTACTGAGAGAGAGAGAGAGGAATGCCCAACAACATAGCACAGGATTCAATTATTCAAGTTTCCACAGTAGGCGGCCTGGCGGCTGATGATCCAGGGGCAGTCGCATTCAGACAAAACGGCCCGAAGGTATCGCCACTCAACCATACGCAGCCCTATAATTACAATAGAATAAACTCAAGGGCGGCTACCACATGTCACTGCAGCGTTGGCAACCGGTAACTAGCCAACTCAACGCAAGCGTCTGTGGAAAAGCCACAAAAGACTATGTGTGCTCTAGTTCTCCAACACCAGATATTATGTGTATGCCTCAATGGTCTAGTGGTATGATTCCTGCTTTGGGTTGTTGTAGCAACATTTATGCAGGAGGTCTCCGGTTCAATCCCGGATTGAGGCCTTTTTTTTTCTCAACTCTCCCGACTTATTTGTAAGGCTTATTATGGTGCAAACTCAGCGATTCCGCATCCAAGCCGGGCCTCTCGCCATCGGCTGAGAAAGGCCCAGGTTTGGGGGCACTGAGCTGGGGATGCCGGGCTTTAGAGTACCGGGGCATTAGGGATCCGATGTGTGTAACGATGAGAGTGTAATATCAGCTTACTGTACCCCCACCCACTGAGCAAGTATGTTCTCCCTGAACACCCAGCCTCACAGGGGATACCACGCTCTCCCAACAATCACGCCGCCCAGCGAAACCGCAGATTCATTCTTTTCGGTTGTAATTAGGAACTCCTTGTGATTGAATAATTAAGAATTTGAACGACAGGAGGGCATTCTTGTATCCCTCCAAATCCACTTGTCTAGAGACTGGTGATAGGTAGTCCGATCAGCATCGAACTTCGAGTGACCATCTGTGAAGAATAAAGGGAGCAGCAAGGGGACCAGTCTGAGTAATTCAGGTCACTACGAGTAGTCGGTTGCCAAGCGCGTGCCCCCCTTTGCACTGGTGCTGCAGGTGGCATACCACTCAGTGGCCAATCCTAACAGGGCCTCCCCACGCACGCATCGCAACAGCCGTTCGTAGGCTCGTGTCTCGTCTCCGTTTTTGATCCTAGGCCAATCTCAGCCGACTCCACCACCTGCAACCTTCCCCTCGCCCCCTTCATTTCGTTCTCAGTTCCGCTGGGCAACAAACCCCCTCCTACGAAAAACAAACCGGACCTGCTGGAAATTTACCCCACGTCGATCCTATCATCGTCTTCAATAAGTAATATGGATTTCAGCAAGATTCAAGGCTTCGGCAAAAACATCTCGTCCAGCTTCACACCATTCGCTACCCGCACCCAGCAGTTTATGCGGGAGCAGCTTGGGCAAGCTGATGAAAAGGTATTCGGTGATGCTTTATTTTCCCAAGCTTTCTGAGGATAGACGGGCTATTTTTTGTTTGTTTGTCTTCGAATCTGCTTATCGGTTCTCCGCCTCTCGGTGCTCGCTCCGGTGCTGGTACCCTGAACCGAAGGTGTTTTTCATCTGGCTTTTATCATTTGCGCTTGCCCTTTGATACCCGGATGATTCCCTCATTTATTTCATGTCGTGCCCCTTCTGTGTTTTTGTTTACTAGTTTTCCGAGACGTTTTTTTGGGGGCTGTCCGATTCATGGGGAGCTAACATTATTGAAGACCCAACTCCCTCCCGATTATCTCGAGCTTGAAAAACGTGTCGATGCATTGAAGGGCGTTCATCAGAAGATGCTGGCAGTTACGTATGTCATTCCTCTCAGCTCTGCCTGGTAGATATTTTACTGACAGTTCACCAGGGCGCAATATGGTAATGAGGTGAGCTTATAAAGACCTTGTAGTTTATTGTAGATGAACTGGGCGTCCTAACGGTACATGAACTTGAACTGATAGTCTTACGATTATCCACCGAATCTGGTAGGCCTTTTACCCCTCCTCCGATAGCGGGTCGGAGTTGGTTCGGCAGAACATTTGGCAGTGCTGACGTATGGCAGCGTGAGTCCATTGTCGACTTGTCTCGCACTACCATGGAGAAGGTTCAGCTCCTTGGGAACGCTAGTACTGCCGCCGAAGCTCAGAATATTTTGACCAAGCCCGGTACCAAAACTGCTCCGAAAACATTCCCGCATGCTATCGGCCGCGCTTCGCTTGCTGCCGCCCATTCTCTTGATCCTGCTGAGCCCCTCGCTGCCGCTCTTGAGAAGTACGCTCTTGCCAGCGAGCAAGTCGGCGAAGCTCGTTTACAGCAGGATGCTCAGATTGTATCCAGATTTAACTCTGCATTCACCACTACTCTCAACACCAACTTGATGTTCGCTACTAAGGCTCGCAAGAACGTTGAAAATGCACGTCTTTCTCTCGATGCCGCAAAGTCTAGAGCGAAAACAGGTGGAGGTGGTATTGGGTTTCCTGGACTCGGTAGCCCCGGGCGCAAAGATGGTGTTGCCGAGGATGAGGGCTTGACGGAAGAGCAGAGAGTGGAGGTTGAAACTGCTGAGGACGAGTTCGTAGGATGCACAGAAGAGGCTGTTGGTGTCATGAAGAATGTGCTTGACACCCCCGAACCTTTGAGGAATCTTGCGGACTTGGTTCAGGCCCAGTTGGAATTCCACAAGAAGGCTTACGAAATCTATTCTGAGCTGGCGCCTTTGATTGAGAGCTTGCAAGTTGAACAAGAGGTATGACAGTTCTTTATACTGTTTTTGTTTTCTATGGATTTCTTCTCGGGGGGTTTAATTCTTTGAGTAGCGGCTGATCAGAGCTGCTGCTTGGGATATAAAGTCCAAGAGAAGCGAGGAGTTTTGAGATTATGTCTCAAGGGTGGAGATGATCCAATCATTTTCAATAAAATGGAATAGACCTGAACTAACCACACTGTAATTGTTTTAATAGGCTAGTTATAGAAAGTCCAGGGACGAGGCATAAGTTGGATTGAAAGTGATCGGCAGTGTTGGCCGAGGGATACAAAACAAAAGTGGAAAAAAACCTCGAGGTCAACGATGCTGATTTTTATTGGCTTTGGTTGTTCTGTCAATTCTAGTGTTCTCTGTGGGCTAAGCTCCGGCAGTAGCTGTCTCCTGGGGACGGAGGGTCCTTTTCTTTTTATTCCTTTCGGAATACTACTCATTACCTTCGGCTTGCTTCTTCATATTTTTCTTGAGTCGTAATCCTTCAATTTTTACTCTGTAGCTTCGAAAGGTAGTATTTACCACTTTCCTTAAATAGTGTTTTACGGTACGATATTTCGCGAGATGATGAAATCCATTGACGAGAAGCGATGCAGTGCAACCTCTTATTGTCTCGTGCTGAGGGCTGTGTTGTGAAGTGAGATATGAATACAAATATGTGCCACATGCAGGTGCGGCAGGATTGGATGAGATCTCTCTTGTGGTATTAGGGGCCGCGATAGGATAATTTTGTATCATATTCCCACCCACCATACCGGGGATTTAGTCCGGGTTTGTTCTTTCGGGCAGATTCTTTTATTTTCTCGGAGGTAACAAGATGCGTTGCTTGGGTTTCTCACTCGAACTTCGGATCTATCGTAGGATTTAAACAAGTAATATTGATTTGATTTCTTGTTGGATCTGAATCCCTTTTTAGCTTGTAGGTATGCCGTTAGGGTTTCGTAGGCGAATTTCCCGAGTATTACACTCGAGCACTACACCGAAACTGCCTCGGTCTTAGTTTGAATTTCTCTAGGCGTTTCCACCGATATTACAAACCCACTAGATTTGCATTCTGACAACAACAGATACGGAGGGTTCTACAGTACCTATTCAAGTTCTTAGCTCCCTCCCGCGTGTCTTCCCTCCTCTCCTCCTCTCTCAATCCTCCAGCCCTTTTGTTTTCCACCCTCAACCTTAACACCCTCTTCTTCTCCTCCACACGGTATTGTACCACGACCACGGTATATCACAGCACAACCTTCCTTCGATCATCCATCCCTGCCTGCGTCTTTCCTCCCGACAGCGCCTTCCCCGGATTTTCAACCTTTGAGCCTCACTCACGAGCCCCACTGGATCTCAATATCCACCTGCCTCACATATACTATCCACACATTCTCCTACCCCTCCATCTCTCGGGGGAGATTGGCGTTCGTACCGGTCCTTTTGTCTCTAGATACGCCTAAAAGTTTCGAACCCGCCACAAGATTTCCCGCTCGGAGTAGATGCCCATGAAGGCCGAAGAACTAAAAAATCAGGGGAACGCGTGAGTTGTCCCTTTCACCACCTCCGATTTGCTCTCATTAACGTGAAGATGATAGGTGTTATGCTGCTGGCGATTATGTTGGAGCGGAGAAATTTTATACTCAAGCGTGAGCTCTTCTTTCCCCTCCCATCCAAGGGAGGTAGGGGTTTTTTTTTGTTAGATGCTAGAAATGGATTTGATGGAGGGCAGATACTGAGTTATTGGGACGTTTTAGAATTATAAAGGACTCTACGAATGCCGCCTTCTTCACTAATCGTGCGCTAGTAAGATTGCGCATGGACATGTACGACCAGGTCATAGACGATTGCTTAAAAGCTATTGATCTCGTCCCATCTTCACGTATGACCACTCTCGAATGGACACCGTGCGTGGAAACCTCTCATCTCACAAACAAGGATAATATAGTGAAAGCATATTCATACCTCGGACAGGCGCAGCTCAAACTCGGCTATCCGAACGAAGCTCTATCATCTACCCTTCGCGCATACGAACTAGCCATTGCGCAGCGCTCTCCTAGCGTTGGCACTATCGCAACGACATGTCTCGAAGTCAAGAAGAAGCGCTGGGAACTCTCGGAAGAGCGCCGTCGTACTCGCGAATGCAACTTGTTGAAACAGATGACACAGATAATTGAGCGTGATGCGGAGCGCGAGGTTGATCTTATCCTTCGCTCCCCGACCTGGGATCCTGTTGCGAGTGGGAGGGATTACTCCGGAAGTCAGGTCCAGGACAAGATTGACGATGTTAGGAGCACTGCTCGGGAGAAGATCCAGACTCTCGAGGATGTGTTTGGCAAAGCCGAGGCGGAGAGGTGTGGAAAGAGGGAGGTTCCAGATTACTTGATTGATAACATTACCTTCAGTGTTATGCTCGACCCCGTCATTGTTCGTCCCGAATTCCCCTCCCCGCAAACCTTTTTTGAACTCAAGATATTAACACGGATGCAGACCAAACATGGCCATTCCTATGACCGCGTGACATTGCTTGATCACCTTAAACGTTCTCCCACCGACCCTCTCACAAGAGAGCCGCTAACTGAAAAAGACTTGAGACCAAATCTAGCTCTTAAGGCCGCCTGCGAAACTTTCCTTAAGGAAAATGGCTGGGCAGTGGATTGGTAAATTTGTGAAATATGATGGCGAAAAAAAGAAAGGCAATTACAGTTTTCAGCTACCTTGTCGAATTCTGTTTTCTTATTTTTGCTTTATTCCTGCTCGTACCCGCCGCCGCCTTCCCCCTCTCCCCACCAGGGAAGCGCGTTGTGATATTAAGTCGTTCTTAATAAAAAAATTCCCCTTTTCCTTTTCAGCCAGGTTTTGTTTGTTTCGTGTATTGCTGGCGTGATGGCATTTCCGGCTTTGGCATATGGGGTTTCAAATAACGTTTATACTCTTTTTTTCCTTCTCTCTTCGCTTCTTCTTCTTCTTTCCCTCCCAACGCAATTGCTTTGCTCAGTCGTTTGATATCATACTGGAGGTGGTCGGTGTGTTTGGTCGGGAATTTGGGCTGAAACTATCTAAGGGTTGGTTGGTGGTGGAATTAGGGGTTGTTTAGATCATGCCAGACACCAAAAACTGGCTCGCCTGTTCGCTTTTTCTTTTCTTTTTCCGCCTAGTAATACATGCATACAGGAGGGCTGTGCCGGGCATCAGTTCCTCTGTGGGTGGGTTCACTTTTTTCCCTCTTTCCAAAATGCCCTTCCTACCATCCCCAAACAATGCCGTACTCGCTCTATCGAGAAATAGAGCTTGTAGAATCAAGGAGGAGCCGGTTTTAAATGGTTTTGTGCAGAGTTTCCCTCTGGAGGCTCGGCTCTTGTTGGGACCCGCTCACTGTTGGATATGGTCAGGTGATGGTCGGTTTCAGGCGCCCGGCACCATAAGGTTTGTTTGGGATTGTTTGGGAAGGGAGAGGTTGTGTTCAGGGTCAAGTCGTGAGCAGCGTGCTGTGCCTGTGCGGTAGACCATGGTACTCGGATACAGTGCAAGCATAGTACAAATCTCCATGGAGAGTACGATGTTAGGAATAAGTGGGAAAGCAGCCGCCTGATGATCTCCTAATATCGTAGTAGATCCTCCCGAAAGAACTCTTGGCTAGGCAACAGCTACCTTCCCCATTTATTCTTGATCCTTCCTACTAAAATCTCGGTCTTTTTGTGATAAAAGTGTGAAATCCGGGAACAGACGAGGGGGGGCTCCGGTACTAGTACAGTGCCAAGGTAGGAATGGGACGGTAGCCTAATCTTTTCTAACGATAGCAGGGAAGTGAAGCCGGTTCCTTGCGCTACGATAGGATCGGCCGCAGGGCAAGAACTCGTTATCGGTTGTCTGGGCTTGCTGTATTGGTGCTTGTGGCTTTCTCGGATATGCTTTGATAGAGTGGCAGGTTATAAAGATAGATTCGGTTATTTATTTATTTAGTAGTTTTTTTTTTGTTGAAGCTTATTTATGATTGGAGAGAAAGACTCTGGGCATGAAGTAAGTGCGGTTCTGGGCCAACCAGATTGCCGGGATTTGATTCTGGATGCGAAATGGCAAAGTCCCCATTATCTGTGCGCGTTGAGGTTGGATGGGGTGTGTGAAGAGGAAGGTGTCAGCTGTCAACACGTGCAGGAAGAGGATGTTGCAGGATCATGAGAAGAGGGGGGATTTGCGTGATGGCGACGTGAGTTTGTCGGTGTTTTACGGGTTAAGGGTGAGATTGCCTGTGATCTTGAGATAGGTTCTGAAGGGCAGGGGGGAAAGGAGGAAACTTAGGGGAGGAAAGGGTAGAAAGGTATGATAGTTGGTGGTATTGGAGCCTATACAAGTATTTAGTGTGGGTATCATGTCAGTGGGAGGTAATGTGGGGGGGATACATTAGGGCGAGGTTGAGGAGAGGTGTAGAGTTTTTGATGGACCACAACACTCGAGTAGCCTCTTGAGTTTAACATTACTGCCAGAGAGGCTCCGGGCGTTACGCCTTAACCACTCCTTAACCTACCGGTATGATGGTGGAATCCTCTCCAGGGAAGGCTAATTATACTCCCCAACCAGTGTATCATAGCCAGGAAAAAAAAAAGTCCCTTGGCCGTGATGAGAGTATCATTGTTTCCTCCCCCTTCATTCCCTACATTCCTTCCTTTCGACTCCGAATTCATTCACTTAGCTCCCGTATATATATAATATTATATGCATATCTATGTTTCTTTTTCCACCGCCATACCCACCCACCAGTGACGATCATCCCGGTGTTAGGTCCCCTCTCAAACAAAATAAATATGACGACCAAATACCCAAGTATCATAGCAACAACCAAAAAAAACAAAAAAAGCCCTCCTTCCCCTTACCCCTTCCCCTTCTCCCTTCCCTCCTTTTCTCTCCTCTCCTCTCCTTCTTTTCACTTCACTCGAGCTCAATCACGGTAATTGCCGTGATTGTCTTTGTACCCCGCAGCACGCTTGCCAGGCCTATTTGTACCCAGTCCAACCACCAGCAGTCACTTGTGCTCGAAAACCCTGTTTCGCTTACAACTAATAACGGTAGTGTCAGCCGCAAAGGGCGACGGGGTACTCGAGTAGGTAGCAGCAGCAGGCGCAGCGGCAACCCTGGAGGGAGAAAGGGAGAGGGAGCTCACTCAACATAAACCGGCGGAACCTACACTTGGCCTAACATCACCTTTCCCTCCCCCCCCCACACACGTACTGACAGATCGGTTTCCCGATAAGTCCTGACGCTCTTTTTTCGTTTCTTTTGGGGGAAAGAAATTTGCTGTTGCTTTGCTTCACTTTACTTCTCTAGTGGGTTCCCTTCTTTCATTCTCCCCGGGAGATTGAGAAGGCTGTTTAGTGGAAGGTTTGGAGTTTGCTTGCTCGCAAAACTAGGCTGCAATCGGTCCATCATGAATTTGCAGATCCGGTCGAAGAGAAATGGAATGCGGTTCGATATCGTTGGCAATCTGCCAGAGGATCTTGTTGCTGAGGTTTTATCATATCTTCCTGATATGTCGGATATGCGTCGACTGATCCATTGGCAAACAGTATGTCTTTTACTTACATATATTCTCCCTCCTTTTTATTTTATTTTACACACTTTCAATTTTGTTTTATCAAGTGCGATATTAACAACAAAGGTTTCCAAAACATGGAAGAGAATGCTACACTCCCCAATGACAAAAGTCTATCACCAACTCCTCCTTTACAACACCCATCTACGGGCACTTCTCCCACCACCGCACTACTACGGGGCTAGTCATTCATTCTACTCCTATGCCGTCTTCCGTAGAGCCCTGCGAACCGACCTGGCCATCCGTAAGGGCAATTTCAGCTCCGCAACACCGCAGATGTACGAGGCTTGTAAGGGATACGCCAAGGGGGAGAGGTATGGAGCTGTAGACGGGGGCCCGTTCTTCTCGGATGGGTTTCTGGTCTGGTTGGAGAGGAGTTCGAATCTTATGACGGGTGGGAAGACGATCTGCGTGCGGTATCTGGATTTTTCGAATGTCGATAGGGCATCGGCGAGGCAGCAGCCTATTAACAAGTCTATTTTTGTCACGCAATTTGAGAGGCCTGGGGAGTCAGAGCCGCATCTCGAGACCGTTTTTAGAAATACTTCGAATCATTGGGTTGCGATGGGATATGGATCTGGGATTGTTGCCTTTTGGTCTTTTATGGAGTAGGTTCTCTGGCTTTTTTTTGCCCTTCGGATTTTGTGGGTGATGTTGTTGACTTGAAGGGACAGCAAGTATATTACTGTGATGGGCATTCATGAGTCGAACAAGTCTCGTTGGAAATTGCCACTATCAGCCCTGCTGCCTCCGCCGGATGGTGGGAATTTATACATTCGGGAGATGTTCTGTAGTAGGGATTATCTGGTTATCAGTATCTCGCGATCAGCTACTTTGCAGGTATTTTCCATGTCTAGTCGGAAACGAATCCACTTGATCAACCTTCGGGAAGGGTCCCACAATAAGGAAACGACGGACTTTTACTATGATACCGTTGCTGGTGGGAATGCTGAATACGCTGCTGGGATTGGCGATAACAGGTACTTTATGTATGCTAATACGGGGCCGACCGCCTCCTATCATAATACTATCTCAGGTTATCGTGAGCCGCCTTCAGAGTTATGCTTCTACTGCTGGGACTTGAAGCCACAATCCCCCGATACGGAAAGCCGCTATTCCTGGAACGACCAGCTAGAATCCCTTGAAGCGGAGGAGCTTTTATCAAACATCCAGGAGCCCCACTTCAACATTCCAGTCGACCCATTAGCATCTAACCAGAGCATTTCATCCACCGATGCTCCAAAACCACCAAAATATAACCCCCCGCTAACCTTCCTCCGTCCAATGAGCCGGATCCCCATCGATCTCTCCTGGAAAGCCCCCTTCCGCCTCACCCCTCCAAAGATAAAACTCAACACCTCGGCCCGCGAGCTCCTCTTTTACTGTCCGCAGCGCTGCCATCCACCACACCTCTACCTGCGCTTCTCGTACCCATACCCCCCAGAAACCCTCCATACCGAGGAGGAGCCCTGGTGCGACCACTGCGTGCGCAACCCACACCGTCATACCGCACGGGGATATACACCTGCCCTCCGCGAGGATGATCGTCAGTTCGCAAATCTAGAACTCAAGTATAACACAGAGCTGATCTTCAGCGACCAATCCCGACGATACCGCTTCGTCCTCTCCCCCATTTCCATCCTCCGGGGCGGAAAATCTCTTCGCGGGGCTATAACCGGAAGGAAAGAGCACCGTTGCAGACTACAAATGCTAAGACCTAACCCACCACCTCCCGCTTTGGAGGATAGGAGGAAGGCGAGCGTTTGTGGCGGGATACCGGGCGAGATGAAGGCGCACTGGGATGTTTCCATGGGGAAGAAAGTGCCATGGAGGAGTGCGCAGGGGTATGGGAATAGAATTTGGGTGGATGGTGGATGGGAGGGTGTAGTGGTGCTTTTCAACGGGAGATTTGCGGTGTGGAGGTGGGGGGATTACGAAGCTGAGGAGGAGGAGGTGTTCAAGGAAGTGACAGCCACGAGGAGGGTGTTGAAGAGACAGCTGAGGAGGCAGAGTTGGCTGCCGGGGAAGACGTAGGTGTCGCTATCTAGTTGCGTGGTCCTGGGCACGGTGGAGCTTTGTTTTATTTCCTCTTGTCTCGTGTTATAGTCCTGGAGTTCAGTATGTTACGGTATCCACCGGAGTTTGCCTCAAAATCTTTACTGTCTGCCTAGGATATGACTAGGCAGACCAATCCTTAGTGCTGCAGGCCTTTTTGTAGCTGGTTCTCAATGCTCGAGATGTCCGGATGTCCCCACCCCTTTTGCGATCATGTTGTGTCACTCGCTCATGAAAACTCACCCGCCTGCTACTGACCCACTGGAGCCGGGGCAAAGCATGCCTAGATATGCTGGTCACTCATGATGCTGCTTCTGGGACGCAAGTGCAGCAAGAAAACATCCGCCATCACACCCTGCAACTGTCCACTTGGGGATTACGGACAATGTGATATACTGTGGAACCCCTCCCTCAGAAACCCGACCTAGTGGTTCCAGATAACACGGACGCCGTTTGTTCTACTTCAAGTTTGGGAGCTCGGTTCGGCCATTGGAGAGGTGTATGGATGTTTGGGTTTTGGCACTTGGTGGGTTGGGATGTGTGTATGTAATTTTTAGAGTGCTCGTGGGATTCTTAGCGTATGATAATATATTGTATCATGGGTGCTTTATTAGGGCTAGCAGCGTGGGTGTATGTACAACTAGTGGGTTGGAGGTCCCTGTGCCTCCCCCCGTTTTCACTCTAATAAAAGTGTCTCGCTTTATGAGCTCGATAGGGATGTGGAAGGAATCGCGGGAGCTTTCTGTGGGGGTTGATTGTGTGATCGTTTTGTGCTCTGAAGGCGTATTGTATTCGTCAAGGGTTGTTGTCATATATGTGCTATAGCTGGCAGTATTAATTTGTTTTTGTTTTGCATTGGGCATGGTTGATAACTTAGAGGCCCGTAAAGCGGGGCACTTTAGGCGGGAAATGGGATGGTGGATCCGGGGGGATTAGCGGAGGGAAGAGCTTCCCAAGTTCTGCCAGTGTCACCACTCAATGGACCTGTATTCTCATCCATTATTTTTTTCTTTCTCGTCGTAGCCATTCCGATCTGATGAGCTATAGACGGGTAGATACGATAGCTTGATCTTGACATAGTATGATATCAAGCCCTACACCATAATATACCACGTTTCTTCCATAGTATTCTATCATACCCCGTATTATTTTTTTCCCATGTGAATCGTCTTGGCACTCTCGAGGAAGATCTATATAAGGCGACCATCCCCCCCCCTCCTCCTTCTCACCTTTCTTCCCTCGTTGGTCTCTCTTGCTCTCATCTTCTCTTCTACAGTTTCTTCTTTCTTTCTTTCTTTCTTTCTTTCTTTCTTTCTTTCTTTCTTTCTTTCTTTCTTTCTTTCATACCTACGCGGGTCTTTTTTTAGTCTTAAGGTACTTTCACCTTATGCCCAATTGTGGCATTTTGGTGATTGTACTATGACGGTTCTGCCGCTTGGTGTGTCTGTGGTACGATAAGTTTGCAAATGATTATTTGTTCCTTCCTTTTTTTTCCCCGCTTGAACTGTTATATAGGAGGGACATCTACTAATCTTATTATCGTTACTATATAGGAAGACATGATTAGCGGTTATGTGCTCCCCGGAATAATATACGGGGGGGCAAATCTTATATGTACTGAGCAGTTTATCTCAAAAAACGATCTCAAAGTCTGATCTGATAAGCCATTAGTGCTGGAGGGTACAACCCACAGTATTTCTGATCACACATGTCGGAGGCAACCCACAATGCAACCCACAATAAATGCGCGACAACGCACAAATCCTAGAGCCAAACAATGCCAAAGTTTTCTTTCTTGTTTAGCTTATACTTATTCTTCTTACTTGATACTCGCCTTCTCCTGCTCACCTCCATGCTTGGTACACCCCAGAGAAATGCCGTCGCAAGAGTACTAACTTCTTATATTCAGATCAACCCTGCATAACTTATACGACAGGGTAAAATGTCCATTCACAAACTACGAAACATACACAACCCGCAATATACAAAAATCCATATGACTAACAGTGATGGATACTCCACGAGGCAGGTGGTATAACTCAATACTCGGTCATGACCGGTCTACATCGAAACTCTCCCAGGAAACTGAGAATGGATGATGGAAAGGGATGGAAAGAGGGAGTCTTCTATACTCTATTCTTATCCACTAATGGTCACCGGTGATCTTCGCTGACCTCCATCAAAGCTGCCAGGAAGATGTTTGTGGAAACGATTGGATGTCAATCCTAATACTGCAGACCAAGATGGCATGACACAGCATGTCTGGCCCACGCCGGCTACACACAAAGCAGTTGTTAAGCTGGTGTGGGAGCGGAACAAGTTCAACCCCAACACGCCAAACAAATACGGTCAAGACCACTCTCCAGAGGCGGCTATGAGGGACATGAAGGAATAAGGATGTCGTGGAACGATTGAATGTCGCCCTTAATACTGAGAATGACTATGGAGAGACACCACGCTGTGGAGCCACCAATGAGTGGTATGAAGGAGCGGTGATAATTTTGCAGAAGCGATGGGATGTCGATGGGAATGCTGCAGATGAAGATGGCAACAAATCTCTGTTCTGAGCTGTACATGGGGGGCATGCAGGTGCTGCTAGAGCGGGAGGACGCCAACCCCAATACCCCGAACAAAAATAGTATAACGCCAGGCTTCATAGCTGGCTGGAAGCAAGATGAAGGTGTGGTGAAGAGCAGTGCTCTCAATCGGGCAGCCTATTGATCTTGAGCTATGACGAGGACAGAAGACCTTTTGTCGTCCCATACCGTCTTCCAGCCAAATTGCCCGGGTATTCAGAGCTAAACACGTCGGGCCCTGCAGTCCCCCGCACTCACCCACAGTGCCCCATAGCCCCACCCATGATGTTCCCCCTGTAATGTCTCTCTGTGCGGCTTTTTTCATTCTTTGAGCGCGAATATGAGCCCACCTTGCACACCACTCAGAATACCCATAGTTGAGTTGCTGCTATGACCGCAGGACTCCGCCATTCTGTGAATTGGATGTGCTTCTGGAGTGTTGAGTTCGGTAAACCGGGAACCGTTCTAACGTCACAATCTCAAACTGTTGCGACTGATATGGAATCCTGCATCCGAATCAATATACCAAATGGCTATTGTTAACAACATGGGGTTAAGATAGGAAAAATAGTTGAAGTCAAACTTTGTACTAATTTGATGTGGATAATGGAACGTGTGGTTTTTACCCAGTATCAGGTTCTATTTTGAACAATTATGGACTTTCCATCCACTCACGATTCGTTTCAGATTATCTGATTAACTTATTCCAGCTCGTGTAATTCAATGGGAGCTACCACCAATAATACCAGATTGCAGATTGGACCTTGTAGTCATCTAATCGACCAGTCCAGTTGATACGACAACTCTTGGACCACTACCCAGTGCTCGAACCCACTACCAGCCACATTTTCCTGTATTTCATCGTCATTACCAGGATTGAAGGAACGTCCCCAGCCATGCTCCGCCATCGCATCTTGTCCCCAATCATCATTCAGAGTCCCCTGTTGTCCTCCACCATCCCCTGCCCGTTACTCTAATTCAAGCACTTCGCTCTCAGTCTTCATGCACCCCCACACATTATTGTCTCAGGTTGCCCCTCCAGTTGTGCTACCGTAATAACTTGAATAAGGGAGAGGGGTCCCAGGACGTCTGAGTTTCCTACGGTATTGTGGTGGGGACGAGAGAAAATACTAGCAAAATAAAAGAACGCGTTACTTAGAGAGGAAACTCAGACATCCTAGGACCCCTTCCTCTTATTCAAGTTAATACGGTAGATATTAACGGCAGTCTTCAGGTTTCACCAATGGGGACAGGACATTTTCCGCCCCGACCATGAGTCTTGGCGCCTAACCTAGGTGCCATGTCGGGCCCCTGGACAGTGGGGAACACTGGTGAATAGTTTGCAGGAATACTTCGATATCCACTCGAATGCTATGGACAAATATGAGGAGATGTAACAATCCTATTGTTAGGTCGTTATGCAACAGGCAACGATAGTGGTTTACTATAGTGAGCAAGTCTTCTTCTTTGTAATACGGCGTAGGGGAATACTATCTCTTCAGATAGTACGGAACTGGCTTGCTTGTCTTGAGTCGTCTTACTAGAGGTACTATCTCTTCAGATAGTAAGGTGGGTGGATTGTCGTGCTTGATAGAACTATCACAATAGTCCTATGTTCGGGCAACCTGTCGAGACTATCACAATAGTCTCCAGGTTCGTAGATTCTCGTAGAGGCGGAGTGTAGGTAAAGAGAGTAAAGCGTAATCGTATTGCAATATCTTGAGTATAGGAAAGTACTTAGATGGTTGCGTGAAGATCCTATCTCTTGGTCGGAACCAAGCGCCTTATATAGGCATCTTCTCACAACCCTATCCCTGGTGACTCATCACCTTGCGCTACATAAACCTCCATGACTCATAGTGAGTCATAGCGCGAAATCCATCAATGACTCATATGAGTCATTGCCCAACATTCCGTTAACCAATCAAAACTCATAAACCAAGTCATGTGCTCAAACGAGCCACACGCGCGAAACCCATGACTCATAGTATGAGTCATGTGCGAAAGTCATTACATCATATGACGTCACTATCGTGAGTCATGAAACAATCAACCAATCAAAATATAACAATGACTCTCGAGTGCGTAGTCATGTGAGAACTATGAGTCGAGTGACGTCATAGTGTGAAATCCAACATACCTTATGACTCATAAGTATGAGTCATGTGAAATCTGCCTTGCTTAGTCACGATTTGTGACAGGAGACACCGCTCTGCTGGGCTGCACACAAGGGGTAAGAGGGAGTTGTGAAGTTGCTGCCGGAGCGGAACAATGTCAACCCCAACATACTGAATAAAAATTGTACAACATCACTCGCCAAGGCGGCCAAGAAGCGGCATGAAGCAGTGGTGAAGAGGTTGCTAGAATACTTGGATATCAACCCCAATCCTGCGGAGGAAGATGGCCAAACATCAGTCTTGGGTACTGCTAAAGAGGGGCATGGAGAAGTGGTAAAGATGTTGCTGGCGAGAGTGGATATCTACTCTAACACTGTGGACAAAGATGGCCAAACACCGCTCTTCTGGTCTGCCTATCTCAGGCATGAAGATGTTCTAAACTTGTTCCTGAAGAGAGTAGATGTCGACCCTAATACTACGGACAAAGATGGCCAACAACAGCCATTCTGGGCTGCCCATCATGAGCATGAAGGATTGTGAACGGGTTGGTGTAGAGAAGGTGGATGTTAGCCCTAACACTGCAGACCAAGATGGCCAAAGACAGCTCTTCTGGTCATCAGGGGAGTGAAGGAGTTTTGAATAGGTTGCTGGAGAGAGTAGATGTCGACTCTGATCTGCGGACACAGATTGCCAAAAACCTCTTTTCTGGGTTGCCCACAACAGGCATGAGGAGTTGTTAAGACACTGCTGGAGCAAGTAGATGTAAACCCCGATATATCAGATCTCGCAGTGAAATAGCTCTCTTGCAAGCACTGCAGCCCAGACATCATACTGTTGTAAAATTACTATTGGAAGGCAAAAATTCAATTCCCTTATCAGTCAGCTATAAATATACAATGTCCGTATTACTCAAGGTGCCTGGTTTAGACCAACCCCCCTTCAAAACGATATGCAGGTTTGGGTATTTAATAGTGGTGCTCCCTCTATACTCTTGAAAAAACAATCAGACCACATCCCACAACCTCCGCCTCCCTGCACTGTTCTCTGATTCTGGAATCTCATTTCAACTTACTTTATATTAGTTGCTCTGGCGTCCCATTCCATTTTGCCCACCATTAGCCCCCGTTTTATTACAAGAAAGCTTATACCACTATAGTCAATAAAACTCAATCATGTCTGTTGTAAGAGGTACATGACAAAGAGTCAATGAGTTGGGCTGTTCCATTGGTCAGTATGTCTTTTCTGCCATCCACACCTCAACCATCTAGCTTCAACATAACTCATTTTATTTTATTATGTGCCTACAGAGATCGAGATGAGCCGTAGGCACAGGGGGCGCTAGTCATATATGTACTGAGCAGTTTATCTCAAAAAACGATCTCAAAGTCTGATCTGATAAGCCATTAGTGCTAGAGCCTACCCCTCATAGTATTTCTCATCACACATCATAGAGGCAACCCACAATGCAACCCACAATATGTGCGCGGCAACGCACAAATCCTAGAGCCAACCAATGTGAAAATTTTCTTCCTTGTTTACCGCATGCTTTGTCTCTTTCCTCCGGACTCCCCTTCTGCATCTCACTTCCACCTCTTACTCCCCGTACCACTCCCTCATACTCACACCATATATCTCCACAACACTCTCACAACACACTTTACTATTGTTATCGGTTCTGGCTGGGGGGGAAAAAGGTCTGGGTAGACGAAGAAAGGCAAAGAAGTCCCCAAGGAACCCTGAGTATCTTGATCGGAGGCGTGGCTATCTTGCTTACATTCTAACTATGGTGGAATATTGAGCTTATATACAAAAGGCAAAGAGGTTCTTTCCACTAGGTTCACTTCCGGAAATCCGTCAGCAAATACCCGGGAATGATACACTACTTGTTCCTTTTCTATCAGCCATTCTCCCAACCCACCCTTTACCACCCTCAACACGACCACTTCCACCATTGCCTTCAATCTCCCTGCGACACACCACATTCAAATGCAACACTACCTTCACAGCCCACAAACCCGGGCTCCGAGAAAATGACCTCAAAGTCCCTTTCCCCAACTTCCTCTACGACTACAATCACAACCACCAGACCTATGGGCACAGTGACCAGTTGCGGAGTGCACAAATGTAGGTGAAAGAACGCCGGTTTACATTCTCTGCTACCAGCGGTGGATGTACAGGCTGAAGTGGTGAAGCTGGTTCCGGCCACAGCTGCCATGACTACTTGGGGATCTTCGTCCTTTCAGAATATGTCTGCCTGGAATCGGTGTCGGTTGAGGAAGAACAGGTGTGATCAGCGGTTGCACTTATTGGTAAGTTCTCTCGTGGAGTGGATTTTGATGGTTGGGTGGGTTATAGTTACGTCTATTACTTGGAGACCTAGCTGGCTTATCTCGAGTCGCTGCTCGCGAACATCAATATTCCCTTCCTACCTCCTCAATCATTTCCGAACTTGGCTCCACCGCCCCCACCCCCATCACAAACCCCCACGACCGCATCCTACCTGCCACCGCCGATAGCAATCGCAAATGGGGCTGTCCAACTGGGGACATCCCCGCAGCAATTGCTCATATGGATCGATCTGGCACACACAGCCAATGAACCCTTGCATGGAGGACCTGAAATTAGGCACAAGCCGGTCACCACTTGTCGAAACAATTTACAGGCGAAGAAACTGGATAATCTCGTGTCTGACATTTGTCGCCTCCCTTTTCCTGGCGCGAGTGTCCCTACGTATCTAGGTTCCGCTTCAGGAATCTCCTTTGCGAGTATAGTGTTTGCGGCTGTAAAGAGTAGCACCTCCGGAGCACATGGTGATCTGAATGGGGCAGGTGGCGAAGGTGGGTGATTGGGGGTCAGGCGATTCTGGCCGAGGTTTGGGTCAAGCACAAGGACCAAGGCTGCCCAAGGGCTAGGAATTGGGGGGCCAAGGAAGGAATTGGTACCAGATAATGACGAAGATACACAGATGGGCGGCTCATTTTTCGGGTTGCATACAAAACCATCAATCATCCCTGCGCCTTTTCTGACCTGGAAATTAGCTGAGAGGCTGGTAAATCTCTATTTCAAGTATGTAAACCCACGAATACTTATTCTCCTCCGGGTGAGAATTTGCTGGTGTTATTGATAAGATTTACAGAAGTGGGAAGGAAGTGGATGTCACAGCCAATGGTGTTAATGGGAGTGCCCCGGCAGGACTCATAAAAAACAGTACCTACAAAATATTGTGTCTGCTATTGGTACAGGAATTTTCTTGATAGGGGCGGACGACCAGGATGACCAGGGCCATGATCATCACCAGGTGGCAGGAAAGAGCCACGACGGATGACCGAAGATCAAGAGGGAAGCGGGGAGGTAACACTGAAGAGGTTTTAAACAATTTGAACAAGCATCCTATCATACTATACCAATGGTGCATTTACAAGCCTTCTTAAGCCAGAGTAAGGGTGGCCTTGAGGAACTCTAAGCTGTCCTCTTGAGTGTTGAATATGCTTTGCTTAGTCCTGTTTCACCGGGGTTGTGGTATATAGTTGTTGTCGCTATATGAGTCGCTGTAGACCTAGGGCTATACTACGAGGGCGCGGAGGAAATAGGAGCATAAAGGCCAAAGAAGGATGGCAAGAAAGGGAAGCAGCAGTGGTTTAGGGATTAAGAAGGTGTTTTTGGCATGCAGATAAACAAGGCAATGGCTTCAGAGTTTAATATCGGAGAAGAAAAGCACGAGCTGGGGTCAAACCACATACACCGCACCCAACTGGACATGGAAGAAGATCCTGGTTGACGCAAACAGTCGAGCAAAACGAAAACTCACCTTATGGTTTCTGTTATCAAGACATTACTGGACATTCTACCATGGGTACACCCTTCAATAATCAAAGTATCAACAATGTCTTAACCATTATTCCTCTGATCTCCACCTAGCTCCCCAGCCCACACCCCCCTCTCTGAGAAGGCCAACACTGCTACCGCAGGAACAAGAACAACAACAGCAGGGGCCGCAATAACGACACTGGCAGCAACAACAATGGCACCACTACTCCTCTCAGTGAGACAATATTCCCGCCGGAAGAAGACACCCTCAATCGCCTCCTTAAGCCCACGGACATGCTTCAATACAAACCCTCCCCCACCATACTAATGCCCACATTGAAAATCTTCTCAGCAATGCTAAGCTGACCTCCCCCCCTTCTGGCATGTCCACCGCTTTAACAATTCCCCTTACTCAGGCACAGGCGATATGCTATCACAGCTAACCAAGGCACTGGCCACCTGTGGCGTGCAGAAATATTCTGAAAGCCTGTTCCAGAGAGTGGCGGCACAGACATGTGGCCAAAAGACAGGGAGTGGTATGCCCAATGTTCCGGATTTCTAGAAGAGGGAGCCCAGAGATCCATTTGGGGTGCTTGTGCCTGGGGTTGTGTTAAATAGTGTGCCCATCCTGAACCAGCCAAGAACCCAGCTCAACTTGGCTTTTAATATAAAAATCCAACATCACAGAGGCAATCTTAAGATGCTGCACTCACCTTCTCAATTATAAAAAGCGGTTTTTATAGATCTTTTTGGCCGCAACCAACCCCTTCCACAATTCTCACTGCTGTGCTACATTATCCACACCCCGCCTCAACTATCTTCTACAGACCCCACCCTCTGCCGCTTGCCCAGAACCAACATGATATATGATTCACCCTAAAACGGAGATTCAGACGCGCCGTAGGCACGAGGGCTGCTAGTCTAATATGTACTGGGCAGTAGATCTGATTGCGCACAAATGTCTGATCTGATAAGACCTGTGATGTAGTTTACCATCCTTGGTATTTATTATCACAACCATGTGATGCAACGCACTAATGCCGAGA
>Ga0307517_10005045_pt1 | contig 20061 bp, 29 predicted proteins | sample 23_EM_MG_FD_194515 | JGI IMG/M metagenome (GOLD analysis project Ga0307517, IMG submission 194515) | Populus trichocarpa ectomycorrhiza microbial communities from riparian zone in the Pacific Northwest, United States - 23_EM | ecosystem: Host-associated > Plants > Roots > Unclassified | place... | reverse complement strand
CCCCCCCCCCCCCCCCCCCCCCCCCCCCCGAAGCTCATCGGTGAGTCATTTCAATGCTGTGGTACCCAAAAAAGAGCTTGAAACCGCCATTTCAAGGGGTCGAAACACCAAAAACTAGCGTGAACTGAACAAATTGGCCTCAGGTCCATGAATCTAAGGTAATAAATAGTCCATTTGCCAGGCGTCAGAGAGTGCGACTGGTATACAGGCACAGCGGTTGCAGAAGTTTTTAGACGTGGACTGCAGATCGCCGCAGCAAGAATCACCATGGTTGAAAGGATCTCGATTTGACAAAAACCAAGAATTTGTGGCCTTATTTAGTCTGACCAAATCTTGATGTAAAACCAGAAAGACGAGGCTCCATCCTCCCTGAGCATATATGGAGCAGGCGAGCCAGCCGATTACAGTATAACTTAGTTACCTATTCTAAATTACAAATATCCTGTACGTGATAAAAGGAGTTTGCTCATGTCTACTTATGAGCGTAATCCAAAGAAAGAGCGTTTCTTTTTCTTTTCGTCCTTAGTCGGTTGCTCGATTGAAGAGAGGGTTGAACTTTGGAAGGAGTTGGTTGGAGAAGGTTGAATGATGGCAGGCCTCTCCGGCGGGGCAAGCTTTTGTGGTCGGATGGCTACAGGGGCTTCCTTCACGTAGTATTTCGTGTCGTATAACTCTTGGAACGATTTGCTCTCGCCTCTCATGTCACGAAGTCCGTTGGGTACCGATTTGGATCCAGCCCCCCCAAGCTCAAGAACTTTAAGATCGTCGATAAAGCCCTTAGGTGTAACAACATGCGTCGAACCTTTAAAAAAAAGTTTTTAACAGTGCAACTCGAACTAACTCTCGGCATACCGATATATATATCTTTCTGAAGTGAACCAGAAAGTTTATAGACCTCCCTCATCTCGGAATAAGTCATTCCACCGGCAACGAAAACGATTACGCGTTGCCTATTATCAGGCACAGCTGCCGCCTTTGGTGCACGGTGCCAGGCCGGTTTCTGACTTCGTAGTGAGGTCGTCTGAGGTGGAGGCGGAGACTTTGGTGACAAAGGAGTCACATATGGTGCATCTTTGACATAGGGGAAGAGGACTGCGTCGAGCTTGTCTGCAACATGATCCTGTGAAGGAGTGTCGACGACCTGAAGTGACTAGATAAAAGAGAGACGGTACCTCAACAACAGACCTCAGTACAGGCTTGGAACGTGAAAGCTCGTATTCTTCATCAGTGCTTGGTTTCTGTCTGATTTTCTTCCTCGTATCTTTGTCGTTCGGACCCTACTTGTCGGTCAGTAGAGAAAGGTGAAACATTATATGTTAGTGGCATACTCTCGTCACCCTGACACCAAAGTGAACAAGGGCGTTTACGGCATCCTGTTCTGATAAATTTAATTTTGCATGTTGGTAAAGTCTGCGACGATCTTCGTCCGGAACGCCGTCGCGATATTGAATATAAAGTGCAATTATACGGACTTTGTTCAAGTTGCTAAGTAGCGTAATCAATAGCAAGACAATTCCAGGACACTATCGACTCACACGACGTCTCTGCCGTCCAGCAATGGGACCATTTCTTCGACCAGTCCCTTTGGCACCTTGCCTTCTGCGTTTAAACCCGTCGCACAACACTGCAAGGCACTCGATCAGTATTGCTGCAAGTGAAAATGGGAGACATACCTGCTCGACAGATGCTAATTCCGACAGTTTCTCCTTCTCAAAGATGTCCATGCAATCCTGGGCCATGTTCAAGTGCAGAGAGAACTTGGGAGTGTTAGAAATGAGCAATGGAAACGATGATATCCCTTGGATGAATACCTTCTCTCTCTGTTCCTGATACTGCGGAAGGTTAGCAAGCATATCCTTCATGTCATTCAAATCTGCTGCCCCTCTTGTAGAGATAATTTAACCATCAGATCAACGTACAATAAACAGAATCGACAAACCCTTTGAAAACTGCATTGTCTTCCAAAAATTTATTGAAGTCAGTCATCAGTTTGTCGATGGCCTCGCGCATGTGGAGATGGCGGACAACTGTCCAAACCGTATCGGTGTCGGACAAGGTAGCAGTCTTATCCTCATAAGCGCCAAGAGAGGACTGGAATTTGTATCTAGAGTCGTCACATTATAAATTGGGGGTGGTAGAAGAAAAGGATTTTACAGACGTGTATTTTGCTCCATCTTGAATGGGGAGGAGGTCATTGGCCATGGCCTGGTATGTGAATTCGTGCAAAAAAGGAGCTTCCATGTCTAGTGAACGATCTGTGATAATGAGCGTTGCTCTGGGCCGTGCATTATCTGGTTTCTGTTCGAAAAAAAATTATAATAATTAAAAGTAGGTCAGAATACCACAGGTTGATTACACACCCCGAAGTCGGCATTGATTTTTTTGTGCTCCTCCAAATCTGATTGGACCATAAAGGCCAACAGTTTACTCACAAAGTCTGTTTCGACAGCTTCGTGTAAGCGTGCTACCTCTCCTCTTGCAAGATTCGTACGCCAGCGGCTAGCTGTTTCAGTTGGGGGCGGAGGTCGATTCTGCGCAACGGGTTTCAGAGGTCCTAGTGGAAGATGATGAGAAGGCATGTAATATCGGATATAGGGAAATTCGTTCAGGGCGATGCAGACATTAGCGATCTTTTAAGACATGAGAGTTATCGTCGAGCGAAACAATAAGGGTTGGCTCACCATCCTGCTTGCAAAACGGAGATCTTCCTCCAACCGAGCACGAGCAGGCTTAAACCCCGATTCTGTCCGGGGTGGACTGTACATGCTAAAGAAATAACTTGGTTCCCTTAGGGTAAAGGCCTGCGCCTCGATGGCTGAGTGTGGCATGTTTTGATGAGTATTTCTCAAGTGTGTCCAAAAAATGAACGAACCATGAATATGTAGGAATAGCTCTTTCAGAGTCAATAAATGCGGTTCGGCTGGTGATGAAGTTAATTGCTGAAAAAGCGGTTCAGGAAGTGCTGGTCACACATAGCGTCAATAGATTGACTATGGGCCAAAACGAAAGAAAGTCACCTTCAATGAAGAACAGATGGGCACCAGCATATTGCTTGGGATTCGTAAAGTCCTTTATGATCCGATTTATATTGTGTGTCGTAGGCATGAGTAGGTACATGGCCTCAAACTCAGGCTGGGCTTCTCGGTTGTTCGAGATGGATTCGATCACTGCATAGAAAAGTGAGGAGACCAAGATCATGAAAGCGTTTCAGCTACGCACGCGTAACATTTTCCTCGAGAATATCGAACTGCTTCAATACTGCACCCAGAAGCTTCTGCGAAAAATCATCGACGACAAGGACCTTCCATCTTGCAGGCGGATTAACTGATCTAATGGCTTCCAAAAACTCTAAGCAACGACGACAGGGGTCAGTTTAATCTTCGTCCCCGCAAATCGTAGTCACGTACTGTTGCGCACAATTGTGATCAACGAAGCCATCTTGCGGGTTGGCAGACTTGTTTGATGATGTAGTACGACTCCAAAATCTAACGTTTCTTAAAGGGATTGCCAAGACCACTTGAAACGGATATGCCCGGCCGGCCTTAATTTCATGAACCAGTAATATCTATACTCCACAAGCTTAATGACCAAATAGTCCCAATAATACCAACTATATTACGCGAGTCGAGAGAAAACAATCATAGGAAGAAACTGGCAAGGACACCAGCAGCAATAGCCATCAGAGTGCTTCCCCTGGGTATACCGATGGCAACAGCAGCATCTACCGTTCCGTCGCCATCAACATCGATATGCTTGGATGGGAAGGTGGTGTTGGTATTTGTTTCGCGGTAGAGGCTTGTCTTGTTTAACTTGGCACATTGACCAACAGGTTGCAGCTGCCAAGTAGGTGTTAGCGAAAGAAAAAATTAATAATGGCTTTTGACTTACAGAAAACTTGGGCACATGGTTCAAAGCAGCGTCCAAGGTGTACCCAACAGCAAGATCAACTGTAATCTCGAAAAGGTCGTGCTGAAGTGTGATGAACCTACAATTAATAATTAGACACGTCGACAATAAGGTTCATTCATGGTCAGCATACCCAGTTGGAAAAGTGGTCCCATTCTTCATAAGGTTCTGGAAGATTTCGAAAGATTGCGCGCCAGTGATCTCTCCACCAGCCACTCTCCAATCTACAAGAGAATATTTTAATTCACATAAAACATAGGGGACTAGAACTCAAGATACCGTTAGAGTCGAATTTGCCTCCATCGGGAGTTGCGGTCCACACCACTGGGATCAAGCCCATCGCGAGAGAAATTGCACGAACTCGGTCATCTGAAGAAAACCGACTTGTTAGGAGATGCAATGTCGGATGAAAGAAAGGTACAAACCAATGTCCCCCTTTGGTGGACGCATGGTAGTCGGAACAACACCGATGGCTGCCTTAATAGCTCTACGTGTCCAACCGAGTTCTGCGACGATTTGTTCGTTGGTCAAAGTCGTAAGGGACTGTTCAAGACAACTCAGAAGGAATCTCAAAGTTTGGATGAGTCTGAACTGACAGAGTGGGACCAAGTGTGAACGCCGATTTCATGTCCGGACATGTACTCATCAATGAGCATGGTAGGGCGTTCGATGACACGGGACCCAATAACGTAGAAAGTCGCATTCACATTCTTTTCTTTGAGTTTCTTCAGCAATATACTAAAATCAGTGTGAGCGTTCAGTGAAGCGAAGCGTCGGATCAAAAGACGAACGGGGCTACAACGCAGGTAAGTTCAGAGTGGAAATGAACCTTGGATGTTTGGACATACTATAAGGCGAAGGTCCATCATCAAAGGTAAGGCCCCAATCAAGCTTCGTTGGGCAAGTTGTGATGTCTGTTGATCTTGTATGTCCTCCACATGTCCACCAACCACGACTGGCGGATTGGGACGCCGCTGTGGGATCACCAGCACATGTTCCATCTTTCGTAGGGGAAATATTGGGAATAGTAACCCCTTCCAATTCCTTCATCCATTCTTTGACTTGTTGTGAATCTAAAGCATAGAATTGACATGGTGTAACGGACAAAAAAGTGAGTGACTCTGACTTGGATCAGGAACCTTGTCCGATGGTGGCCAGGCAATAGGATGAGACGATACTGGGAAATTGAGGATTAAAATTGAAGTAACGAGACAAGAAATGCGACGAACGAGAGCTTGGTATAGCGGGGGCACCAGAAATTGGGCCCTTCGATCCCGGTCGATAACTGACGGTATATGCAGGGGGCGAGTGGGATGGCATACCAAGACTAATGCTTGATAAAGGTGGGACGGCGGTCGCGACTACAGGGCATGAAGATTAGCACTGAAAAGAAGGGGGAAACCAGGACTGCCAGACACCTTGTCTCCTGTTGTGAGCATGACGGGCGTCCAGATGGTCACCATATGCATGAGAGAGCTGAAGAATGCAGAGGAGGGCTACAACTTTTAGTTGCGACATGGGGTCGGTTCAATGACTGTGGGGAGCAAAAGAATGAGGTGCAAAAGAATAAAAGACGACGTCTCGAAAAATTTGACAACAACGGTCGTCTCACGCCAAGACCGCCAGTTGTCAAGTGATACTATCGTATGTCCCACTCTCGGCCGCTTTCCGGTATGCCACTGTCCGCATATCCCTAGGTGAAACTCGAATATAACCACCTTTCTGCACTTGGACTCTATCTCTATTTCCACACTCTACCTGTAAGTACTAAGAAATAAACATGGAGTGAAATCCAGGTACAAATAAGTGCCGAGTTCCCGCGTTGCCATCTGATCATCATTTGCGGATTTTCACGTTTTATATCCAAAAACATTCACATGTGCCCAGATTGAGCAGCAAAGTAACTCGATGTGCTTTCTCGACAAGACATTCTTATCTGACTGTTACCAATCATTGACTCGGTAACGCGTAATGAACAGGCAGCTCTAATGAAGCCACCCAATATTAAACTGATCAAATTTATTGCGAAACCATTGCACAAAAGGTGAAAGAATAACCAAATGTTGAGCCGAGTTATATGCAACACTACGTAGAATAAGGTCCTTCCGTAAATGACGAATAATTGTATGGGAATAATAGTCCATTTCACATGTAGGCAGAAAAGGATTATCATATAATACCTTTCGTTCATCTAGAACGCCTCCATAATCACAGCAACGAACCTATCATAAACAAACAAACGAAAGTCAACGAGCTCACTATTGGAACAGCGCCCAATTTCGCTCCCGATTTAGACGACGCCGTCGAACCTCCATCTCCGGACTTGGTATCAATTGTGCCAGAGCCGGACACGTCTATACCTTTGCCACTGGCAGCCTGGTATGGGAAAGATGTGTTCTTGTTGCTTTCCAAGTACAAATTAGTCGTCGGCAATTTCATGCATTCACCAACCGGTTTAAGCTAAGGATCGTCAGGCAGAGTCGGTGGAACATCTGTGGAACTCACAGCGAATTTTGGTTGATGAGCAAGGGCGGCATCTAATGTGTAGCCAACCGCAAGGTCAATACTGATCTCGAAAAGGTCATGTTGAAGCACTATAAACCTTTACCATTGTGTCAGGACCGCATGCAGGGAGAAAGAAGAACTACCAACCCAGTATCGAGTGTCGTAGCATCGTTCAGGATGGTTTGGAAGGTGTCGAATGCATACGTTCCATTGACGACGCCACCAGCTACTCTCCAGTCATTCGTATCGAATTTGTTACCGCGCGGTGACTGAGTCCAGAGTATAGGGATCATGCCCATCGCGAGGGAGATTGCACGGACCCGGTCATCTAGGAGTTGATGGATAAACGTTTCATAGATTAAGTCCCGAGCAATATACCAATATCTCCATAGGGCGGACGCATGGTAAGAGGGGTTACGCCGAGGACCATCTTGATGGCCTTGCGGGTCCAGCCAAGCTCAGCCACAACTTGTTCATTGGTTAAAGAAGTAAGCGGCTAGGAAGGAGACATCAATTGATAGAGTTTCGAGAAGGATGATAGAAACCGACTCGATGAGACCAGGTATGCACGCTAATTTCATGTCCAGACATGTATTCGTCGATTAGAATATCGGGATGTTCATAGACGCGAGATCCAACGACAAAAAATGTCGCTGAGATATCCTTCGCTTCTAAGTAGTTTAGTAAATTACTGAATGGAGGGTTAGATCGGAAAGAGAAAGGGCAAGCAAAGACCTCACGGTGCTAAAAAAAAAAAAGGAAACTGTTATTTTTGTTCACAGAACTTCAAGCAACAGGAAACTTACTATAATAAGATGGCCCATCGTCGAAGCTAAGAACAATTCGTTATTATCGTATTGAAACTACATAATGTGCCCATACCTGACACCCCAATCATATTTGGTTGGACAAGCGACAATATCTAGGAGGAACATTCAGGATTTCGAACTCCATGAACAGTTTGGCATACCGGTAGCACGGGTTGGTCCACCACAGGTCCACCAACCGCGTTTTACAGCATCGGCGGCAGCGGCAGTATTATTAAGACATGTACCGTCCGTCGTCGGGGCTAGGTTAGGAATGTCGCGGCCCTCAAGTTCTTTCATCCATTGCTTGACCTCAGGGGAATCTACGAAGAAATTTTAGCAGCGGTCTCTGAGACGCCAAAGTTTGTCGAACCAGTTGGAGGGACTCGGTCCCGATCGGGCCAACTACCGGTTCGGGCAACTGAAAAATATATTAACCTCTAGATATGAACTCGACTAAATTCACATACAAGCAGGAGGGAGAACTGGTGCACCTTTCACCGGAGGCGTAGCACCAGGCTTGTAAGGATTTGTGAAAGCAGGAGGGGCCTTTGTTGGCATTCCCATCGTTATATTACCGAGGGGTGGGATTGTTGTTCCTGTATCCAAGGGAGGAGGACCGGTGGGTGTGGTAGAAGCAGCGGTAGGGAGTGTAGAGGATGAACCACTTGTAATTGTAGAACTCGACTGGGAGGACGAAGGTGGGCCAGGATCAGGAGGGTTGGAAGAAGGCGGGGTGGGAGGTGAAGAAGGGGTAGTTGGAGGTTGGGGTGGCGGAGGCGGAGGCGGAGTAGGAGATGGCGGTGGTGGTGAAGAAGTACGACCCAGTGACGACGAAATAATCTGCCGCCTGTGCAGCACATGCCTGCGGTTAAGCGCAGCGTTGACGAGCACGATGTGCAACACAGAGACCAACACCAATATCGAGAATCTCATGACCAGAAAATAATTGAAGTAGTATAGCTAAAGAAAACGAGGGGAATGCGCACAAAAGCGCCAAAAAAACGAGAGGACTGGGCAAGCGAGACGATAGAAAATGAAGGAAAGGGGTGCGGCTAAACCTTTGTCATTGCAATGTCAACCGCTTACGGCAAGTGCATCTCACGATAAAAATCTCCGCAATGACAAACATCGGATTGAATACTCAAACAACAGTGAAAGAAACAACAAAGCAATATCCTTACATCTTACATATAGTGTAACATCACTGGCAATCCACACTGTCATGACCGGGGCAGAGAATTACTCGACATGTTTTCTGCAGTATACCGGGGCAAAGTTCCTCGTGACACAGGTCGCAGTGCCAATACCCGGTCATCGGAAACGATAAGGATTTCTTCTCGTCCAACGCCTTGTGGGTGACGCGGGTATTGTTCGGGGTAATGCTGCGGCATTTGAGGTGCGTAAGGATTATATCCGTACCTTGCAACCACATTAGCACATGAAAATTCGGAGAAATAGTTCCCTTACCCGTATGCGTTCTGCTGGGGGTAGGGATGCATCGCATTATTGACCACAGACGGCGGTGTATCTGCAAAAAGTAGTCTCATGCTCGTTCCCTGAATAACCTGCGTCATCAATCCTGTCTCGATATGCCTGATTTCCACAAATGAAGGTTCAAATGCCAGCACATAAGGTTCATGGAGAGCTGGAATTGCTAAAACATCAGTTTAATCCGTTGAATACACCAGCTGCACTTGCCAAATCCCGTAGGCATTCCCTCCCAATGCACCATAAATTCTTTTCTACACCGGCGTCCATTTTTATTGACATAAAAGGCAAATTCTATCAAAAACACATGTCAGCACCGAGTGCAGGTTGGACGCAGAGTAAACCAACCATCATAGCAGAGGAGAAACTCATTAAAAATACGATATATCGCCATCGGTCGGAGGTTTTCTCGCTTCCTGACAAATTCGAGGGACTCGTCATTCGGGTCAAGCAGTCCCTGGGTATCCAAGCTTTCTAGATCCACTATCTCGAACCCTCTTGAACACCCGACACAGAGCTTCGTTTTGAGATAGTGTATAGATGTAGACTCAACTGGGATATAAAATTCCTGGTTGACAATTTCTCAACTGTGAACAGGACGAATCGAACGAAGAGTAAACATACCCTGAAGAGTTTAAGTGTATCATTTCCTCCCTGAAGTAGCTTCTTGAATGTCGGTTTCGCTCTTCCTCGGATATTCTGATCGATAGGTTCTAGTGTCTTAAACGTGCTTGAAAGTTGACTTGACTTGACAATGCAAACTAGTACCCGTCCCAAACAAAAGCCAGCCTTGAAGAACGAAGTATGCGACGATATCCGTTTAGCGCGCTTCAAACCTGCCATAGGGTCCAATGGATCTAGAGCGTCTAAGGGGAAGGTAATGACTTGTCGTTCTAAGATAATTCTTGTCAGGACCATTGTGTAGAGATTGATCGTATGAATGTTACCAGAAAGCACGATTAGGAGCTGATAATCCTCCAAAACGTCAACCTGCAAGACATCCAAAAGTGCAAGAACTTTGACAGGCTCCTGCTTTGGTTCCCGAAGATCAGAAAGATACACTCCATCATCGGTTCCATATACGACTCTCCTACCACCACCTGTTGGAGTTCGTAAAATTAACATTGTGAAGTACAGGAATCGTAAATTTCGACTCACTGTATGGCGCAGCACAATTGACTTTATTAGGTCCCGAAAAGAAACCTTCACTGAGAGTAACAGTATCGAAGATAAGACTCCTCTCTCTCATGACTTCCTGCTGCTTGTAGATAATTTCCAGCCACTTTTGTTGGACAATGGGTGTGGTAGCCCAAAGCATGAGATTATAATGCTTCCGCCCGAGATGGACAAAGTTGATCCAGTGAACGGCCCTATTGTTGTCGTTTCTAATCACCATATTTGCCACATTACGGTTCCTCCGCTCCTCAAAAGAAGGTCTACGAACAAGTGATTGGGGTTTCCGTTGTTGAGTTCGGGTGCTATCCCTGCTGTTCTCGTCTGGTGGAGCAGTGACCAAGAGCAATTCCAGTGGGATAGGCTGGAAAACAATCATATCGAAGGTCGTCAAGAAGTAAGACTGGAAAACTTACACGTCTAAAGACTTTGTATTGCTCGATATTTTTCGTCTTCACAAACTTCGCAAATAAAAGTGCGTGATCAAAAAGATACACTTGAACCTCGCCATCACGCTTGTTCAGAGTGCCTTTGTACACCATCTCCCGTCCTTCCTCCGTGAGCCGCAGGTTCTAGAAAGCAAGTGTGAAGACCCCTGACACATAAAAAGAACTGATACAAACCACTTCTTCGCCAGGTTTAAATACTAGATGCTGATCCAGCTGTAGGAGGTTGAACCGATTCTCCGTCTTCCCGGACTCTGTGTTTACTTTGGCCAGAAACTCGCGTATTAATGAGATGACTTGAGGAAGTATTGTCTTGTCGCTGCTATCCGAAGGTGTATGCTTCAGGACAGCTTCAAGCAAGAGGGGATACCTCGCTAAACGTGTTGTAGGTTTCGTAAGATATGCATTTAGTTCCAGTTTCCTTGATTCTGGAAGTCGTTCTGCGACCTGAATTGGATGTTATTAAGGGATGACACGAAAAGGAAAAACCAACCTCAACAAAATCTGCGAAAGCAGGATTGGATGTCTTCTCTTTTTCAAATTCATATTTCCCGTACAACTGGTGAGCACCGTACGAGACGAAGGGAGCAAAGTCAGGCACAATTTCCAGTAAAATGTCACCAATGCGGTCGACAACCGCGTACGATTTCTGTCGCCTGTTCAAGGCGTCTCGTAGGCGCGTATTGACTGCGATGATGTCGTGAACATTCCAGAAAACTTGAGCTAGGAAATCGGTGCGGCGATCAGGAGGAATGACTTCTTCAGTTTTCAGACGATTGATCCAGACCTGGCAAGAGGATATAAACAATAAGGACAGAATGCAATAGATGACTCACATCTCGCAGATACTCCATGTCGCGAACAAAGTCCCGTTCCGTATATATTACCTCATTAATAGCCTCTTGCCGCTTCTTCTCCAGTTCGGAAACACTGTTGACAATCTCTTGTGGAACAGAATGAATCCATAGTGTACCGTCGTCCTTTCAAAACATTTAACACTTTTGAAAATCCGTGACAAGTATCAACGAACGTACAGGAACATCATTCAAACTCTCCTTGCTAATTTGCTTGGACAATCCGGGTTGAAGCTTCAGATTTAATCGTGCCTGCTGCTCTAACCGTCGCGGGCAAGCTATGCTGTAACATAGTTGATCACGCGAACACGTTGGTGAGTAACAATCAGTGAGTAGCGTAAATACGCCAGAAGGAAGTGGAGCTTCATCAGGTGCTGCACCATTCTCAGGACGCACTGCAGCTGTCGGCGGCGATGGAAATGGAGAGCCGTTGTCGTCCTGTAGGTCACACGAAGGAAAAGAAGTAAGGGAATGCACAAGAAAGGCCGTTACCCACGTAACTCACCTGATTATTCAACCTCAATTCAGCGTCCGGATTCCCTATATCTGCTAATTCTCCAGTCATGTATGAATCTGGCAGCTTTGTTCGAAACTGGTACAGCTCGTTGAGGTTGTCCCTCAATCTATGATCATATGTCACGTCGTGGAAAAACTTTTGCGAATCAAGTGCCCTTCCAAGCAATAATGCCAGATTTCGATCAGTTGTCTTGATGATATACGCAATCTTATCCACAGCTTCCCGCCCGTCAAACGCGTCTTTGTATGTCAACCCATCTTTAACACGATCAGAGACGGGTACTCGTTCACGAAATGCTTGAGCAAAGCGAGACAATAAAGCGGGGTATACGACAGGAGTTTTCCGGGCTGTTTGACGCGTAGAGGTAGGTGAGGCCCGACCTGTGTCGATCACTGAAGTTACGGGTTTTCCTCCCTTTCTTGTCTGGTCAAGTAAAGGCCGAATTGCGCTAGAGGCTGAGGACATCGACAACGTTCGATCTTGGCTTGTCCGATCGCGCCGGCTGGGAAACCTGCCTACTGCAACTGTTCGTGCCGACTCGAGAGAATGTCGATTTGTAATGTCTCCGTGACTGACCAGTGTTGTCGAGGCAGCAGAATGATCTGCAGTGGACTCTGGGGATGAGGTGGTGGGAAATGAGGTAGAAAAATCAAGTGATGAAGCTGCAGCGGTATCAACATGAAGAGAAGGCTATCAGAACCTATGTGAGCATAAGAGTATGTGATATGTGTTAATGTCACTTGCTCCGGGTTCTGAAGGCTGTCGAGTGTGTTGTGAAAGCATTTTCTGTCCATTTGAACCTGAGGACAGAGATCAGGGAAAGAATTGAAGAATAATTAATCACGAACTGGAAGAATCTACACGAGCCCAAGGCAGTTCACTGCCCCCATCATCTGTTTCCAACTCTCTTGCGGCGCTATGAAAATCCAAATGGGCATCTTCGTATCCAAGACCACTTTTCGGAGGTACGTCGGGCAGAGATATATGTGATGTCCTACCGTTCTGCGTGTGTTGCTGTGTCGGAACAAAATCACGCGGACCACCAGGATGTGAAAGTGGTCTATCCGTATATCCCAATGGTTGATGATATGCCTGGGGAGGCGTAAATGCAGGAAAAGAAGTAACGGGATTTGGTGACTCTACACGCTGAGAACTATACAAATCGAGGGGGTTGGAATTGTTGTTTATAGATCTTGCTCGAACAGAATTTGAGGGGGAAACAAAGGGACCGCCGTAACCACCTTGGTATTGTGGTGCATAGGAAGGGTAGGATGCATGCGGATTCGACGAAGCTGGCGGCCCCGCTGGAGGATAAAACTGCTGCCTTGAGGGGCCCGGTTGAAACTGGGATGGATATTGGGCGTAGCCAGTCGAGAGCGATGGTTGGTGACTTAGCCTATCAGTATTCCCAACTGGGAGTCGCTGCGGCGTGTACTGATAAGAAGGCCCTGATTGTAGAGGAAGAGACATGTATGGAGGATAGTGGTTGGGGGACAATGCATGCTGATGGTGAGTTGCGCCAGGCCGGCCAAAGATGGATTCGTAGGCAGCATGACGCTTGTCGGGTGGGATGGGGCGTGCACCTTGGGGCTTGTCCATGATCTATGAGGAAGAGGAAGAGGCCCCGTCAACGAGCCTGACGACGACGAAAAGGAAAAGATCTGGTCAGTGAGTAAGTTGTTATTAGATCACGTTGACCCTGATCATTATTGACCCTGCGATTTCTCATCCACTGGCACAACACTCCAAGCTTTAAAGCGTATAACTACACATTCAAGTTCGAATTTATCTAATGACTTTTATACCAATTCCCCAACTCCGGGAGGGGAATTTGTTTGCTGTGCGAGTAATTTTAATCCACTTTTTCTTGTTTTCTCGATGATTCTCGTGATCACGGAATGCCAGTATGCTGAATTTATCACAACCCAATTTTGACCTTAAGCTTGGGTGATCTCAGAATATGTCGAAGTTTAAATGATATCAGCGCTAGTGCGACCCTAACGATGTGCAAAGATCCATGTGATCACAGCGCCCAAAATACTCCAGGTCCAGGTGGATCTCCAAGAATCATTCCGAGCTGCATGACTTCTGCTGGTGGAGACTATTGGGAATCCTCCTACTCCATCACATCAACCAACCCGTCCCCGTCCACTCTTATCTTTTTCAGTCCCTTTTCAGCATCGTTTTCTCCACCTTCTTCGTCCCTTTTCCTTACCAAGTCTTTCATGGCGTTCTTTTCTCTTCCCCGCTCCTGTTCCCTCGCCTTCTCCAATACCTTCATCTTTCCTTTCATCCTTCCCATCTCCTTTTTACTTATCTCCATTTCTTCTGTGACCTTTTTTGACTCTTGCCCCTTCGCCTTTGCTCTTGCCTTGTAGTTCGATGTCGACAACTCTGGAGCTCCAATCGGCAGCGAGTGGGGTGACCCGTCCCCAATATCCTGTTCAGCTGAATGCTTGGGAAGCGTTTTGAGCGCACCATAAAGATCGAGTGTCTGCAATTCAGCAGCATTTGCTAAATTAACAGGAGTTAGGTAGACTGAGGTAAATGCTTTTTGGATCATACCAGGAATGAGAACTTTCGAATTAAGAGAATCCATCAACTCCTTCCTATATTCCATATTTTCTGTAAACTTCACATGGACTGGTTAGCAAGAATCGATAAACTGAGAAAGACCACTTTACCTGGCCAGACCATATGTCTAACACCCTCACATACTTCAGTTTATCCTCTGGCACAGTTTCAGCCTCAGGATCCGACCACTTCCCGTCGAGGTAGACCACAGCCCTTTCATTCTCTGTAACAGAAAACCCCAAAATAGGCTTCCTAAAGTCAAAGTGAAGTATCTCACTCGGTTGCACTCCAGACCTGAATGGAAATGCAAACAGGGCAGTCGCACTACACCAAAATGGTAGGTTAAAATCAGTCAGGAAGAAAAGGGGGATAGCTAACCCAACAGCAGAAAAGAGGATATAGGCCGTGGAACTGGAGACCACACTTCCAATCTGCTGGATTACGAGGACTTTTGTAGGCTTCATTATATCGCCGTCAAGTGAAGTCGCCGGCACGCCATTTTCTTGGTCACTACCCTCAGCTTCACCAACTCTTTCGGCTTTCCCCTTCCCCTTCCTCTTTTGTTTCCTCTTCCCAACCTTTCCATCTCCATCTCCGTCTCCTCCTTCCTCACCCCAGCCAGATCTTCTTACCGCTTTTACAATCAGGAATCTCTCGACGGCTTCCCAAATTCTCAGATCCCACCTCAAACTCCCTTTCAACCAATCCCAGACCTTGAGCTCCGCGTCTCCACCTCCCGAAATCAACAAGCTGGGTTCTGTTGGTGGAATATGTAGTGCCGAGACAAATCTGCTAAACAAGAAGTATCGTAGCTCAAAAATTAAAAGGGATATCCCTTACTTCGAATGCCCAAGACAGTACATCTCGATGATATACCCCTTTGGAAAGCAGCTCACTCTGATGTGCTCGTCTCGGTCAGCAGTGATAATGTACCTCTCCCCGTCAGTCAAGACAAAGCAATTAAGAGGTGAAGCATGGCCTAGGACAAGTGCCCCATTCGAAGGGTTTTCATGGGATGAAAAACTATCTTTCTGCTTTTGTTGAGCAACGTCCTGCGGCGGTTCGTATGGAAGCGGATAACTAGAATTCCCGTACAACAGGCGTAAAGGAATCCGAAACAGAATCCGAAACAGGTGCCCACCTGAATACATCCCCAAACTTATCCGACACCAATATAATCTGCCCAAGTTTCGTAAACTTGATCTGTGTAGGTTTTTTGGGCAATTCCCTATATGCTCATTTTGTCGTCCGATTTGCAAGTAATCAAATTTGCTGAAGCTCACCTCCGATTTATCACCTTCAGGACACCCTGTTTATCCATTTCCCACAACCTCAACACTTTATCCTCACCCACAGCGACAATCAGTCTTCCTGCCCAATCCACATCTACACACCTCACAGGACCCGATTTCATCAAGTCAACATTCTCTTCCAATGTGTGCCTAGAAACCACATCTCCTTTTCTAGCTGGAAATATCAGCATACTTGAGCACTAGAGAGGAATAACGCACAAATTCTCCAGGACAAGTATGTGAGACCCTGCAGTAGCGATCGTGTGTGTAGGACCGATAAATAAGCTGGTGTATGGGAGAAACACCATTTTATGTCGTTCCCCCACACAAGTTTAAGCACTGAGATTATGGGTCGTCGAGTTTACAGTTGAGGCAGGCGGACCCGGGCCGCGGTTGAGTCGTATTCGTTAAAATTAGCACATTTTCTTCATTCACTTCCAATTCAGGTTCTCGCTGCAGTCTCCCCGGAGATCTGAAACCCGGCTGTCAGGTTTACCGCTTGCTATCCAGCCTCCTTGTTGATTATGAAAACCGTGTGTTAAGGCAATGAGGCGAACAATCACATCGATGGCATGACTGGGTGTTTTAGTTGAATGGGTAAGACCCGTTGTCGGATATAGTCATTCAAGATCATCAGCCGAACAGCAGCAACACTTCAAGTATCTGAAGCAGCGTACCATCGTGGTTGCCACCACTTTGCATGGCTAGGCAGCATGGAGCCACACTGTCCATTCGTTATTTCTTGTGAGGCATGACTGCGACATCCTGGCTTTCCCTCCTGCGCATCACATCCTCAACCCGAAACCTAGATCATTGAACGACATTTCAGGTCCCTTTATTGCCAACTAATCAAAAGGGCCCGTTTTCTGACTCCTTGCGAACTGGCAGAATGCAAGCACTCTATCATCCCCTTTTATTTGGGTTAATGCTGTCATGCGGGTTGACCGAGCTGGGACTCACCGTCTTCCTGATTGTTGTTGGGAATGAGAATGGAACGTGGCCAAGCTCTCAATACCACTCACTGTGAGGTTTGATTCCATACACTTCGCAGAGACTAAGGCAGACTATGTAGATTAATATTCATCTGCTTCGACGCAGCCTGGACCACACTATTTTCCACAACATACATGTTGTGGTATTTTGATGGAGCAAGCCATATTCTTGCAAACGTCGCAAGTTCGGTTATCTGGCTTCTTGTCACTACCATTCTATGGGTACTCCTCACGTTGTCCTCATGGAAAAGAGTAAATATTTACTGAAAACATAGGGAGTAGGAGCAGTTCTCCTGCGCATGACACGAGAGGAAGGTGGCTGCGACGGAAAGCCTGCTTTATCGAGATGTCGACAAGCCTTAACAATAGAGGCATTGGGATGGACGGAGTTGGGGTTATGCGGGTGCACCCTCCTTCTGACTTTGATTTGGGTTTGCGTAAGCTGCTTTTCTCCTGCAAGTGTGAAAGAGGACAGAGAGAGTGATTCGAGTCTGACAGTATAGAGGTGTAGTCATTAGTGAGTTACGCCTCTCAAACTCAGTAATATATTATTGGCGTGAGAGAACGTCGAGTCCAGTGAAGTTTGAACAAAGACCCTCATGTTACCTCGACTCTACAAACTCTACAGACAGCCTGCATGTCAACCCACCTCCAAACCCTTGAAATTCGGCATTCTTGGCGCCGCTAAAATTGCACCAAATGCACTGATCACCCCTGCTCGAACACACCCCGACGTCCAGATCTACGCCGTCGCCGCAAGAAGCCTAGATAAGGCACGCGAATTTGCCGACAAGCACGGAATCGAGAAGGCATATGGCAGCTATGATGAGCTGCTTAACGATGGAGAGGTAGATGCTGTTTACAATCCAGTGAGTTTCAACTTAGATTGGGCTGGGCTAATGATGGACGTTCCATAGCTTCCCAATTCTTTGCACTACGAATGGACAATGAAAGCGCTTCGAGCAGGGAAACATGTACTGAACGAGAAGCCAACTGCGGACACGGCTGACGAGGCAGCAGCAATGTTTGACTATGCAGCGTCAAAAGATCTGGTTCTACTCGACGGATTTCATTACCGATTCCACCCTGCTTTGCTTCGTGTGAAGGAGATTGTAGACAGTGGGGAGATAGGGAAGTTGACAAGGGTGGACGCAAATATGATTCTTGGTAAAGGAACGATTAAGGACGGGGATATTCGATATGTGTACGAGCTCGGCGGAGGGGCATTAATGGATCTCGGCAGTAAGCCTTCTCGAATCAGACAATATTCTAATGACAACGATGTTCAGGTTACACAATGAATATCATTCTTCACATGTCCTCCTCGATACCCGAATCGGTGACTGATGCCTCGTGTCAGACATACGAACCCAAGAACGCTTCGTCCGACGTCATTCGCAACGTAGACCGGCAAGCGACAGCGACACTTGCACTGCGCAACGGCGCAACGGCTTCCCTCAACGTAGACCTTAGTGCTCCAGCCAAATACGGCGTCGTGCCTAATTTTACGTTTACGTTCAAAGTGGAAGGAGAGAACGGCTCTGTCGAGATGTCCAATTTCATCATGCCGACGCTCTTGCACACAATTACGGTGAAAGTGAAGGACGGTAAGTCCAGAACGGAGAAGGTGTATAAACCGAAGGACGGTGAAGGAGAGGACTGGTGGACAACGTATCGATATCAACTCGGGGCTTTGGTAGATAAGATCAGGGGGAGAGAGCCAAAGACTTGGCTGACCAAGGAGGACAGTGTGGCAACAATGGAATGGATCGAGAAGATATACGAGAAGAATGGCCTTGGATCTCGTCCGAAAAGTTCTTACGTCCTCCCGGAGTAGAATATTAATGATTGTGGTGAATTCCGCATCACAACCTAAACAGGCTTGTTACAACTGTTATTGGTGATGCACAATCTTTGAGATCACCTAATGTGGCACTCCGCTTAGGAACTGTTGTTTGTGTATTATGGAAAATATATATTTAATGTAACTTATGTAAGCCTGACAGACAGTGACAGTAGAGCTGTAGTAGCTACTAGCTGGTGGGTGACAGCACAAAGTGTGCTCTCCGCCTGGAGAGATCTTTCTTCCTAACCGAGAAGGACTCGCGACACCCACAAATTAAGTCTATGACGCGGCGAGTGAGTCTCGGAACCCACTTTTAGGCAATAGACTGAATGGAGCTTACTTTGGATTTTAGCGTACCGGTGGCATAGTGTATCGGATGAAAGCCTCATTGACAGCTGGAATAGCTTGGATGTAAGGGGCCATAATAACGGCATGCTTCCGCAAGTATAGCGTGAAGGAATCACCAGCCCAACGCCCCTGGACCTTCACCACATCGAAGGGAACCCCTCGGAGAAGGTACTCGAGAGTGGAGCCTATTCGAATACCATGACCTTGCAACGGCTCAAGATTTGCTGCTTGAGCCGCCTTGGCTATCCGCTCAAGGAATTTTGCCTTGGTTAAAGCACGGTGCCTGGTTCTGGTGCCCTGCTGGAATCTGTATGCAAACAGATGGCATTCCTAAGGGGGATCATTGATCTGCAAATGGTTGTTTAGGGCGGTCTCGGGGTCTGTGACATTGTTTTGCTTTGCCCAATAAACATCCTCACCATGCGATGACATCTTGGTTCTTGGAATGTGCACCACAGTTACCTTCAGCCCATTACGGTCCTGATTGTATGATAGGTGTTTCCGAGAGACAGATTGTGAACTGTCGAAACCCTCAAGCTTGCGTACTGCAAACTCTCCAAGGCGGGCAGAGGCGTAGAAGCACGTTGTGAGACAGGCGAACACAGCAGCATCAAGGTAATCATCCAGATCAAGATGGTTTCGGAGGGCCTTTATGAAGTCGGGAGTGTATGGACGCCGTGGTTTCATTTTTGATGATATGGGAGTTAGCTTCTCTGCCGCCCATAGCATCGTGTCCATCTCCGCTTTTTCTAGCTTCCACGGCATTCCATGCAAAATGTGCCAAGCCCGCACTCCGTAGAAATAGTTGGAGATGGTCTTGCCTGAGTAGGATGCCGCTAGACTTGCAACAAAGGCAGAGAGTACAGGTTGGGCTGCTGGAGCTCGATCAGATTCGGATATGCCCTTTGAATCACAGAAGACGTGGAAGACCAAAAGGCCCGACCCATATGTTTCACGAGTATCTTCCTCCCAGGCATGGAGCATGACCTCTGGAATTCGGCGTCGGTCTGAGAATGAGAGACGATCGCGACCGTGATCTGAACCATTGGTCGTTACTGAGTTAAAGGGTAGCCACATGTGAATGCGATCTTTTGCCATGCAAAGGGGACGGAGCAGGGACGACTTCAGCATGAGATGTTTCGGATATGGTCCTGGGCGCTTTTTTGAAGACATTGTGGCAGGCGGAAGCGGTGATAAGCTTGCTGCGGAAGTAGCTCTAGAAATATAATAGATATATTCCTATACAATAATCTCTGAGATAGACTCAATAGACAATGTATAATCTTTATATATACCAAATCTCTAAGGCTA
>Ga0307517_10005044_pt1 | contig 20066 bp, 17 predicted proteins | sample 23_EM_MG_FD_194515 | JGI IMG/M metagenome (GOLD analysis project Ga0307517, IMG submission 194515) | Populus trichocarpa ectomycorrhiza microbial communities from riparian zone in the Pacific Northwest, United States - 23_EM | ecosystem: Host-associated > Plants > Roots > Unclassified | place... | reverse complement strand
CCTATATATTCCAGGCTCGAGCCCTGTGGTAAAGATCGAGCGGCTCGAGTCTCGTTGCTCATCAGCCGAGCCGGATCGAGCCCATGGTCCGGCTTGACTCGAGTCGGCTCGTGATATACACTACTCCGTTCCTCAACCCAAAGGACCTTTTCTCAACATTTAGTCGAGAATAGGATAGTTAGGTAAAGGGCGGAAAGAATATGTGGTAGTGTTGGTTACTGCAAGGAAAGGGGCATGAATTCTCTAGTCGTTTTACTAGGGGAAATGTGTTTTGGAGTGCTCGGAATCATGACAGTTAGCTTTTGCACTGAACACTAAACCCAGGTACTAGCTCTGTGGGCAGCTGCGTATAGGTCCTCGGCCGCAGCACATCGATCCTAGAACCGCTGTAGTGCAATTGGAACCGCGTTGGACAGTAGGTGAGAGAGATTGTGAAGTTGAACGGAGAGAAACACAGGAAACCCTCTGTGGCAAGAGAGGTTTATGGAGGAGCCTTAGATACTTCTTCCAGACTCACTCCCCAGAAGTGTTGCTACTGGAGAGACTTGAACCAGAGCCCTGGGGAGTCCAAGTAAGAAGTGACTAAATCATTACTACTAGACCATTGATCCCGGCTCTGGTTATTGTGTTTTTCTAGTAGATTTAAGGGGGCCCCTGCTAACTTTGAGAGGGTGACTTGTTTCTGATGTTATGGGAAGGTTTATTCTTACCAGCTTGAGTGTGTATTGATGAACTACTGTTCCGAGCGACTGCCGGGAAAAGGGGTAGCTGTCATCAGAGACACCGAATCCCCCAGGTTTGCGGTGTGTCCTTACCATATCAAACTCCGAAGTATGAGCAGGGCATGGGAGATAGGATGTTCTCTGCGGTGGTGGTGTCTTTCTGCACGTTAAGCGCGTCGTGTCGAGCTGAGGGCACCGATAGACTATTTCATGCATTAGGATTAGGATTTCAAGGTCAGGTCCCAACAGGTTCGGGAAAACTACTTCTGATGGTAGACATTATTTTGTGCGTGTCGCTTTGGTCGTGCTGTCTTCGGTAGCGTAAGAAATGTTTGTGATACCTCTTCGGCACTTAAGCGATAAACCGTGGTTGTCGTCAAATCCAGGGTGTCTTTAATCTGCTTCCGGTCCGTTAATCGAGGTGTTTCCTTCCTTCTTCCCCCGCCCTAGATTCTCTACCTTGCTCTAGGCAAACACGCCAAGGTCATAAACCTTTTGTTCTGGATTTACTGACCTCCCGCCCTAGTGATCTCCCTCTAGGTATTTAACTCCTGCTGTCATCTATAAGTGACAGGTTATCTGTCTGGCAAATTCCGGTCAATCACTTACTGCAGACTGATGAAGCTCGGGTTTATTCGCTCACTGATCTATTTGAGGGGGCGGCTTCAATGATTGGTTGATTAAGTGCAAATAATCCGCAGGATTGTGCTTGTACAGATCATTCGGTGTATGGATAGGCTCGTCAACCCATAAACACTCACGCAGCAGGTGAGACATAGATCATCAATCATCACTCGCGCATATTATTCGCTGATAGAAGGGTAGATATCCGATTGGTTTCCTGAGAGGTGTTTTTGGGGGTTCATGCGTTGTTCTTTGGGAAAGAATTTTGTGAATCACTCCTGGAGTTTTGGGCTGACTTGGAAGTGGCGGGACAGGAATTGGCTGCGAGCCCATGACAGGTGCGCTGCGGGTCACCTAACTGGCTGCGAGACACTGGCACGGCATGTGCGTAGTGGTACCAATCGGACCACCTGTACTTGAAGTCGAGAAACTGAAAGGGGTAGTAAGGTGTTTTCCTCACCACAAGTTCTTGTATACACGAGAAATATCCTAGGACTCTATGATATAATTTTTTCCCCCTTGCTTAATCAAGGTGCTGTGCATTTTTCTCCTCTGTTTGTCTTATCTGAGGGCTGGGCTCGCTATGACCTCTCTGCCCTTACCCCGAGGGATTTCAATGACCTGACCTAGAACATTTCTCCTGCGTTCAAGTTCTTCGGGCCAGATCCCATCGCGATACCTGAAGTTACTTCCACCTGTCAACCATCGATCCCAGGGATTCTTCTAAAAATCGATCTGATTACAGCTTGATCAATTGATATCAACCGAGTACCAGTAAGTTCAATACCCCTCTCAAGGCATTCTGTATTACCGTGGGTTTCCTGCAGTACTGATTTCTGTCAGGAATGAGATCTCTGAGTGAATACAAGAAGGAAATGTGCTACTTCCGGTCTTAGCATTCTCGCCTTGTATACCCGTACACGTACTTTCACCTTACTCGCAGCGTGCCTGTTGTGTTACAGTGCTCTTGTTTACCTCGCCTTGTGCTCGTGTTACTCCAGAATGTTTCGGTGATGCTGTGATAAGCGTTTAGCCACGGATCCGCATACTTGCGTCTACCGTACTCGTAATGTCGTAACTCTTGCAAAATGGACTGCTATTGCATAAGCCAAAAATGGGCTAGAGCCTCAGAATTTTGGTAGCATGCAATAGCAGTCCATTTTGCAAACGTTAGGAGGATTACTTAATAGGCTATGTGGGGGGACAGGAAATATTCGCCAAGATCGCCATCACATGATTTCAGCCCTGGTTTGAATCCCCGATTACAACCCTGCCGAACTAGGGGACGTCCATCATCTTGCGAAGGTACTGTGCCGGTGCTGCAAGCACTCGAATAATTGGAGCATGTGCTGGGACGTTGGAGTTGCCTCTACTAGTAAGATCTGGCGTCCTCCTTCTCGTTCGCCTCAGGGGCGGTCTTTTGGTGTGTTTTCCGCCCCTCCTCTAGAGGGTGAAATTTTGGACTACTTGGCACATGGTCCAATTATTCAAGCTCTTACCGTGCTCGAATAGTTAGTTGCAGTACGGCCCCAGTTTACCCCCAGAAATCACCCGGCCTAAAGTTAACTCTGTCACAGCTGAGTGAGGTTAAGCATCGCCATCGCCGCGGGGGAAAAAATGTTCTGCCTCCTTCATTCATGGCATCCATAACTACTGCCGTGGCATTTGCGAACCTCCTGTGGGATGACAACCTGCACACATGCAAAAGAGCTACCGGTAATCATACCGGTGTGTATATTCGGCCGCTTGTATGATAATATTATGCCTCTGCATATTTGATGTTCCCCTGTTTTATTATACCCCACAGCCTAGACACTCCCATCCCCCATCCCCCGCCCCCCGCCCCCACATTTGTTTAATCAAAGGCTTCCCCGCACGTTTGTGTTAGGAGGCAGTATTCGTGGAAATCCGCCCTCTACAGCCTTAATCTGTTCGAGGGGTGATTCATTTTTCTGGCCGTCATAAATTTGATTGCTTGCATTGAAGTTTGATGAAGAGGTGCTCAATGGAAGGTTTTCAAGTTTTAGAGCAGGCAAGTATTAACCCCCCCCCACTTGCCCCTGTGCTATCCCTGAATATTAATACTAGGCCATGCGTCTGGAGAAACTCATTCTGTGTGGGAATATTCCGGTGGGATCATTAGATTGGGGGTGATTGCGGTTAGGGTTGTCTAATAGAACTTACAAATGGGCGATGCACTCGATCAGCACATCGGTTCCCAAAGGAGAACGCTTGACTGCAACGCGTATTCTCGTCCTCAAAGAAAAGCAAAAAAGAAAACAACTTGTCTTGTGAGTCTCAGCGAGGCGGGACCCCCATACCCGAGTAGGAGAGGCAGTGAAGAAGGGAAAAAAGAAAAAAAAAGGAAGTGATGAAAGGTGTCGTGGTATTACCACATTGCAACAGAGGCGCAAAAGAGAGCAGCCGGGGGTTCGTCTACTACTAGCTCAGAATCTTTTCAGAATTTTTCGTACCTGTCGGTTATGAAAAACCACGCTTTTCAAGAGGTTATCTAGATGGGATCCAGCGGCTTCCGACCCCGCGGAGAGAGATAGACGATTTCCTTGTGCCCTTCGGTACCCAACCAACCATCAAAACCAACAAACCCCCAATCGATAGATACATTATGATACCCCCTCCCCCTACAAAGTGGGATTGGACAACCTGGAAAAATGAGAAAAGGTACGGCGAGGGATAAGTTAACGGTGGGATTCCCAATTTCTTCAGGGACCCATTTCATTCGTCTTCGGGCCCACCTCGATCGATCCAGAAGCGGTGGACCATACTTTAGAGCCACCATTGCCTAACTAACGAAACCCTGGTAGCAGGGGGCGAGGGAGGGGGTTTTTCGATGTCAGCACGGACGCTTCAGGCATCTTTTTTTGGGAGGGTTGGAGGGAAGGGCGTGCTATGTCTCATGATTTGTGGAGGAAAGTCTCAGCTGAGGGTAAGAGATCGGAGATTTCTTGGTCGATATATTGAAGCTTTGCGATTCCCAGGGTTTATGTACAGTACTTTGCCTTGGGACGGCTGAGTAGCTACTCAAGTAGATGGTTACAATATGGTGGGAGTACCGGATTCCCGAATTTTTGGTGGAGTTTGAATTCGTACTGCTGCCGCTAATCTTGGGTGGTGGTTTGGATCTTGCTTTGTTCCCCCTTGCCCTTTCTTCTCCTTCTCCTTCTTCATACTGTACGATAGAGTACATTTCCCCTTGCCGCTAGTGGCGATAGCATTGGTTACCATAATACCAATTAAGAAGGTGGTATTTATTTATATGTATTTTACGTACTCGGGGGGATCGTGAAAAGTGGGAAAACATAACTCTTTGTTTCCATAGAGGCCTGTATGGGATCGGCAGAAATAGTTTTCCGATTTTTACTGGCCTCCCCCCCGCGAGTGTAGTACTATACAGTACACACGGCATCCCACGCTCGACGTGCACAGGCTTAGATATAGGATGGAAATTCGGACAGGTACTGTGTATCAAGATCTCGCGATGATATCTTGATGGCTTGAACCAAATTTTTATGGGAACGAATGGATTATCCTTGATCGTTGGCATTCAATTCGATTTTTTAGGGGTGAAAATTAATATTATTTGGATGGCTTCAAAATTATTTTTATAAGATTGAACGCTCTGCCAACCCCCCCTCAATTCTTCAAACCAACCAGCTCAACAAATATTGTAGGTCAAGTTATGCCTTCCAATAAGAACCAACTCCCGTGCATTCCTAGATCGTCCTCCACCCGCACCCCCTTCTCTCTCGATGATTTTTTTTTCCTTTTCTTTCCCCATTAAAAAAGAAAGAAAGGACGAAAGGAAGGTAGAAAAAATAAAAAATAAAAAATCGTAAATTAAGTTTGGTAAAAGGAAAAACAAATGATACATGTCATAAGCTATAGAAACAATGCTCGTGGGATGGAATCGTGGTGCTGATGATGCTGGGATATAGATAGATGGATGAAGAAAAAAAGGAAAGAAAAAATACAGCTCTCTTTTTTTGTGCAAAACAAAGGAAAAATGTCAAGCGGTTGGCCGTGAGTATGATTTCAGTGAGTGGGGTGATAGAAGGGAAAAACCAAAAGTTAACAAATGCCCTAAACTCCCTGAAAATGAAAACGGAATCCCCAAACGGCTAATGTGCGACCATAAAATCTCCGGGCTACGGGAACCTCCTCAAAGAGGGCGACATGTAAAAGCTCTCGGTGGTTGAACTTGGTGCAGCATAACTCGCCCTCTTATCTGCGCTGCTTGGGAACAGCCGTCTCTCGCTGGCCCAACTATCCTCGCTGCTCGAGGACCCCCTGTCATCGCGATAGTCATCCCTGCTGCTGTATCCCCGCCCCTCCAGCCAACTATCCCTCTCGTCTCGGTAGCCAACGTACCTCCCGGGCCTGCCGCGCTCCGGATTCGCGCTGATGCTGAATTGCCTGGGGATCGAGGCCCTCGGCCCGCTGGAGTGTACATGCGCTGGGTGTCCCGTGTGATGCGGGATCTGGAACCCGGAGGCGGAGTGCCCCTGGTGAACTATCGGTCCGAGACCTCCGTCGCGGAGGATGCGTGGCTGGTTGTATCCCATCTCGCCGCTACGCGCACCGAGTGGGCGGCGACCACCACCGGGGGCTACGCTGCTAGCGCGATTGGGAGCGTCGACACAGCCCATTGGCATGGTTTGGATTAGCACTGGCGGGGGAGTATATGATTCCCGGCGGAGTGAAGCGCCCACGCTTTCGTAGCCACTATCGTAGGAGTATGGGTCATGCTCTGTCATCCTTACAGATTGGCGTTTGGCTGACCGTCCCGAACCCAGCGTGTAGTGGGAGCGGTGTGGAGAGGGAGGCTGGGAGTAGCGACCATAAGATGAGGATGACTTTTCTGACATCGAGACGACTCTGGGTATACTGCGTTCTTCGTGTGGGTACTCTTCCGGTCCGCAAAAGCACATAGTCTTTTAGCTGGGAAGGCTAGACTATATGAGATCCCCTAAGGAGCAGGTAGGGCTATTGTTGTGGTGGTGGGGAAGTAGGGGAGAGGGATGGCTTTGGGGAGAGATGACCTTATTGATAGGAGGACTTTTTGTTATGGCAGCAAACGACTATTGACCTTGAGGTGGAGTCTTGTTTGCGGACAGAACTAGTCCTGCAGACCATTCGTCGCTCAGGAGGGGGGTTCTACTGGTTCTATATCCTTCCGAGCTTCTGTAGCTTTAGGAAGGATTTCGAAACGGATTTTATTTTTATTTTTTACCCCCTTAGTAATTGTCTGCGATTGGCCCGGAGCTCAGCTGTAGGGATGGCCCCGGGGGGCAGGTTAATATCTAAGAAGGGAGAATACTACACGCGCATATGAGAAGAACAAACGGCAGACTTACGAATAGGGCCGCATACCCCCCCCCCCCTCTCAAAGAGAGCGCATCGGAAGAAAGCAGTAAAAGTAGGGCGATATAGATGCAAGTTTGGGGCCAAAGTAAGACTGGTAGAACCCCAGGCCATGCAGACCTGTCCAACCATCCTTCGCCTTGTTGGATTACTTCGTTTTCATAAGAAGATTCGACATAAAAGCATGCCGTAAGTTTGTTCAATTATCCTGGAAACTGGGAAATGAAATTATAGGAAAACTCCTGTACCTCAGGTTCGACTATCTTTTTTCTAGCACACGCTGTATGAGCGAAGGCATATGGTCATTGTTTCCAGATTTAACCAATTGCTTCTGTGGTTGGCAGTGAAGCATCTTCAACGACGTTGATCGCGAAGGAGGTGGTCGTGCGGACACTCAGATGCAGAAAGCATGGATCAACCGATTTCCCTCTTGAGCCTAGGCAACCGACCCCCTTATCAATTAGCGAAACATCGTAACACAAAGTTTCAACCGGAAAAATTCCCAATCACAAAGCAGACATGAAGACCAATAGAAAAGTGACCAAAATTTAAACACAAGGGAGGGAAGAAAGAAAAAGAAAGAAGGGAAAAGAGGGAAAAAGCAAAGAGTGGGAGGTAAAATACGACATGGGAACGAAAAAAATGAAAAAAATTGAGGAAAAAAAGAAGAAAAACCAAGGTCGGTCAAACCTGATCTCAAAACATGGGGTTCTGTGTGGTTGCCGCGCGCTGGCTTGCACTTTGTCATGCAACCTTCCCTAAGAGTTCTCTTTTCATTGGCGCTTCAACATGCAAGTCGTCTCTAGCGTGATGTGACGGCCGCCATGGTTGTTTATATTCTAGAAAATCTTGCAGCAATAGGCAAAATCGCTCAAGTGAAAACGCAACAGAATATATTAAAAGAGTTTCCCCTCTTCGAATGCCGGGCTCTTGTTAGTTTTCTCGCTTCCTGCTCAATTTCCTATGCAAGGTATAAGAACACCCGAACAGGCCGCTATTGATATTTATTTCCTTATGTTTTGTAGCCGTGTGACCAGAGAGGGGGGCAAGCAGGCTGAGAAATCCCCCCGCCGGGATGGCTGCGAAGGAAAGTGCCCTTCTAGAGCTATAAACTTGAGCACTAGCGGCATTCGGGAGAAGGCATGTCATGTACTATCGTATGAGGGAACCCGATAGTTCTATACGCACCTCAAGGGTCTTGAGGTTGGAAGCTCGGGGGGGGGGGGTGCGCCCAAGAAAACTTGAGAGATTCTCCTATCTTTTATCCACTCTAGACGTCATTTTATGTGGCGAGGGGGGTTGCCTTCGTTGATAGTGAATGAACCCGACCTAAAAGTTTTGGTGCCACGATATTCCGTGGAATCTGAGGTCGATTAGGTAGGAGATAGTGCTGAAATATGGCAACTCGGGCTATTCGGTGTTTAAGTATTTCGCGATGTATGGTACCAGTGTTCCCCTCGCTGAAATAGGTCATATATTCGTGTTGTAGCTAAACCTGGGCCAACGACCCAACGTCTTCATTTTTTGCTCTTCTTGATGCCTTCCCGACCAAAAGCGAAAATATTCAGTCAAAGAACAAAAATAACTAAAAAGAGTCACCGGTAGTTTGATTGCGGCACCCGGACGGCTATCAGCTGCCTTTATCAAGTTGCCACTCTGGTCACATTCCAACTAGGTGTGTATCTTGGTGAAGCTCGCCGGAATGAAGTATCAACCGAGCCGCATGTAAGAAAACCGTACAGCACTACGGTAGGCAAGGGACACACCCACAAACTCCAGAGGCTTCTGCGTACGGTGCAGATACGGTATCATATATTCAGGGCATAGCGGTTGGCACTGTGCGAGTGCTCGAGCGCTATTGTGTGTTGCCAAAGCAGCAGCTTTCCACGCAATTTTCGGGAAGTCGGTTTTAGGGGCCTGCAGAACATCCGAAGATAATTCGTGCACACCATTTAAGGAGCAGATTAACCCAGAGCTTGCATTTCGGAAGGTGCGCCGCCAGTTACTTTATGGGGTAATTTCTGAGGGCTAGCCCTAGGGAGAAGGGGAAAAATGGTTAGCGTAAATAAGCATGGCAATGTCATAAAAGTGTTGAGAATCTCATAACCTCTCACTCGGCTTGAATTGAGTCCAATCTCATCTTATTGGCTGTATGGGGCTGTGTGGAGATCATCGCCCGGACATGGGTCATCCGCGACAAAACAAAAAGAGTAAGAGGTTTGAGATCACCAAGCGAAGCAGGACTTTCTTTACCATAGCTCTATCGACAGTATGAGCTGACCATCGATTTCCCTGTGGAAATGCTCCATATAAGTTAGCTCAATATATCTAGCACTCACGAGGGCAATTACGATAGCTACCTAGCAAATCCTAATTGAAGGGTCCCCACCGGAGGGAGGCGGGAGCTTATAGATCGGAAGGTAGCTTAAGATCGAAATTGTGCGACAATTTTTAGTAGGAGAAAAACAAGAAAGAGAAGTTAGAAAGAAAGAAACCGAAAAAGAAAGTACAGCTTCCACGGAGAAGAATCGGTAATCGGGAAACAAAGGGTTTGGGGGTACAGCAATCGACGCAGATCATCGGGGTTGAGAGGCTCCCCCCCAGCCGTTCATGGCGCTCGGTACTTAAGAACAGCGCTTGTTGTTGGGAGGCGGCTGCTGCATAGTTCTCGGTAAATGTGTGGTATTACTGTTTCGAAGTTTTGGACCCCCGCTGGCGCGCTCGACAAATTGTTTACTTGTAGCAGATAGCATCAGCCAACAGTACCAATGCCCTCGAGATACACAGATGGGTTACCCGTGAGGGGAGATGGGAACCGGTAACCTTCGGGATGCTTTCCCTTCAGAGAGCCAATCTTGAGCTAGAATACCGAACATCATTTGAGGCAGGGGGCTATGCTTTCCATAACTTGCACTCAAGTATAGTACCTGCAGCATTGGCTGGGGACATCACTAGGTCCAAGGGAAGGCACACACCTCCAAATATACACCACTTATAATGTCGTAGGGTCTGCGAAACGGGCTGCCATCGCATCTATCAAAATTCTGATCCTCTGGGCAATTTTTGGTCGCATGCAATAGCAATCTATTTTACAAACGCCATATTTCGAGTAAGTTACTGTACCTGTATTCCAAGGGAAAACTGGGAGTGCTATAGGCGGATAATAGCACAAATTAGCTAAAAGCAAAGATACAAAGGGCCTTCATTCAACTCGAGAAACCGGTTCTGCTGCTACCTTTTACGGGAAAGGGGAACCTTGACCCCTGGCCACCCCGGGTCGAGTCCGGGCCCTTATCTCAGGGAATTCCGGTATATAAGGTTCCCGCCTATTGAGAAAAAAACGCCGGCATGAGCACGAGCGCAGCAATAGCACAGCAAATAATTGCCTCTTAAGCATAATGACCAATTCTGCATTCAGGGGGACTGTTATTTTCTCTTTCGTTTCAGCCCTCTAGGCTTTCTCTATGCACTTCTCTGCAGAAATACTTAGGGGGATTCCCTGTTAGGGAAGGAAAGATCCCAAAGTAAGGCCTAGCTATGCGGGAGTTGCTAGCACATACTCAGGGATGCTGCTTGCGAGAAACCTAGAGAAACCTAACGATTCACGACAGAAGGAATAACATGCCATCGTTTCACCCTAGTGTAAGCCCAAAATGCACTCTTCATGTGACCTCACTAGAATCATCCGATTTGGCGGAGCCGGGAACTTTTCGAAAAATATTACTACCCCAACAAGGCTTGTTAGCCAGCAAATGCCCTAATAGAAGCAGTATCACCTCGTGGGAGAAATTGGGGACATCAGCTTCTGCAGCCGCCTCTCACCTAGCCTAACAGTGAGCTGGACTTGACATGAGCCCGCAAGATATTTAAGGAGAAAGGAGAGACCACATGAGTTAGGCTTTCGGGCCCAGGGAAAAGCTCTTAATATAGGTGTACTAGTACTGCCGATCCTTATATGCGAGGACAAAGTGCCAAAGGAAGGAAATGTCAGGGGTCGGTCTATATGAGGTGATTAGAATGTTATGTGCAGAAGATAGTGAAGCACCTGTGGTTGCTAGATGGTTGCTAGATGGTGTGGAACTAAACATTAATGGGTTGAATGAAGAGCAAATCTTGTACTGTAAAAGCTGGAATAATTGAACCTCACTCTAGGGCGTTAGAGTTGCCTCTCCTAGTAAGGCTTGCTGTATCTTTCTTTTCACCCGCCCCAGCGGAGGGCGGGAATCCAGTGTCCGGGGCGCCCCCCTCTTATCCAAAAGGGAATTTCGAACGTCTTAGCACGAGGTTCAATTATTCCGGTTACGGCACCTCAATGCTCCCGGGTTACGTACCTCCGCCGTCTGGCTTTCTTCTCTACCGTTTTTGTAGGATCCATTGAATTCCGTTCCTCCACGTTCATTATACTCATCTAGTTGCTTATGGCTGAGGGGATTTGGGGATATTGATAAAGATCCTGATGTGAAAACTGTCTTGTTGACTCACAAAACTAGGTAATAAATATCGTTCCAGTATATATTAGTCTAAAATGCACTCACATAGTATACATTTTGGTTTCCATATTACTCAGTGTCCCTGTAAACCTCCAGTAGGAAATGTGTGGAAAGACAGCATCAGGCAGTTAAGGGATCGGAGGAGGGGGGCAAGTGCCAGACAGCGGGTTTGCAGAAAGGGCACTTCACAAGCCATAAATTCATGCCTACCCCATGAACTCCTATAGCAACTTCCCCCAATAATAGGCCCTTGAGTCCTGATGGCCAAATTTATAGCAGATCATACACCAATGTTGTTGCTTTTTTTTGAATTCACAGTATAATTCAGGAGATTTCATACTAGTGAGACGGCACATTTTTAGAGACCGGCTAATCGCCGTACTCACTCAGCTCCGAGGAGGGGCAGAGGAACACGGTCCTTTTTAGCAGCAGTCTTTCAGTGTGGGGATATATCCAGCGGAATTTAGGAAATCGAGTTCTAAATGTTTGCAGGAAGTCACTCATTACAACGCCCTCCTCGTTAGGATGCGGGATCCAAGTTGAAGATCATCCGCAGGCCTTTGGGCAACTATCTTCTTTGGGTGGTATCTTCCCTTTCATTTTTCAAATGATCCACTCTTGCTAACCTATAGGCCACAGAAGAGTATACTCCAGCTATCATGAGTTCCAGCCCCGTATACAGTGCGGGAAAAAGTCATCGTTGGTGGCCACTTTTACACCAAAATGGTGTTTTTTTAGAGGGCTAGAACTTGACCACCTGGAGAATAAGTAATTCAATTCTTGGTAAAATAGTGGTTTTAGGTATTCCAATCGTGATATTCTAGTATTGGAGCATATGGCGCAATATTAGATGAACAATGGCAGTACAAAATTGGAAATTTTCAAAATATATATCTTTTTCTATAGGAGTCCGTACAAATTCTTTGTTCTCAACTCTAGTTTGAGGATATGGCATGCAGGTTGATGAGTGCTGCCCATAGAACAAAGGAATCGACCATAGAAATGCGAACCCAGGATTTACTAGATATTTAGCTACATATTGAAATTTCCTTTGTCTTAAGTGATTAGGAGGTAGGGGTGCAACTGAACATTTCGGGGACTGGGTTTCGGTCGTTTTGGTGTGTTTTCAGCAGTACGGCGCCGTTAGAAAAGTTCGGGGACAAACACCAAAAAACACCAAATATGCTACATTTTATGCTACATTTTGAGATGCTTCAACACTAGAATACCCAATAGCACTACAATTCTCTGAAATTTAAAAAATCATGTGCTATCTCAAATTCAATATATTGAGCTGGTAGAGCCTCTTGATAGTTCTAAGCTGTATGAACTTCTTGAAGTGGTGGTAGCCAGAGACCCGTGTTTCATGTATGATACTTAGTGCTTCAAATATGTAATTGGACCTCTTTGCACTATTTGGTGGCGAAACTGTCTCAACACTTGTTGAATTGTGAAGTATAAAGTAGGTATCTTGGCATTTATTTCTAACTACTAGCTAGAATACACAGCGTACCTCCTCTAAAAGGTTCGGAAAAATATGTAATTTTTTTACAAGGTACTCCAGATACAAGCTGTAGTGTCAGTTAAAATTACAAGCGTTGAAAAAGTGCCACCGCCGGCGCGCTAAAGCATTTGTCCCAAAACCTTTCTAATAGCACTATACCTAGGCCCGCCAACAATGACCCTTGTCCAAGAACTAATATAGCAGGCACACATGGAGGACTACCGCAGTGCGTTTATCTTTGTATCCCCATCACAGCCCATCACTTGGCGAATGAATTACGAGCCGGTCTCACCGCATGAACCCCCGCCTTCATTCACGAACCAAGTTGATCTTTTTGACTCGGAACTACCTCCTAATCGTTAAATTCGACTATTCCTTAAAAAAAACCCTATTCAATTAGATTAGCTCCTTTAGAGCCCACTCGATTCAAATCGCGCCTAACACCACTCGTTAGAGACGCTTGGAGACCTTTTTTTGGTCCTCTTGAGCGGGGGCTACTTTCTCTGAGGCTGTAACCCCGCCATAATTTGCCCGGCGGATGTCTACAGCACCCTGCATCGTCAGATGTTAAAGGCGCCGTGTAGTGCTGCACTGATGATAAGTTCAAATAAAAAGGGGATTTTGAGGTTTGTCGAAGTCTGTTAAAGGCTCTCCGGGGTCCCCAATATTTGCGGTCGGCCTAAGGAATTTTCCTCACAAGCAGATTGGAATCAAGCCTGGGCACGGACTGGAGCCGGTTGTCGAGGGCTATATGTGGGGTTTCGCCCCGCCATCACTGCTCGTGCCAGGGTTTATTAGTGACCATTACCTCTCACTCATCTAAGGGTTCTAGTCGGTTGTGAAGAAAGAACGCGATACGAGGTGAAAAGCAGGAATCCATATGCCCCGGGTGAGAGCGTTAGCCCGAATGCGAAAGAGAGCAGTCAATCTCCTCCCTTCCTTAGTGCCATAGTTTCTTCCCTTCCATATATCCATATCATACCTGGGATATTTATAGGACTGCCAGCAGTACTAGTACTGTACAGTGCCGTTAGAAAAGTTCAGGGACAAACGGTAAAACACACCAAATATGCCACATTTCGAGGTGCCCCAACACAAAAATGCCTAATAGCACTGCAATTCTCTGAAATTTAAAAAATCAGGTACTATCTCAAATTCAATATACTGAGCTGGTAGAGCCTCTAGATAGTTCTAAGCCTTGCAGACCTTTCTTAAAGTGGTGGTAGCCAGACTTCATGGTTTCATGTACTTAGTGATTCAATATGTAATTGGACACTCTTACACTATTTAGTAGCAAAACAGTCTCAACACTTGTTGAATTGGAAAGTATAAAGTAGGTGTCTTGGCATTGATTTCTCACCACAAGCTAGAATACACAGTGTACCTTCCCACAAAGGCTCATAAAAAATATGAATTTTTTTTACAAGGTACACCAGATGCAAGAAGTGGTGTCAGTAAAATTGAAGGCTCTCATTAAGTGAGATGGGGATGTTGTGGTGTGCTGAAAAGTGGGACTTTTGGTGTGTTTTGGCATTTGTCCCCGAACTTTTCTAACTGCACTGTACATCTATGACAGTTATGAAAGGATCTGATGATCTTATCTTAATTTACCGCGGTATTTCAATAGAATTGAAGCCTATGTTTTTCACCCGAGGCAAACGTGGGCTACTAGCAACCTCCCGGCTCTCTCCCTCTACAATCCAGCACAAGTAGTTTACTACCGTATCGGTATTATACTCGAGCATCTCCCAGCGCCAAAAACCAAGGGTCCGCCTCAGCCACAATATCGGTACGTATCGTACTTGTGCCAGGATCAGTTGCTGACGTTGACCCTCCAGCCCTTACCCCTCCCCCCTCCCGAGCCACGCGTTTCCAAATGCCCGTGGCAAAGCTTGGCTATTTCGTCATCTGGCGAGCTGGATTTTGTATCAAGGCTATTTCTATGCTAACTTCCAACCAGAAAGTATAATAGAAGGAGAAGGTCTTCGCTTATCGGCATCTTCTCAAAATCCCCAATCCTCAACCAAACCCGCAATACTCACAGCTAAAAAGCACCCACGCAGACCCCAGGCCCTTCTTCACCAAAATCGCGGAGGCAAGCTTTCCTGAATAGTGGAACCAGCTCAGTTTTACAGCCAGCACCTAATAATCACTAGCCAAGTCTGCTAATCGAGATGTCGGACGACCGACCTCCGACAGACAGGCGAACTCCCCCTCCAACCCCCCATCAGTCTTCACATGAAGGTGGTGCGGCTCATCAGTCCAACTACAATACTCCACCTCCAGCATATAGCCCACTACCTTCAATAGATTCAGTACCTGTCGGGCCTTTGGTTAGGCCTCATCACCCCAGCTCAACAGATGACCAATCAGAGTTTATCTCTGGGCTTGAAGGGGATCCGGCTTCCTCGCCCCCTCCGGCATCTCCAGAAATCTATGGGGAACTTGATATAGAACAGGACGAGATGGAGACGAGTGCAAAGATTGCTGGTTAGTTATCCCCTGGTTCAAGACTCGTTTCCCCTTTTAATTTAATGGTTCCTGATTAACACTTACGCTTAGACGATGGCCGGATCAACATTAACATTAATCAAAGGACCTCAACTTTATCTTCACTTCTAGCTCCGGCAATGAGGGGGCAGTTGGCGTTGGCAGAGGAAGCAAAGGATCGTGCACGGCATGGAAAACCTACTGATTTGCCGGTTCCTGGTTTTGATATCCCTGAATTTGCCAAGAATGTGCCACCTCTAAATATACTCATACAAATAATTGGGAGCAGGGGGGATGTGCAGCCCTTTATTGCCCTGGGCCAGGTATTGAAAACTGAGTACAAACACAGGGTTAGGGTTGCTACACATCCGACATTCAAACAGTTCGTTGAGGAAAATGGCCTGGAGTTCTTCTCCCTAAGCGGTGATCCCTCAGAACTTGTAAGTTTAGGTCATACTTTCCCTACCTCACGCCCCATGAGCAACGTGTGACCTTGGATGAATTGGTGCTAATCAATATCAAGATGGCATTCATGGTGAAAAATCCTGGATTAATGCCTGGTTTTGACAGTCTGAGGAACGGGGATGTAACTAAGAGAAGGAAAGCAATGTGGGATGTGCTTGTAGGCGGTTGGAGAGCTTGTGAGTATCTCACATATAGCCCAACTCCAATTAAGATCATTGATAGCGTCAATAACTTCCATGGGTTCTTAGAGGCTGAAACTTGATATCTTAGGTATTGAACCCGGTGACGGGACTTCGTATTCCCTCGATTCTGCTTCTAGCGGAGCGAAACCCTTTGTGGCAGACGCCATCATTGCTAACCCTCCAAGCTTTGGGCATATTCATTGCGCTGAAAAGCTAGGAGTACCTTTGCATCTGATGTTTACGTACGTATTTGAAGAGGAAAAATAATAATCTTAATCACAATACACCATTCACTAACTTCTTCCCAGGATGCCTTGGTCGCCAACGACCGCTTTTCCTCACCCATTAGCAAATATCCAAAGTTCTAATGCCGAGGGCGTGGTAACAAATTTCCTTAGTTATATACTTGTTGAGATGATGACTTGGCAAGGGTTAGTCCCACCTTCTCTCCAAGAGTGATCACCGCTGATGACGAACAGTCTAGGTGATCTTGTAAACAAATTCCGTAGAAGGAAGTTGGGCTTAGATCCTATCAGCACTATGTGGGCTCCAGGGATGATCGCTAGACTTAAAGTCCCACATACATATTGCTGGTCTCCGGCTCTTATCCCCAAACCACTAGATTGGCCCCAACATATCTCCATCAGCGGTTTCTTTTTCCTCTCTTTGGCGTCATCGTATACGCCCCCACCAGACCTTGCCAACTTTCTGGCATCCGGCCCGCCCCCGGTTTACATCGGATTCGGGTCAATCGTGGTTGATGATCCCAATGCTTTAACAGACATGATATTCGCTGCTGTGCGCAAAACTGGGGTCCGCGCTCTAGTGTCCAAGGGGTGGGGGGGGCTTGGAGGTGACCAGTTGGATCTCCCGCCAGGGGTCATGATGTTGGGGAATTGCCCGCATGATTGGTTATTCCCACGCTGCTCGGCGGTTATTCACCACGGGGGAGCTGGCACCACTGCGGCCGGCGTAAGTTGTGGCAAACCCACCGTCATCATTCCATTCTTTGGTGACCAGCCATTTTGGGGGAGTATGGTAGCAAAGGCTGGTGCTGGGCCTGAGCCAACACCATTCAAGAAACTAACGGCGGACATACTGGCCGATAGTATATCGATGGCTATAAGTCCTCAAACACAAGAGCGAGCGGAGGGACTTGGTGCCAGAATCAGAGATGAAAAGGGCGCTGAAGTGGGGGCGAAGTCTTTCTTGAGTTTGCTGGGCGGACGGCCTGGTGAGGGAGGGGTCTACAGGTGTATGGTCGACAATACGAAGGTCGCAACCTGGAGAGTCAAAGCTACCGATGTTCCGCTGAGTTCCCACGTAGCCAGTATATTGGTGAAGAATGGGAAAATAGAGAATGGATGGAATGGCTTGAAACTCTGCAGGCACAGAGACTGGGATACAGATGCTAGTCCCTTGGAGCCAATAAGTGGCGCTACCGGTGCACTAATTGGCACCCTTGGCAGTGTTATGATGGGTCTTGGCGATTTCCCGAAGGGCGTCTTCAAACAATTCCGGAAAGCGAAGGCCCAGAATAGCTCTCATCTAGAGGAGATTCTTAGTCCACCAAGTAGTCTGTACTCTGGAAACGAAAAGGCCAGTAGAAGCGATATCTCCTTCACAGCTAGTTCTACCACTACAGCAGAAAACGGGAAAGATTCCGGTAGGGAGCTCACTTCCCCAAAACCGGGCGAGAGCGAGACAGGATTTATGAATCTCGATACTGCCGTTGGGGCAAGCAGGAGTGTTGGTACAATGGTGGAGGCTGGGTTGAAATGTAAGCCAACTAAGGCTCACAACAACGCTGAACTCGGGGTCATACTAACCAGAGGTATTCGTAGCACCTATGGATTTCACGCTTAGTCTTGCACAAGGCTTCCACAATGCCCCAAGGTTGTATGGCGATAAAACCGTGAGGCCTCTAGAGAAAGTAACGGGATTTCGTAGCGGCTTGAAGGCGGCAGGAAAGGGGCTGGGCCTTGGTCTCTACGATGGTGTTTCCGGTCTTGTCACCCAACCCCTTCAAGGGGCTAAGGAAGAGGGAGCCGCAGGCCTTTTTAAGGGATTTGGGAAGGGCCTCGGTGGAATTGTATTAAAAGGAGGAGCCGGTATTTTCCTTTGTCTTATTCAATCATTACCATGACTGAGACACTAACCTACTCTCGTGATAGCCTTCTGGGGAGTCCCCGCATATACGATGAAAGGCATCCATAGAGAGATACAGAAGCTCCAGGTATCGGACGTAGATAAATTCATCATCGGGTCGAGAATTGCTATTGCGGAGGCGGAATTCCAACAATCCAGTCCACAATTACAGCAGCAGACGATCGACAGGTGGCACGAACTAAGTCTCGACAAGTTTAAGAGGGTGAGTGACAAAAGAGCTAGCTCCGCCGGCTTTCTTTCTCGCTCCCAAAAATCGAAAGGTAAAGGAAGAGAATCACCGGAAGTCGAAACTGCCCCACAAAGCACTATCGGAAACTTTGACGACGAGGAGCTTGAAAAAGCCATCAAGGAGTCAGTCAAGATAACCTCAAACGGTGATTCTAGAGAAGATGAAATGGTTGAAAGAGCAATTCGTGCTAGCATCGCCGAGTTACAAGGGAGGAGCGTTTCTACGCATGAGGTGGTTGGTAGCAACTCTGAAGAATCCGAGGAGGAAGCCTATCAGAGGGCTATCAGAGCGTCGGCGGCTGAAGCAGAAAGAAGCAATGGAAAAAATGTTCCCAACGACTTAATTCTGGGAGAAGCATTGCGAAATAGTTCGTTAGAGGAAGATTCGGGCCATAATACTCAGATAGATACGCAGGATGAAGAACTGGAAAGAGCCCTTAGAGAGAGTGTAAGGGGTGAAAAGGCGCCGGCGAGGGAGTACTCCGATACACAAGACGACGCTGGCGACTCTGAATTACAAAGGGCAATCGAGGAAAGCAAGCAATTGGAGATCGAGAGAGAGTTGAGAAGGAAGGCAGAGGAGGAGGTTGTCATGGAGTATGTGAAGAAAGCCAGCCTAGAGGAGCAGGAATACGAGCGGAGAAATGAGCGGAGGAGTTGGGTAGATGAGGTGGGGCCCTCTACGCGCTAGTCCAGCGTGGGAGTAGGAACCAAGAAGGGACGAATATAGTTGGTTATACCTGGGTGAACTATCTTGATATCTGCTTCTATAGTATTATATCATCTACTTGTATTTCTCTAATTTCGTGGGCACTCAAGTATTCTAATTTCTTGCCTCTTTCTTCTTATTTTCTCGATTATTAACTAATTCTACTCTCTTTTGACCACTACATCTTCTGCAAGGGAGCGAGAGTTATCCTCTTAGGATAACATATCTTTTTAACCGTTATCGCACTAGACATGGAAACTGAGTTGGCAGCTCTGATTAGCAGAAATTTACCTGTCACAGGGGAATCGACAACCACCCCTGGGCGCGCCAGACACGCCACACCACAGCAGAACGTCTCAGATAACTGATACCCCCTCCCTCCCCTCTTACAATACAATAAATTCATACGCATTCTAAGAGCGTACCACTAATATCGCATAGTACTCGTACATCCAGCTCGGATGTTCGCCAGGCGGAGGAGGATGGCGCTTCCTTCCCACGTATCAGACAGCCCGAGCGTGTCACAGCATTGCGAGACTCTCAAGCCGGAAGAATAATTAAATCTCCACAGCCTATCGTAGTTGGCCAAGGCCCGCCTGTTCGTGCTACCCATCTCGCAGCGCCAGAAAATACCACACACCTAATCCCCCAAAATGCTCTACTGCGGCCTCCCGTTTTCCTGGCCATTTCGGAGAATTGTTTTTCTTTTTTTTTCTTTTTTTTCTACAGTACTGTTTCTCCACTTTTTTCCTCCACAACCTATGTGGATGACGGCAATAATGATAATTTAAATCCGCTATCATGACCGCCCACAAGTCCATAACTAATTTCCTAGCACACGATGTGGCAGCACGGTACTTTAAACTGCGGGTAGCGACATCAAGCATGATAGTGCAGAGCACCGTCCGTGCTCTACGACACTCTGAAACTGATATGGTGCGTTGTTAATTAGGCCCGCCCGCCCTACAAAACTGTCATTACAATGCCACGGAAAGCACATTTTGGCTGTGCCTATCTATCCTCCACCATACCCCCCTGAAATTACAGTAACATGCACATATATAAACAAGGTTTAACGAACAAAATAACTAAATGGTGGGG
>Ga0307517_10005042_pt1 | contig 20069 bp, 17 predicted proteins | sample 23_EM_MG_FD_194515 | JGI IMG/M metagenome (GOLD analysis project Ga0307517, IMG submission 194515) | Populus trichocarpa ectomycorrhiza microbial communities from riparian zone in the Pacific Northwest, United States - 23_EM | ecosystem: Host-associated > Plants > Roots > Unclassified | place... | reverse complement strand
GTCTACAATAGGCACAACGACTGCTCGGTGGACGCTCATCGAGGATACTGGAGAGGCGGCTTTTCAAGGTTTACCTATGGAGACCGTGATGTCATTGAAAGTGAAGTATAAACCCCCAGTTGTAATCCCGGTCCCAGTCCCGGTCCCGTGATTACGGACAGCTATATATAGTACGATAGGACTCGAGTACAGCACCTCTCTCTTCTGTTCCGGGACTATCATCTTCCCCTACGTTTTCTCTGATTTATATATCCTCGTCCTCGTTCTATCGTCTGATTCATTCTGAGTGTTTTGGGCTCGTACTTCGGGCCGTTTTCCACTTTTTTTTGAACGCGGTACGACGTGAATTCTTTCCACTGTTTTTCTCTCAAAACCGTGGCACATTGTGCACATAGTACTTTTTTCGCCGCGCATATATCCACTTTTCTTCACGAATAGCGCCTTACCCCCCGCATATACTCACCTTCTGTCCGTTCATAGCCGATATTACTGCACCCTTGACCAAGATCCTCCGTTCCTCACTCAACCGTTCCTCACTCAATCGCTTACTTCTCAAAGTGAGCTCCACTGTTTACAAATCAACCGTCATGTCATCCGTGAAACCAGGCTCTAGCCGTCGTGTTACACGATCAAAGAAACGAACTGTACAAAACTCCAGCAGTGATATTGAGCAGGCAGAAACCCCTGCTACCGCTGTTGGTGGCTCCAGATCCGAACCGCTCGAACCTTTACCGCAGAGCCTGCCGGCTGCCGAGACGCTTCCTCCTCCTGCGAATCTGTCCTCACCGTCCTCCTCCGAGTCATCCGTTTCGAATTCAGATTTTCCGAACGCATATATCCAACCACTGATTCTTCCCCTGTTCCTTCCAATGAATTCCTCGACGAATAACCAAGCGACGTCCGTTTACACAAATCTTTCCCATCCCCCCATTCTCTCCGAAGGCGAACTCACGCCAAAAGCCTTACTCACTTTTGAGGAGGACTGCAACTCCTACTTTTTGAACGCCAAAGGTGGGGTCGCCGACGATCACAAAGTCCTGCGCATCCTAAACTCCTTCCGTGACAGCCATGTCCGAAACTGGATCACAACAGATCGTGCTGCTCTGACAGCCCTACCATTTGAGGTTTTCATGCGTCGTCTCCGTACTGAATTCCTACCTCCTAACTGGGAAGACAAGGTCCGCAGCCGTATCCTGGGTAACAAAATGCCACGCAACGATCGTTTTATCCAGTGGGCTCGCGGATTACAGGCTGAAAATTATGTGCTTCGAGGAACCGCCTCCCACCTCGCCGATGACCGTCTCCGTGACAGCTTGGAAGCAAATGTTGACCTCGACCTTCGTCTTCTTGCGAGCGACATTGAACCTGCAGTCCGAGGTTCTCTAACTGACTGGATGAATGCTGTAGAGAAACTCGACGCTAAAAGAAAGCTTGAGTTAAAACGACACAGAGAACTACTATCTGACGAACTCCATCAGGCGAAGCGACAGAACACTCGTCCTGGTTCCTCATACAACTCGCAGTTTCAGAATACTCGTGCTGGTTCCTCTTATAACTCCCAGAATGTCAATCCTTCGTCTTCTTCTGTACAGACACATCGGCTGCCTGCGCTCACCTTTGAGGAAAGATCCTTGCTCCGCGAAAATGCTGGATGCTTCAAATGCCGTCGCTTTTTCCAAGAGCATAGAACACCTAACTGTCCGAATGGTTTCCCTTCAGGAAATTCCTACAAGACCCTCACGGTCGAGGATCTTCTTCGTGCAAAAAAGACCACTGACAGAAAGAACCCTCTGACGAACTCTTACAGACAGCCAAAACCGGTCGCAGCGCTCCAGGAGGCTAAACAGGAAACTAGTCCGGCAGCTGCGACTGAATACAGCGAGGAGGGTGTCTACGCAACGTTTGGACCTACTGCTGCTTCCTCCGTGCTGGGCAATGGCAGTTTCTCCGAAGGAGACATCACTGTAAGTCTCCCACCGCTTAAGTCAAAACACTTTATTTGGAAGTGTAACATTGACGGTGGTCCTACAGTCGACTTCCCTTTAGCCGCTCACACCCTTATTGATAACGGCGCCCATATTGTGCTTATTCGTCCTCAACTCGTCGAAAAATTAGGTTTGGCAGTATTCCCCCTCGACGAACCTGAAGAGGTTGACGTCGCAATCGACAGTTCCTGTAAAACAAAAGAAAAACAAATACTGTCTTCATATGTTATTCTCCGCGTCTCCTCTCTCGATCAAACTTTCGTAGCGAAGCCCGTCCGTGCATTAGTTACTCCTGGACTGTGTATGCCTGTAATCCTCGGTCTTCCATGGCTCGAGCATAATAAAATCGTCTGTGACCATGCCGACCGATCGTGCATTGTGAAAGATTTAAGCTACGATCTTCTGCATCCCCCCCCAATTGCTCCACCTCGAGGACCTAAACTCAAATTAAAACAACAGCTCGCTGCCAATAGACAACAAAAAAAAATTGCACTGCAGGAACTCGTCGAAACTGTCAAGAACCGTTGGATGCCCAAAAGCGAACCGGTCAAAGAGGTTGACGTCGTGGGAGCAATCAGAAATAGAATTGCTACAATCGCTATCCTTGACGACCTAGAGCAACGAGGTACCAGCATTCGCCAGGACTATGCTGACGTTTTCAAACCTATCCCACACATCAACCGCCTCCCTGACCAGGTCCACGCTAGGATCAAATTAAAGGATGCCGAAAAAATCATCAAAAATCGATCGTACTCAACTCCCAGAAAATTCGCTGAAGCTTGGAGCACCTTGATTGACGACCATTTGAAAAGTGGTCGAATACGTCCCTCAGAATCCTCCTTTGCGTCTCCGGCCTTTCTGATACCCAAAGCTGATCCCACGGCACTACCACGTTGGGTAAACGACTACCGTCAGCTAAACGCAAACACAGTAACGGATTCTCACCCACTGCCACGTGTCGATGACATTCTCACTGACTGTGCAAAAGGCAGTATATGGTCCACTATCGACATGACAAATGCATTCTTTCAAACCAAAATGCATCCCGACGACGTCCATCTCACTGCTGTTAACACACCATTAGGTCTCTATGAATGGCTCGTCATGCCTATGGGCCTTAGAAATGCACCCTCGATACACCAGCGGCGGGTGACCAGCGCTCTCCGCCACTTAATCGGAAAGATCTGCCACATATTCCTAGACGACATAGTTATCTGGTCACGCAGCCTTGAAGACCACGATCAGCACTTACGACAGGTGTTCGAAGCCCTACGTAACGCAGGCTTATACGTTAATCCAAAAAAATGCCACTTCTTTCGGACGGAAATCCATTTCCTTGGACACAAGATCTCTCGGAAAGGCATTGAGGCGGATGAAGGCAAAGCTGACCGGATATTGCATTGGCCAAGACCTACTAACGCACATGAAGCGCGTTCCTTTCTCGGTTTAGTTCGATACATTGCTAACTTTCTCCCTGATCTTGCCGAACACACGGAAGTTTTAACCGAGCTGACCCTGCGTAGCGCAGAAAAGATTTTTCCTACCTGGGATTCCCGATACCAACAAGCTTTTGACGGAGTAAAGAAATTGGTAACATCCCGGGAATGCTTGACCACTATAGATCTCGAACTGATGCCAGAATACAAAATATTTGTTACTACGGACGCGAGCGACACCCGGTCGGGAGCGGTCCTTTCATTTGGAAAAACTTGGGAGACAGCTCGTCCGGTCGCTTTCGACTCAATGACATTCAAAAATGCAGAACTTAACTACCCTGTCCACGAAAAAGAATTGTTAGCGATTATGCGTGCCCTGAAAAAGTGGCGAGCTGACCTGATTGGCGTTCCTTTCCAAATCTACACTGACCACAAGACCTTACAGAATTTCTCTCATCAGCGCGACCTTTCGCGTCGACAAGCAAGGTGGATGGAGTTCTTCTCACAGTACGATGGACACATCGTGTATGTGAAAGGAGAAGACAACACCGTTGCCGATGCTCTATCCCGCTTGCCAACCATCTCTTCCTCAACTTCGACTCTTGCTGATGCATCATCCGAGATCCCCTTCCACCCTAGCGTCGCTTCTGTTCTAAACACTTCCCATTTCGAACCGCTAGTAGCAGCCGCAGCTATACCCCCCCTAACCATTACAATACCGCCCCTAAAACGGAAGACCGTCACTCGTCTTGCTGTAGACGAGGAACTACTCGCTCAAATCTGTGAAGGCTATGTGTCGGACCCCTGGATAAAACGATTGGAGGGCGCAAGCCCGGGTATGCCGTCCATACGTCAAACAGCAGGACTATGGTTTATTGGTGAACGAATGGTCATCCCCAACGTCATCCAACTCCGTGAAGCCATCTTTCGGCTGGCCCACGACGTCCTGGGCCACTTCGGACCTGACAAATCTTACGAAGCCCTTCGTCACTCCTTTTTCTGGCCCAACATGCGGCGCGACTTGCAGAACTCATACGTCCCTGCTTGTCCTGAATGTCAACGGAACAAATCATCAACAACGCGCCCCATTGGTCCTCTACACCCTCTGCCCGTGCCAGACAGGCGGTGTTCGTCCATCGCCATGGATTTCATTGGTCCCTTACCACCAGACGAAGGTTTCGACCAGATATTGACTATAACAGACCGCGCCGGCTCAGACGTACAAATCATTCCAACAACAACAACAATAACAGCAGATCAACTAGCTCTGGTTTTTTTTGATAAATGGTACTGCGAAAACGGCTTACCAGACGACATCATTTCCGACCGCGACAAACTCTTCATGTCTCGATTTTGGAAAGCGCTGCACGCCCTCACTGGCGTCAAACTAAAAGCATCAACAGCTTACCACCCGGAAACAGACGGGGCCAGTGAACGGTCAAATAAGACGGTTATACAAGCATTGCGTTACCATGTCGACGCAAACCAGAAAGGATGGGTTCGCGCCCTCCCGAGGATACGTTTCAGTATCATGAACAGTGTTAATAAATCTACAGGATTCAGCCCGTTTCAGCTGCGATTTGGACGCAGCCCTCGAATTTTACCTCCTCTTGTGTCTGCTACTTCTGAAGATCTACCAACAGACGTCATTTCCCCTTCAACAGATAACACAGCCGTGCAAGTCATCAAACGAATTCATTTCGACTTTCTGGAAGCTCAGGACAATTTGCTTCGTGCCAAAATTTCCCAGGCAGCACATGCTAACAAAACTCGACTACTAACTTTTCCGTTTAAGGTCGGACAACGCGTCCGCTTATCCACCAAAAACCGACGTCATGAATTCAAAGCAGCAGGCGAAAAGCGAGTGGCTAAGTTCATGCCACGTTTCGGCGGACCTTGGAAAGTAATTTCAATAGATGAAGAGCACTCCACGGTTACGTTGGACCTTCCCAACTCGGCAAACTATGTTCCCGTTTTTCACACTTCTGAACTAATACCCCACAGAGAGAATGACGATAAGCTTTTCCCAGCTCGAGCGCGACACAAACCTAAACCGGTGCAAATAGGTGGTTCAGAAGAGCACTTTATCGACCACATTGTTCGGTGTCGGCGCCGAGGCAAAGGTCGCCAATACCTCGTGCGTTGGAAAGGAGAGGGACCTGAAGGTGATGTATGGCTACCTCGAAGTGAGCTTGAAGACTGCGAGGCACTCGACACTTGGCTGGCGGAGAATCCGGAGAAATGACTATTTATTTCGTCCCTCAGTGCTTTTTCCCATGTACCTTCTCCGCTGGCCGGTAGCTTTTTCCCTCTGGGGTTTTTTAATGCACCCGGACTCAGCCTTTTACGTTACAATTTTTCCCCTGCTCGGAATTTTTTTGCTTTAGAGGTTGGGAGGGTGTAATCCCGGTCCCAGTCCCGGTCCCGTGATTACGGACAGCTATATATAGTACGATAGGACTCGAGTACAGCACCTCTCTCTTCTGTTCCGGGACTATCATCTTCCCCTACGTTTTCTCTGATTTATATATCCTCGTCCTCGTTCTATCGTCTGATTCATTCTGAGTGTTTTGGGCTCGTACTTCGGGCCGTTTTCCACCAGTGTTGGCATTCAAAGTTCGGGTTGTGGTGACCACGGGCAGGTCTGAAGGGGTTTACGAGAAGAATAACTTCGCTTCGATGTGAACAATTGCTTGGGTTCTTGACTCGTGTCGGCCAGACATACCGCACATGATTCCTTACGGTCGAAGACTGTGTCGATGGAACCTTGTTTTCATTGATTGGAATATACCAGGTTGACGGATCTTATCGACTGTGACGAATTTGCTGACTGACTTTCACATCTCACAAAAGTAAATTAAATGCTGGTACAAGCGTGGTGAACTCTCATTGCAGGTTATATGTGAATTGTGAATGCCGTTAAATAATCCATCAAATTTTTGACTACTGGTTACTTACGCAAACTAAGTAATCGAGAAAGTTGATCAAACCATTATTGGCTCGCATTCTATAGGTGTGTACACCCCAAACAATTAAATAACTAAATTATGTAAATCGCAAGAACGGATAAAAATAAAACCAGGCTTCTCCACAACCTTCGATGATGGAGCTGTACCTTGCAAGTTCCTGCCACTGCCGGAATAACTCCAAGCTGACACGCAACCCATAGATCAGGCATGCTGAGTCGGAGGATAACCTGGTTTGTCATTTTATATCATGAAATCGATGCACAACCAAGATATTCTATAGAAAGTCGTATGGGCGGGACGGAAGGATTCAGTTTTATCTAATCACGGTACCTTTTTTTTTATACTTGGGAGACCGTTGTTTTACTCGATGTTAGGTATGCGGGTGAATACTTCGCGCATATATTCGCCCTTGGATCTTGTCCTAATATTCGAGCAGCAGGCTGAAGCGTTAGCGGCCTCTCTTTCACATGTCCCATTCAACTCCCTTTATACGTCCGACCTCAAGCGGGCGTTGTCGACTGCAAAGGTTCTCCATTCAGCACTTTGTGAAGCGCAAGTCACTCCACCTTGTTCACTGCACGTAACCTCGACTCTGCGCGAGCAGAACTTTGGAGTAGCCGAAGGAACAAAGATAGTCAAGAAAGACAAAGGGTTGTCTTTGCGAGCCCATTATGCCAAGGGATTGTTTCCGACCTTGTATGCCAGACACGAGAATTACCCCGGAGGTGAAAGTCTGCAGGATGTAAGAAGTAGGGCGGAGGTTTTTGTTGAGGAAACGCTGATGGCGTTTATCAAGGACTCGGAGGAGGCAAATCGAAAACTCTCGATCGCTGGGGTCGTAAGTCATGGGATCTTCATTGGCGAGTTGGTCGCTGCTTTGTTGAGAAAGGGCTGTGGGAGTGGTGAGGGGAATACTGATAATTTCCGAGGGATGAGGAACACGGCATGGACAAAGCTTGAAGTGCGCGTTGTTCCTGTCATAATGGTGCGACTATATTTTTCTCGTCCATGCTACATTGACGCTAACGACAATTAGGGCCCAACACAGGATAGCGGTCCCCACAACACGGGATCTGACATAGTGTCAACTCCCAGCTCAGTAAATCTGAAAGTAATTGCAAGGGTTGTTGAGGTCAATCGACACCCACATTTGTCCAATCTTGTAAGTCATTTCCCCGAGACTGACGGATTGGAGCGACTCGGACCTGATATTTACACACTATAGCACCGTCAGGGAGGCGGTATAGGTTCTATGGCCCATGACCCAAAACAGCAAGACATACGGAAGTTTCTCCAGGTCAAACATCGGCGACCTGAGAAGAAAAAAGTCCACCCGAAAGAAAAATCGAAATAATTCTGAGTATCGTTACTTTTACTCTCTTCGCACGAACCCTCATTATGGAACAAGAGTATAACTTCCAAGTCATTCAGTTGCATCATTGGACTTCGTATTGCATGGTAATGATATTATTATTTTATATTGTATGTAACGAACTGTCGAACACAATAATATGATATGACCAGCTGAGGACAGGGAGTCTATATGTAAGTGAGCCAGAGATTGTAGAAAGTACTGTCCGACGCACGGCGTATGATATATTTGTCCTCTTGCTAGCTCGTCCCGTATGGCAGCAGAAGTTTCCTCAACTTCCTCGTCTGTGTTTCATTCGAATACGCGGTTGTGCTCAATCTGTTTTTTCGCACTGCACTTTTACCAACGTTGAGATGCTGGTGACCTGCTTTCCCCTACGTTCATGCAATTAATAACATTTTATGGACATAAAAGGGCTGTTACTCGTTTGAAACTCGTCCCGGATGCTAGGGATCTCCATCTTTTCCTTGCACCCGAATGAGATTTGAGCTTGTAGCCTGCCTCAGCGACAGGTGTTGTAGAAAATGGCGAGCGGAGACATGATTGGGCAGTTGCCACGAAATGTCGGAGGAACATGAAGAAAGACTACAGATGTCACACGTGCACTAGTCACTGCAGCACACCCCCGACATTGCAATTCTCTCCATCTGTTTGGTTTCGGATTTACACATTACACCTCACACCAGCAATGAGCACTGATACGCCAAGTACACCGCAAGATGATGCAGATCGAGTATGGAAACAAGTATCGCAGCGTTTCGTGATCTGAATTTTTGGAATTTCTCTAGATTCGTCTGAAGCGACTTGCTAAGCTGCAAAACCCAGCAGCATTGTCCCCCTTGCCGCCTGCGCCAGTCGGGAGCACTCCGACGCCTACAGGGTCTTCTTCACCTTCGTCTCTCCCCCCGTCACAGCCCCAGAGCTCTGGTTCTGGTATTTCCAAGGCAAAGCCTCTGCCGCGTCCTACACCTCCTTCAGTATTGGCAGCAGCAGTGAATGCGGCTAGTAATGCTGCAAATACTACGTCTCCTCGTCCTGCAGCTGGTCTTAACAAAAAGAAGGTCGCAGCACCCAAGTTTGATCTTCCTGGTTGGGAGCACAATGTATTGTGTGAAGTGTTGAAGATTACGCTTGATGTTGGTTTAATGCTTGTATGTTAACTTTGGAGACTAATCTTTGAACGTAAACAGGAGAAAGTATCTGAAAGCAGTGGATATGAAATCGTGTGGTTGAAGCATCTCGCCCTCGACTTGGTATCAGAGGGAATTCGTCAGTTTTTCAATCTTCTCTACTCCTTACATTCCGCTCTGATGTTCTTTGCATACAGCCACAGACAAACTGTCACTCGACCTTCTGGATCGGGTACTTATAGCTCGACTAGAGTTAGACCCACAGGCAATGAGGTGAGTCATGCTTAACTGTGCTTCATGTTGGACTTCGCTGACTGCATTGCCAGTGATGAATTGGATTACCTCCCGGTCTTAGTTTCTCTCCCTCCGAGTCAGACAGTTTTTGAATATCTCGTCGGATGTTGGAAGAGGATTAATGCAGCACGGTCAGCAATTATCAAAAAGGTGCGGGGCTTGCGGTCTGTATTGTATTGCAGCCAAATTGAACTTGCCTAAATTAGGGATACACTCCTCTCGATACAAAAAGCGCTCTGGAGGGACTCGAGAAAATCAAACATTTGGTCGTCAGCTACGCAGGGTATACACTTCAAGAACCTGACATGTTCTCTCAACCGTCTGGGTAAGTGATTCTATATGTTCCTCACAGCTCCCACCAATCCTGTGTTAGCCGTGCCGTTGGCGCATCAGAACTAGTGAAACCACTCCTCTCACTTTCCGCACTCTCCGTCCCACTGCTTTCTACATCTCTCTCCAACTCGAATGAATGCGTCCTCACCGATTCCGATATTGAGCCATTCCTCCAGGACCTTGCTCGCAGATTCGGCCCTACCGATGAACTCGATGGTATCCTCGGGCCAGTCGTCGCAATATTCCTCTCTCACGAATCCCTGTTCAGGCCGGCAGGTTTAGGGGGTGCCGATACAACATGGCGCGGAGTGCTAAGTGGGTTAGAGGTCTTGGTGAGCGTGAAGGCGATCGCGAATATGATAACCAGAATGGAGACCTGGATCCCGGAGGGAGTGAGTGCAGAGAAATTTGAAAAGGTTTCTCTTTTGGGTCCGTTATGTAGGCTTGGTGTTTTTCCGCATGAATGGGTAGGTTCCTTTACGCTTTTCGTTGTCATTTGTTGAGTCAACTTGCATTTTTTCCAGCCAGGGATTGCGCACACTTATTTCTCAAATCCAGAGGGGAGGACGAGAGATGATGCCGAATCGTCATTTGCTAGTCTCAGGGGAACACTGAAAACTCTGCAGGTTGGCCGAAAGAATTTCCATGTTTTGTGTTAATTAACTATTTGCTTTTCCTATAGTCCTCTCTTTTCTCGGTTTTCAACGCTTTCGTTCGCGCTTCACCAGAAAGTCGAGAAGCTGTCCTAAACTATTTTGCCCGCGTCATCTCCCTCAACGTCAAACGCGCAGGAATGCAAGTCGACCCAGCTACTGTCGCATCTGATAGTTTCTTGTTCAACATCCAAACAGTATTATATAGGTTTGCGGAGCCCTTTATGGATGCGAATTACACAAAGGTGGGCTGTCCATTTTCCCGAGTATCGCGACATATAACAAATGAATTTAGATGGAGAAAATAGATCCGTTGTATTATGTTCGCTCATCGCGGATCGACCTGAAAGAAGAGACGAGAATTAAAGCTACAAGTGAGGAAGTACAAGCCTGGGAGGAGTCAGTGCGGGCAATAAATGGTAAATTTACCTTTTACAAATACCCTTTTTCTCTTACATATCCATGGATGACCAGCTCCAGCGCCAAATTTCATTTCCAACATATTCTTCCTCACTATTGCGATGAGTCACTATGGGTATTTGAAGACCATCCAGAAATACAATGACCTGGCGAAGAATACCGACGAGCTTCAACGTCATCTTGATTTCCTCAATGGTGATGGTTCATGGATGGGTGTAAGTTTCTCCTCACACTTGTTCTATACGGGTCTGCGAACTTCTCAATAGGGACCCCTCCAAATGCGTACCGAAGCTGCCATCAACTATGTCAAAAACGAAATATCTAAAGTCCGTTCTTCCCAACTCGCTTATGAAGCAGGCCTATTGGATCCTGAGCTGGTTTTCCGGTCGATTGGGTTTACAACCTTCCTTTCGACATGGTTGATAAGGCGTGTCGATCCCAGAGGGAAGCATCCCAGTCCCGCTGCTGAGTGAGTCCCAACTCAACCTGGATTAAAGTATTTTTTAAACCAAATTCCACGCCAGACTCCCTCTGCCCAAGGACGTTCCTATGGATTTCCGTGTTCTGCCGGAATACATAGTAGAAGATATCGTGGATTATCTCTTTTTTGCTGTCCAGTGCGTACTTTTGGTGTCATTGTTAGTTTACCTCATGTTAGGTTATAGATCGTCTCCTGACAAATTCGAGTTGGCGGGCAAAGTAGAGCTCATGACTTTCGTGTTGACATTCTTGTTGTCTACTTGGTACATCAAGAATCCGTTCTTAAAATCGAAGATCAACGATGTATGATGATTCCAGTCTCTCAATGTCATGGAATTGACTCTTTTATATAGGTACTTTTCATGAGTACCTGGGGATATAGTCGTGAAAGAAATGGGATTCTTGGAAACATGCTGAATTCTCATCCTGTGGCGCTGAAGCATGTCATGCCAGCTATGATGCATTTCTACATCGGTAGGCAGATTTTGTGTCATTTAACCAATGGCCTCCTCATTTTTTTTAAAGAGGTCGAGCAAACAGGTGCAAGTTCACAGTTTTATGACAAATTCAGTATGTTCCTTATATCGTTTCCATGCATCTATTCTGATACAACTTGTGCAAGATGCCAGGCGAAACATATCCTTCATTTTAAAAACCGTTTGGAACAACCCCGTTCATCGAGAAGCACTGAAACTCGAGGCCAAGTGAGCAATTTGTTTTCATATTGGTTTCTCCGTCTTGAAATTACAAAATAGGAATGTCGATAAATTCGTTCGCTTTGTCAATCTCATGATTAATGATGTGACTTACCTCATGGACGAGTCACTCAGCGAATTGACACAAATCCACAACATCCAAGTCGAAATGGAGGACAAGGCGACATGGGAATCAAAGTCTGCCGAGCACAGACGCGAACGTGAAGGAACCTTGAGGTCGCTGGAACGTCATGCATCAAGCTACACTACTCTCGGTCGTTCGACTGTCGAACTCCTCAAACTTTTCACGGCAGAGACGAAAGAGCCATTCATGATGCCCGAGATCGTTGACCGACTCGCTGCGATGCTAGACTACAACCTACTGGCACTGGTCGGGCCAAAGTGTCAGGAACTCAAAGTACAAAACCCTGCGAAGTATAAATTCTACCCGCGCGAATTGTTGGGTGATCTTGTCCATGTACTCATCAACCTGAGTGATGAGCCTTTGTTTGTTCGAGCTGTTGCGGGTGATGGAAGGAGTTACTCCAAGGGCTTGTATGAACGAGCTATTAGGATTTTGGTGAAGAATAATATCAAGGCGGAGAGTGAGGTCTTGAAGCTGAGGGACTTCGTGGAAAGGGTGGAAGGAGAGAAGATGAATATAGACGAAGAGGAAGATTTGGGTGATATCCCCGATGAATTCCTTGGTACAAGACACTATTTTTTTATATCCTTTCTAACTAACTTGGCGTATTAGACCCGCTCATGTTCACGGTGATGAAAGACCCTGTCCGATTACCGTCTTCAGGGGCGATTCTCGATCGTGCAACTATCAAATCTCACCTTCTCTCAAACGCAATAGACCCATTCAACAGGGTACCGCTAACGATCGAGGATGTAACACCTGGCAAGTTCCCCCAACAAATTCTCTTTTTTAAAAACAAATCGCTGAATAACTGGGTTTCCTACAGAATCAGAACTCAAAGCTCGCATTGAAGAGTTTTTGACGGAAAGACGGCGCAAACCCCAGATTCCAGATGATGATAATATTCTGGTTGATGATATTAATCCAATCTTCAATGAAGACGGTTCGGTAGACGATGCCAAGTGAAAACGAAAGTCACTTTCAATCTATTTTCCGGCAGATATTTTTTCAACCAACAGGACACTGTTATAATATTAATACTTCACATTGGCATTTTCGTATTGGGCACAAAATGGAGTGGATGCTCAGGATGACTTATTTTTCGTGAACAAAAAAGCGGTTAGCCTTTTCCTCCCAACTTGGCGGTATGGTTTACAGTCTCTCCATTATGCCGTTGGTTCTAATATCTTTCTTTATGAAAGAATGGAAATTCCTTGGGAAATTGTTTTAAATATAGTTTCAAATGAATTATGTTGTCGTCCTGCTTCGCATTTGATGAAATAACTAGTACAAGGAGGATCATACGGTATCTTACATGAATAATACAATAATAAGTTATGCACAAAGCTGCCGATTGAGGTATATACAAAGGAAGGTGAAAGGATGCAAGTAAGTGTACAGTACATACAAGTCATCAAGAGCATGAACATGAACAAGAACATTAAGACCTTGGGTGCATATACAGAGCGTCCAAGGGGGGATCCAGTATTTTTGTTTGGGGTTGTGAGCAAAGATTCCGACCAGCGTTTCTCGTGCCCCACAGCCCAGGCGCCAGTGGGCAGCAGCTATATGCGCTAGCCGAAGCAAGATTTAAGCTTCAGGGGGTCGACAATCTTCTCATCACTCGAGACCCATCGTCGGTTGAAAAGAGTCTTCAACAAACTCCCGCCTCGCTCTATCCAACGACGATGGACTAAGACCCGTAACTTTATGACCACCAGATGGGAGGGAATGAAAATTCATAGTTGACATCAGAGGCACTTTAGACCCTTTAATACTTTTCCCGTTTAGGGTGACCAATGCAACTTTGGCGTTTGCCCTCGCATGTGCAGATTGGGACGAGGAGAGCTGGAGAGGTGCAGGACGGGGACGGTGTTTCTTATTGGAGGGACGGGGGCTTTTAGGATTCGGGCTGCGAGGTGCGAAAGCTTCGATGTCGATGAGGTATGTAGGGGTGTTGGAGAGGTGTGCGTAAGTATTGGAGGAGGGTTTACGCAGATTGCGTCGTGGTCTGCAAGGAAGGGAGAGCAGAGCCGGTTTGGAATGTGTCAAAATGCGAGGGGAGACCGGGGAGGTGCGTGTTGAGGTGGGAGAACGGCGGATGTCGAGGGGACAGTATGCAATGGTGTTTGGAGAGGCCGTCTTGACGACAGGACCGATGACGACGATGAAATCGTCTTCAGACTTGTCTGCGATAATCTCGTTCTGGTCTTCCCATTCTTCTTCGGCACCCAAGAGGTGAGCATATTCCATCTCCTCGTCGGCATCGTACCAGATTCCACCTTTCCCATCACGATACACTCCCTCGACACCCACACCATTCTCCCGTCCCCCACCAACACCTCCCGCCGCTTTCGCCCTCGCCTCCATGAGTCTCTTCACATTGTCGTTCACCGTTCCTCCCTCCATAAACTGCATCAAGGCTATCTCATTGGCAAGCGAAGGAGGCGGCTTCGTAGACGCCTTTTTTCCCGCATACTTTGCACGCTTATGTTGTGCAATTGCCGCCGACTCGACCTTCTTCGCGAATTTGGGAGATTTGACTGGCGACCCAAGAGCTGGCTGCGCAGAGTGTTTCGACTTTTTGGGGCGCAAAATGGAGAGGGAGCGGAAACGCTGAAGGCCTGTACGTTTGACAGTTTTGGGTGTGGTAGGAGGGAGAGGGGGCACAGGAGGGATGGGTATACTCCCGAAAACATGGCTCGTCAATGGCGTGACTACACCAGCTCCGTTCCCAATGCACGTTTTAAAAGGTGAAGGTGTGGTCGGTGTCCTGTCAAAATGGAGGAAGAGAGAGGTGTATCCGACTGCCGTCAGATCTGAAGGGTACTCCCCTGTCGTGCTCGAAGGGGTGCGTTGGGCTGCCACGGACGATCCAGAAGGTATCCTAGAGTGAGAAGCCCGTCTCCGCGATGAGGTTGACGGTCGCCTATGGGGTGGGGAACACGGAGCAGGGGACCCAGGTTGTACACTGGATGCCCAAGAAGAGATACTAGCGTACGGGTGGGGTACGGCGCCCGAGTTGGATCTCCTGGGTGAAAGCGGTGGAGGAAGACGCCTCTTCTGTTGAGGAGGTTGGGCGAGGAAAGGGAACATTATGAGGAGAAATAAAGGAAAATTCGAGGAAAATCAGCGACGAGACTAGCTCAGCCGTAGAATGGATGGCAGTTGGCGAGGCCATGGCTTAAATTCATCCACCCAACAAAAGAAAACTGAAGGACAATGGCAGAGCTTATTGTCGTCACAAAGTCACACCATTGTCACACTTACTTGGGTCTCGGCTTCGTAACAATGGTCGTGTGCAAAGAATGGTTGTCAAGACTATGTATGCGGGTTTGCATTCCTGAAGCTCAGGCAACAACTTCACAATTGTTTAGCGATCTATAGAATCTAAAACAATGAACTTTAAATTATCAAAATCGCATGTACCGTGACTGTTTATAGATGTGCCAGAAGCTCATATGGCCCGCTCAACCACCAACGGCAGTTGAAAGGTATCGAAACCAACAATCGCGGGCTTTGCGATTCCCTGCGTTCGCCAGTATATCTCTTTTCCCGGAGCGAGAGAGAATTTGAAAGATTCGATCAGCAGGAACAATACCATCTCTAATTTCAACCAAATACCGTCAGTTTTATGAATTTTCAGTTGGAAGGGGAACAACGCGTACTCATCTCTAGTTCAGAGAACTTGAAGCCACTGCAAACAAACATTAACTATATGACTGATAATTGATCAGATAGAGACGTACATGCACGCCCGGCCTCCGCCAGAGAACGTCATCCTAGGTCCAATCATTAGCAAAAACCACAAGTGCCACCAGATTTTAAAAATTCACAAATTGGAAAAGACACCCGGAGTACGCGCAGATGAAACAGACTCTGGCGGCTGAAGCCATCGCTCGGGTTTCCACTCGCAAGAATCTTCTCCCCAGATTGCCGGGTCATTGTTACAACCAGGGATGTTAAGGAGGATATGGGTGCCTTTCGGGATGGGGATTTCGTGCATTTCGGTCCCATCCCTTCCCTTGATCGGATTTCCGAGTGGCAAAACGGTATCTTGACAAGCCCTGCGATGTACATCACTAACAAACTCTTACGCCAGGCAAAAAGAAAGAAATTTTACCTTCGACGGAGGGAAGCAACAGGGGGATACCTGATAGCAGGGACATATCAAGCTATCAGTTAACTGGAAGTACTCTTGTTATACCACTCACATTCGCAGAGTCTCTCTACAGACGGCGTCCAAATACGGCAGGTCCATCAATTCGTCATAGGTAAGACTCCCCCAAGTCTCCCGAGCGTCCCGAATTTCGCGACGAAGCCTCTCTTGTGCGTCCTGACGTTGTGAAAGAATCCATAAGGTCCGTGACAAAGCAGATGAGGTCGTATCCATTGCAGCTAATGTGAAAAGCCTAACTTCATGTGAGATTCAATCGTCTGACAAAGCGCAAGAAAGTTACTTACGACACTTGGGCAACGATTTCCTCCTCTGAGAGCTTGTCAGAAGTCTTAGCTCGTTCATTGGCCTGCACTGTTGTTGGGTCAGTGGACGAAGCACATGAACGGTAACACTGAATCTAACATAAAACACTTATGATATCCTTGCCTCGACCGGCTTGTGTGTCCATCACTTCCTTGCCTGCCTCTATGGCCCTCTTTCGAGACTTGATGATATCCACTGACAAATTATGCATGCTATCTACTAGCTCCACAGCCAATTGCGTGGCTTTCCATGGCAGACGCCTTACCACGAAGCTCTGAAATTTGCGGGTGCCAATCTTGGAAATGATGGGCAGAAGGTAAATATTTGCGAAAATATATCCTTTCAACACCTCACTTGAGTCAAATATTAGTATTGCGTACCGTTGAATATATCACCGCAATTAACTCACTGGAAACGTTTGATACGGGCAGGGAAGGGATGGGGAACGCTGTCTTCCTTGAGGCCATCAAAAGAATACCCAAAGCCACTTTGGCCGATCAGCTCCAAAGCAGTTCGTGATGTCCAATCCAGAAGTTCGATCTGTTATATTCATTTAGTCATGCCAAGATGAAGCGCCTTAATGGCCAACCTCTTGTGGCCCTTCCTTGACTTTATTCGCAATTGAGTCCCTCAGCTAATCCCCAAGCATACCATCAAGTTACAGAAAAACAAGTGCGGTGGATGAGCACGCACCTGACCGACTACATCATAAAAGACTGGCACTGATACGAAGGTTAATCATTCATTAGGAAGAAAGCGAAAAGAAGTACTCACCCATTTGCCTCAGGTGGGCAGTAGAAAAAACAGGATTCATTATCTTTCTCTGCTTGCGGTGTTGTTCGCCTGTGCAATTTCGAGTCCAAACAATGAGTGATTTTGCATTGGTGGGAGTTAGAGAGACCTACCCGTAACAGCAACCAAGCCTGGGCCGAAGAAAAGACGATTGGATCTGAATTGAATTGGTATCTCAGACATCGTATGAGATAGATGCATACAATAACAACGAAGGGGACATCTCGTATATTTGTTGATCCTAAGACGAGTTTCACACTGAACACTCTCAATACCACAGGAATGCTGTTGTGCGTACCTTGATAAGTATACTGTACAAAGCCACTGGATCGGATACAAGCAATTGGGTCTTCTAGAGCACCGTGATATTCATAGTAGAAAGATAAACTGTAATGGCGTACCCCGAAGGCAAACTTGAGATTAATCACACCACCATCTTTCCATGCGAGAAAAAAGGAAAGATCAGTGAATGCAGGGAGAAATCATTCACGCCTACATTTTTGGAGTAGTTCTAATAAATAACCTTGTGCGTTATTGCTAAAGAACTGGGAGAAATTGCCTAAGAGAGTCAATTGAAATTTGAAGGGCGCAGTCAAAACCAGGAGCAGGGCTCACCTTTGAAAAAAGAACTGGCTGGGGGTCCAGCAATATTATCAAGAGGTGAGGGCCTGTAAAATGTTTTCCATAATACCCAAATTACGAGGAAACCTCCAAGTACGATCTGAGGGAAAGACATGGCAATGATGGCAAGTGTAAAAGGACGTTACGAAAACGGATTTGCATAATATATGCATCTTTGAAGATGCTTAACAAATCCAATCTCCCTTCGAAGTGTTTCATCACTATTTTTGCGTCTGGACCCTGGTGAATTGGCGTGTGACTGTCCTAATATTATACAACAAGGTGGACCGGGAACGTTTCCTTATTCCGAGACAATATCGTCGCTGGGTAACTGTAGAACAGGACGGATCAGATTGGGACCAGAGTGCCTGAGCAGCAGCTTGGACGAGAAGCCAGAATATCGCTCCAAGTCTTGATAAAACATCGAACTTCTAGTTCCATCGTGAACAGCAAACTTGAGGCATACTAGGCATACTCGGAAATCAGGTCCTCATGTTCTCATCTTTTCAGGGATGTTTGTTACCGAATGGAAATATTCTGGAGAGAGTCACGGTAGAGAGGTAAGCCGGGCCGGGAATTTCTGTTCTATTGACCGTGACTAGTTCAAGTCTTAGCAAGATGACTTGCCTTCTCTGAGTATCTTGCTTACACTTATTTTCAAAAGCCAACCTCTTGCAGCGGAATTTGACAGGCCTTTTTTGTTGAACTTGTGACCACGACATTCAGACATCCTACCCGTAATTACATTGGGATTCGAAGCGCCTTACCCCACCCATTGGTGCACCTACCACATATCCTGTCGAGATGTTTGCCTTTGCATTAAATAAGACGCCTTGAAAGCGACTCAAAAGGTCTAGTCAGCTGCCCACCTACCAGCCTTCACAATCATGGCCCACAAATCACTTGGGAAGGTCGTTATAGCGCCCGACATTCGCCATCAGCTCAGGATCTTAGACAGGCAATCCCTCCAACAAATTACGTCCTTGCCTTGTCGTCGGGGTCACCAAGAAGGGTGGTGCTGCAGTTGCACCTTTCTGAGGTGCCGTTTTTGACGCGGCCAAGAAGCTCTGGATTCCTTGCGGAAAGCTTCGTCGTCCAAACTTATAATCATACTAATAGAATCCCAGATGATTGGAACGCGGTCACTTTTCATGATCACTCGGGCGTCAATCTCGACACATAGTTGTAACCAATCGACTCGCCATCAACGAAAAATTTCAGGTTAAAATTGGCACTGTAGAGGTCAAAATTGAGGAGAAGCAGAAGTCCTAATTCGACGACTTTTAACGGAAGTCCGAGTCGCCAAAACTTGAAAGACGGAAGGTGCATTATTGCCCACGTAGGTATGCTTGGCAACTCCCAAACTATTCACGATTTTGAAATCTGTCGATCTCTCAGGCGGCTTTGTCGTGGCTGGTCGAATTTGGAAGGCTGGCTCAATCGCACTGATACTTTTACTTGGTAGGCGATTCGCGTATGGTTTTTCGTCATCGATGGAATAGCTCTCGGAATGAAGCCTACTGTAGAGAATACAGAAGGATTAACACATCGGTGACAAGCAGATCTATTGGTTCTTGACGGAAACCGCTTTCTCTTAAACATATGGATCCATAACAGCCCATTGTTCTTCGGGCACGACGCCCTTGGGCACTGACGGTGAGTACTGACAATAGGGTTCCAAAAGATTGATTATGTCAAAGGAAGGAAAGAACAAGTGTGCCGATAGAAACAGATTCCTGTACTTAACGCAGTCCAGGTAAGCACTACCTCATTGTTTGACGACTCGCGCCATCAATTTCATCGCCTCGCTACGGTACGTGTCGGAGGTTATATTGACCGTAGGTGACGGATCGTAAAAGGAGAGAAGAGGGGGGTTTTCAACCGACGAAGACCATTTCGGCCAATACGTGTTTCGGAGAAGGCTTATCGAGTCAGCTGGAGGGTTTGGATCGTGCTTGCGGGCAAAGTAAACTGATCGAATGTCATGATGTTAAGAATCAGATGAAAAAAATTAATAGGGGAGGTGCACTTACTGACAGCATCGGTGGCAATAAAATCTGTTTGATTGCTAATGCCATAGAAGTCAGGGATATCAGAACCGTGGAATGCACCTAGCATCGGAGTACTACTTAAGACCTTCAGATATCCTTGTGTTCTTTATGAGAAAATAGCTATGATCAGTGAGTTGGTTCACTTACGGTAGGAGTAGGTCGGTTGAGTCTTGGAGGCCTTCTCAAGGAAAAAGCGGCGTGGTGCTTGGA
>Ga0307517_10005041_pt1 | contig 20073 bp, 28 predicted proteins | sample 23_EM_MG_FD_194515 | JGI IMG/M metagenome (GOLD analysis project Ga0307517, IMG submission 194515) | Populus trichocarpa ectomycorrhiza microbial communities from riparian zone in the Pacific Northwest, United States - 23_EM | ecosystem: Host-associated > Plants > Roots > Unclassified | place... | reverse complement strand
GTACCTGGGGAATCCCCTCCCCCGCTGCCGAGGATTTTCTTTGGACGTGAAGAGCTGATAGAGAAGATCGTTGGTTTTGCAGAACGTCTTACGCCAGTTGCTCTAACAGGCCCTGGCGGAATCGGCAAGACATCCACCGTTTTGACCATCCTCCACGACGATCGTATCAAGCGACGATTTGGTCACAACCGTCGGTTCATCCGTTGCGACCAATTCCCCCCCTCGCGCTCTCACTTCCTTCGCCGGCTCTCAGAAGTCATTGGTGCAGGGATCGAAAACCCGAACGATCTGACCCCCCTACGACCATTCCTATCCTCAGAGGAGATGCTCATTGTTCTCGACAACGCGGAATCCATCCTCGGTCTGCAGGGGACCAGTGGGCAGGAGATCTACGCTGTTGTGGAGGAACTGAGCCGCTTCAGCAACGTTTGTCTTTGTATTACCTCCCGCATCTCCACCGTCCCTCCTGACTGTGAGACTTTGGAAATCCCAACACTTTCGATCGAGGCTGCATGTGACACCTTCTATCGCATCTGCAAGCACGGCAAACGCTCCAGTCTGATCACCAGAATCCTAGAACAACTCGACTTCCACCCTCTCTCTATCACGTTACTTGCTACCGTCATCCAGCACAACAAGTGGGACACCGGCCGACTGACGAGGGAATGGGAAAGGCAACGCACAGGCATGCTTCACACACAACACTCGAAAAGCCTTGCCACCACGATCGAACTTTCACTTACCTCATCAACGTTCCAACAACTCGGCCCTGATGCACGAGCGCTTCTCGGAGTCATTGCCTTCTTGCCCCAAGGCGTCGACGAAAATAATATTGGCTGGTTGTTCCCCACTATCCCCGATGTCACAAACACTTTCGATGCGTTCTGCATTTTTTCCCTGACATATCGAAACAACGGGTTCGTCACGATGCTCGCGCCACTCCGGGACTATTTCTGCCCCAAGGATCCAACGTCCTCTCCTCTCCTTCGCACAACCAAGGATTATTACTTCCGCCGATTGTCGGTTGACGTTCATCCTGACAAGCCCGGCTACGAAGAAGCACAGTGGATCAAGTCAGAAGATACGAATGTTGAACACCTGTTCAATGTCTTCACATCTATTGACACGAAGTCGGGCGATATCTGGGACACTTGCGCCCACTTTCTGGAGCACCTCTATCGGCACAAACCACGACTCGTCGCGCTAGGTTCGAAGATTGAGGGGCTCCCGGATGACCACCCTTTCAAGCCACAATGCTTGTACCAACTCTCACAGTTGTATGGATCGGTTGGAAATGATGTGGAGCGCAAGCGACTCCTTTCTCACGCTTTGAAGATCTGGAGGGAGCGGGGAAATGGCCATCAAGTTGCTTCAACATTGGAGCGCCTATCTGATGCAAACCGGATGCTTAGGCTCTACGGGGAAGGGATACCACAGGCGAAAGAAGCGTTGGAAGTATACAAACGGCTCAACAACACAGTGGGACAAGCGGAGTGTTTGGACTCCCTTGCTTGGTTGTTGCATGGGGACAACCAGCTCAATGCCGCAGCGAAAGCCGCGTCCCGCGCAATTAATCTTCTCCCGGAGAAAGGCAATCAATTTTTGGTCTGCAGATGTCACCGTGGTCTGGGCGATATATATTCTTCTGGGGGCAGAACAGAGAAGGCCACTCACCATTACGAAATAGCCCTCGGAATTGCGACCTCTTTCGGCTGGCACGACCAACTGTTTTGGATTCGTTACTCCTTGGCGAGACTGTTTTTCGACGAAGACAGGTTCGACGACGCAAATGCTCACCTCAGACACGCCAAGTCGCTTGCGGACAACCGCCCATACCACCTGGCTCGCGCGATGAAGTTGCAGGCAAGGGTTTGGTGTCAACAATGCAGGTTTGAACGGGCAAAATCCGAAGCCTTGCGCGCGGTCGAGATCTTTGAGAAACACGGAGCTGAGAGGGATGTGGAGGACTGTAGAAAGCTTCTCAGGAGGATCAATTCGGGGCGAAAATGAACAACTTGGTAGCCCCTGGTAAATCGGTGAGCTCCTAGAAACCATACTGCTTCCTCCTCGCGTTGATTGTTTTCTTCTCCAAGCTCAGGGAACTGAATTATGATATTGATCGCTGCCCCAACGCCTTCAGACGCGTACCGCCGCGGGTCGCTGACGTCCCATCTCTACCCCGTCTACCATGATGTCCTCCAATACCACTGCCATGCCCCTTTACTGACCTCTGCCCTCACGCGTTGTTCCGTCCCACCGGGTCACATTAATATCCCTGATCTACACTCTATGGTGTATTTATTTTACGTGCGCGTATCTCATAGATTTTCAACTTCGATTAGACCGGGAGGTTGAGGAAACGAATATCCCGTGTTCGGTGGATCGTTAGCCCACACACATAGCAATTTCATGTCGCCATTCACGAAACTGGATGAAGTGCTGTCGTTGTGCCTTTCCACTTCTGTTGACCTGCATGTTCGTCCAATGATCTGTTGCCCCTGAAATTTCGAAATCCACCTGTGTACCAGTCACTGGTCACTCTACTCAACTGGAATTCGGACCTGGCAATTCAACGCTAACTCTGCACTAACGAAGCCAAGCCAGAGGGCAGATCAAGCCCGTGGGCTTTTCGGCACCCAACATAACGCCAGCCAGCACCGCTAGGGTCTCTGCGAGGGGACTGTAGATAATCGAACACTGCAGCTAGCTGCTACGCTGGTTCCATGGCTCAGATCTTTCCCGGAAAATGACGCCCAGGCTTGCAGACTCCCACTCATTCCGCGTTTGGGAATTTCACATTCCCTACCATCAGGGTATTCAGAGGCAACGGGCCAGGACGACGGACGGTCAGGTTACTAGGCACTCAAGGCGTGTCAAGTTTCACGTCCTTCGAAACGCCCAGTACTCTTGAGTAGGTGTTGCGATCGCGGGGAACTTTTATCGATCGTCGTGCCCTCTCAACATGCACAAAAACATCGCACCTCACAACTCCGGGTACAGAGGTCGTTAAGCGCTCAATGAAAATTTTCACAAGCAAACAAAGGGTACGAGAAAACCTACAGCGGTACTGGCGAGCTGCTCAAATCGGTAACGTCCGAAAGCGCTTCGGCATCTCCTATCAACGTACGGGGCCATCTCTCATCCTCTTGCTGTGGAGGCTGTGGCACAGACTCTTGAGCTTGGGCCATGACCGTACCCATCGGACCGTCAGGCTCACCCGTAGCGTCAACCTCATCCTCCTCCATGTCTTCCTCTCCCGCCCCTTCGTCTTCTTTCTCCATCATAGCACGCCTAAGAAAAGGAAGGCGGTCGGGGACAAGCACCAAAAATGATCAGTCGATAGAGGGCTTACTTGTATGAATGACGACATTCCGCCCTGATGGCTGCAGACTTCCATTTCTGCCTCGTTGAATTCGTCGCAAGCATATCCTGATCAAGTTCTACAAACCAACGATTTAAATCCCGGTGTAGAAGGCAAGCGTGGAAACGGTAAACCACACCATCAATTTCGCCCAGGAGCTTCAGCATGTCCAAGGGTATCCAGGCCCTGGGGGGGGCGGGAGTCAGATCAACGTGTTCTATGTCAGTTCGCGGATACACGCACCATAAGTCAGACTTATCATAAAACCTCACGAGGTAATCTCCCTGGTTATGAGCTCGTTCCAAGACGTTAGGAGGAATCTCCGGGAAGTCGTCATCGTACACGACGGCACTCCACCAAGGGTACGAGATGTATTTTGCCCAGACTGTATAATTCTGTTAGAAACAGTCCTAAGAGCAGAAGTGGCTCGAAGATATACCAAGCGTCCCACTCTCCAACCTCTCGCCAGGAGGGAGTGAAATATTTCCAAGGCCAGGTGACTTGAGATGACTGGCTTTCCCCTGGGCTTGAGCTCTCCCTCGCCCCCGTCCTCGAGGCGCGGATGTAGACGGTTGGGCCCCCTCGTCACCACTCGCCTCATCACTGTCGCCACTGAGGGAACTTAGGTCACTTTCTTCTTGACCAAGGTGCACTGCGGGGTCACCAGGAACTGGAGCGTCCACACTGTCATGTTCACCCGAGCCCGATACCTCTGGGACACTCGTTGTCTGGGTTGGTGCCTCCGCTGCCAACCGCGCTCTTTCAGCTTTAGCCCTTCTGGTCTTCTCCCTCCTTGTCGCAGGGGTGTCCAGTTCTTCGATGATTACTATCCGGTTTCCTCGACTGTCAACGCTTTCCTGAATGGACTGTACTGGGAGACCGGTATCAGACACTGCCCCGTGTTGCATAGGCGATCGTTGGAACTGGGTTTGGATCTCAGCCTGGGTCTGGATCTCGGCCTGAGTCTGAGGCTCGAGCTCGGGCTCGGACTCGGGCAGGGGTTGAGGTTGAGGTTCCACGTCAACATCCATGACGTCCTCTATGAGCTCGGCTACGGGTGGTGTTGGTAATTCCACTGGCTGGTGTGGGGGGGATTTCGGTATTGGGGGTTGGTCGGCAGCTGAGGGACAGGTCGGTCAAAACCCTAACGAGGAGAGTGCAGTACACACATGGCTTCTTTTTCTTCGGGGGTGGGAGAGGCGGTCGCTCCACCCTCACTCTTCCACCCCTCTTCTGATCGGGGGGCAAAATCCAACCTTCATTAAACATCTTGAATGATTGTTGTTTGTCGATGGTTTCGATATGGTGGGGTTCGTGGTCCGGCCCACTTGAGCCTGCAACCGGGGTGGGGATGGGAGTCGGAACAGGAGCGACATAAGCCATCGCTTTGCCTTTCTTCCCTTTCGATTCGGTGGCGGCTCCAATATCGGGATGTTCGTCCCCCGCCTCGGCGCGGAACCCGGGAGTACTGTCCAACGCTGCGAGTTGTTCCACATCCATAGGGATCGCATGGTTTTTCGATCCCTTCTTCTTACTCTTTCCCTTCGCTTTGCTCTTCTTCGCTGGAGGCAACGGCTGGGATGGGAGTGGGGGTGGAGACGGTGACGGCGACGGAAGAGGGGAGGGTCTCGTCTGCTTTGGTACACCGACCTCGTACGTAAGGAGCGCGGAGATAGGATCCTGGTCGCCAAGAAGGAACTCTGTATCCTCGTGTTCCCGAATCGCTTCGTTCGAGAACAATAGCTCAATATTCCGTAGAGGTGGCTCTAAATCACCAAGACGATTAGAAGCCTCTGCATATTGGGCGGAGGGGTCAACCTCTTCCTGGTCGACCTCAAAGGAAGGTGGGAGTCCTTGAAGGTGGCGAGGGACAATGACATCATCAAGCTGCGGAAGTAGCACTTTGGACGCCGCTCTCAATCGAGTCGCGACCTTGTAGAACTGTGTGTCGTATTTATTGTACTTTATCGCGTTGTCGCTTACGAGGGTGATGTCGTCCTGGCGGCGAGTAAACCGATGTAGTTCGGAATTCGTATCAAAATGACACCGACCTTGAACTTCTGCAAATCCCAGTACTCGTGTCGCTCGAGCTTCCCCTCGATCACCGACCAACACATCGGTTTCTTAATTTTCTCATAATAATCGGGGACCTCGGCCCTCGAGACGGGATTCTTGAAATACTCGTTTTTATCGGCCCTGCATGCCAGGTGAACCATAGCGCGAATGCGATGGGAGTCAGTGCACGCACCCGCTAATCTTATCAAAGACGAATCGAAGGCGGTCTTCGTGTGGATACAGGCAACTCGCGAGGGCATCATGGACGATGCAAGCTTGTTCCACCTTCTTTTGCTCCCGCATTCTTGCAACATCAGCGACGGCCCGCAGTTGTTCAAGATCTCGACGGAGAGTTTTCAAGTACTAGAAAACTGAAGGTTGAATAATATTGAGGGGTCAAGGAGATGAGCACCGACATTTAATTTCTGGAGGTTATCTGCTTCAGAACTCCCTGATCTGCCGCCCGAGTTGGACGCAGTCCAAGGTTCAAGATGTAACCTTTTCAACAACGGAGCTCCTCGCCTCGCCTCTCGTTTCAAGCTCCAATACTTACAGACAAGCAACACAAAGTCGAGTTTTCTCCGAACGTTGATCTTGGAGGTGTACTGCATTACACTGTCAACAACCAGAGCGGGGACGAGAGGGGGACCGGAGGTGTACGTTGTCGCGTACGCGCGGGCCGATTTAGAAGCCGGAGAGGAATCGTTAGGGTTAGGTTTCTCGCGTTCCGCCTCGAAAGCTTTCTCCCTGGTTTCCTGTTGCTCTCTCTAGGGATAATTCAGCAACTTTAAACGAGGTACCGAACGGGTGAGGACTAACCGTGAGGTGTCTTTCACAATAACACGTGAGACTCGGAGCATCGAAACCGTGAGCAGACTTCATAGGCAAGAGGAACCTCTCCTTCCTAGCGCAGGTCGCATGAAACGCGAGAAAGCAAGAAGATTTGCTACATTGTATGCATGCGCCTTCCCGTATGTCACACACCGCACATTTCTGTGGAGGAGGCTGTCATCTAGAAGCGAGATTCTGCCGAGAAAATAACGCACGAGCTTCCATCGTTGCTTCGGTATCTTGTCTGCATCGGTAATCGGTTCCATAAACGTTTCGTTCATAACTCGCGTTTCCGGGATCCAGATAGCACACAAGAGATGGACCCAATCTCCAAGTACGGTCTGCTTGAATGCGCCTCCCTCATTAGGGCATAAAATGCACGACTACGAGGCGAAAGTCATTAGAGCACCCTCTAAGAGATTCAAAACCTACCACCGGTGTTTCTGGTGAGACCGTGCATTTTCGGCACAACCATTGACCTTCGGGAATATACGGCACTCCGTAACAATCTTGGTGTACGGCAAGATTGCATCCATCACAGAAAACGATCGCGTTCGTGTTCTCGCCCTCCGAGTCGTCGCAAATGGCACATGTCGAATCCTCAGATGGCATTGCCATATCCGGCTTGGGCAAGTTCTTTGTCTGTCTGTATAGTTCAGTTACGAACGATGAGAACAGCGTAGGACGGAAGCGCACCAGGTCAAACCAATCCTTCTCCAAACGGTCCATAATGATCTCGAAGGTCTCATAGGACACTCGATCCGCCTGCTCCTTTTTGCGTTCGTTGTTCACGTTGTCGAGCCACTCCATATCTTCTCGGGAAGTGAGTGCACAGAGATTTCACCCTGAATCCCACACGACCCACCTTGTTCATCCATGTCATATTCAACCTGTACAGCTAGTTCCTTTTCCAATGGTTCTATAAACGTTTTGGGTGAGTCTCTAGACATCTTAACAAACAACCTTCCTACCGCTGTACCGAATGTAATGATCCGGTCTCTGAAATTCTGAACCATCATTATCTGAGGTACAAACGCGTGAGATCATTCAAAACCCAAAAGAGATGCACTCACAGCCGAACCCCCTCGCCGTATTATCCGCCACTCCCGCAGGTTTTGAAAGTGTATCATCGTCGATCTTCACAAAAGAGACCTTCGGTAGCGGCGTAACGACCTCGACACCCCGAGCCATATCTCGCGGACACAAAAGTGGAGGATGGGGTTTGGAGAAGACGGAACACGATCGACGGAACAGCACAAGAGACGAGTGATCCGTGACTAGATGTGACCTCGCAGTCCAAATCTGTCACGCTACTCCTCTGCGCTCTGGCATAACATCATGGATACAAGCGTCCCCCTCGTCGTCGACAACGGAACAGGTGTATGTCCTCCGCACAAATTCTGACTGGAAATTCCCGACCTCACATCTTTTTCCAGTTTGTCAAGGTCGGATATGCAGGCTCTAACTTTCCCGAACATGGTGCGCGTCCTACGTCTCACCCGCTGGATGGTAACGCATATCGGCTGATCACCAAACGCCCCAAATGTGCCCCACACCACCAGTCTTCCCTTCCATCGTCGGCCGGCCAATCTTACGTGCAGAAGAACGTGTAAACGCAAACTCCATTATCAAGGATATCATGATCGGAGACGAAGCTGCAGAAAACCGAAACTTCCTCCAGGTAACTCAGCCCATGGAGCACGGGATCGTCAGGAACTGGGAGGATATGAAACTGTTATGGGATTACACATTTGACGAAAAGTTGAAGGTCGATCCCAGAGGTCGGAAGGTGTTGCTCACCGAACCACCGATGAACCCAAAAGCCAATCGACAACGGATGTGTCAAGTTATGTTTGAGGATTACGGATTTGACGGGGTCTATGTCGCTATTCAGGCTGTATTGACATTATATGCGCAAGGTCAGGGTCTCCTTGGTTCGAGATCCGTGGTCGTACTGAACTTTGTCAGGTCTCACCACTGGTGTGGTCGTGGATTCAGGTGACGGTGTAACACACATCGTCCCCGTATACGACGGTTTTGCACTCCCCCATCTCACGCGTCGTCTCGATATTGCCGGTCGCGATGTCACGCGTTATCTTATCAAGTTGCTGCTTATGCGGGGTTACGCTTTCAACCGAACTGCCGATTTCGAGACAGCACGAGAGATCAAGGAAAAGTTGTGTTATGTCAGGTACGAATCGTCGAGTCCTTGTACCCCTCTCGCAATGACCGAGTTATTCGCAGCTATGACCTAGATCTCGACACGAGACTCGCTGAAGAGACCACTGTCCTTGTGGAAACCTATACGGTGCCATTCTCTGAGACAATTCTACGAGTGGTGAATTCACTAACTGGATCGCGTAGCTACCTGATGGTCGTGTCGTTAAGATCGGCCAAGAACGGTTCGAGGCACCGGAATGCATGTTCCAACCACATCTCATAGACGTCGAACAACCTGGCGTTGCCGGTGAGCAACTTCTTCCCCCATTTTAACACAACGCCCAACACCTCCCACACAGAGATGCTCTTCTCCACCATCCAAACCGCTGCGGTCGACATCCGAACGGAGCTGTACAAACACGTCGTCCTCTCCGGTGGTTCAAGTATGTACCCCGGGCTACCCTCTCGTTTGGAAAAGGAGATGAAGCAGCTGTACCTCACGCGGGTGCTCAACGGTGACCCGACGCGCTTGAACGTATGTACTCCCCAAAGAGCCCGTCTGATTTTGAGGGTGATTGACGGGAGGGGGTACCTTCGCAGAAATTTAAGATCAGGATCGAAGACCCTCCGCGACGGAAGCACATGGTATTTTTGGGAGGAGCGGTGTTGGCTGATATCATGAAGGGTAGGAACGAATTTTGGATATCCCGTGAGGAGTGGTTCGAGCAGGGAACCGCCGCCCTGGATAAACTTGGGCGTGGCGAATGAGAAACCGTCAAACACTTCACGACGATTTTCCGAGTCGAACATTTCGTCTGTAAACTATCCACCCCGAATAAAGGCACACCCCATATCCAACCGGACACATTCGCAGGTGCTCTCTAATGTACTTTTCCCCTATCTCACCGGCGCCGGCAACCCATGAGTGAGAGGTATGAACTGAAGATAGGGATCACGTTTAATCTTGGTCCATCGTCTCGATTTCCGCGTTCTTCCACCACGATACAGGTCCAAGTCCTTGCTCCGCGATCGAACACTGCACGAGAATCTGTCAAACCAGCTCACAAAAGAAGCTGATACTTGAAAGAGTCCTCACAATGACAGTATATGGGGCTTTCTTCTGTTCCCTGGCCACGCGAACCCCTTCGAGCGCTTTGGGCGGCGGCCCAGGCTCGTGATCGTAAAACTCGTCCGACTCGACTCGAACGCGGACGATCTCCCCTGCGTCGATATACATTCGTTCGGTGGTTTGGGAATCGAGCATGTCGTGGATCGTTGGTTTGGTTTCGCCGTCAGCGGCTGAGGGGAGCCAGAAGTGTGCTCGTTCGTTTGGGTCGCTTGGATGAGAAGCAAGAGCGTCAGGTTACGGGAGGTGTTCACACCGAGAGAGGACGGGACGGAGTGGTAAGTGGAACTTACAAGGCGGATGGTTCGGGGAGGTAGGTTAATGGGACGTACATATCATCGAAAAACCCAACCGATACTATGGGGAAGGATAAGTTTTGGAGGACACAGGAGATGATGAGAACGAGGTAAACGTACATCTAATCCCATCCTCATCCGAAGACTTGACCTTGGCAAGTATGACCTCCGAAACGAACGGTCGAAAAACAACCATCCTAAACGTAACTATCGAGAAAGGGAGAAAAAAACGACGTCAGTCCAACCAAAACACAAACAACGATAAGAGGAGTGAAATCAAGAGCACAAGGACGCACGTTTATACCACAAACACCCATCTCCGTACCTCACTTTCCCCTCTCCAACCTCGACCAAATCAAACACAGCGACGCACAACCCGACGTCATGCAGAACCTTGTTGGCATAAATCGTGTTGATCTCGTGAATGAGCGCCTGGTCTGCGGGGATACCGAATTGGTGTGGCTTGACAGCGACAGTGTCCTGCACGAGAGAGGAGAGAAGGAGAGTTGGGTTGTGTTTTACCTCTGCGGCGAAGAGAGTAGTGGGGCTGGCCGCACCTTGATTATGGACAGGACAAACATCCCGGCGGACCGAGTCCACAACGTTAAATCACGAGTTCTCACGATCGCTCATCCAAAGGAACCTCTGTGGGTCCGGGCGCGTGGGTTTGTTATTTAATTATTTATCGTAAAGTAACCAAAAGGTATGGAAGAAGTCCTTCATCTTCCTATCTAAATCATCCACAAAGCAAGAAAGGTTAGTCCATCGGTTACGGTCCATCAATTACAGTATAGCAAAGAGAGCGGCCCCGAGGGTAGCCCCAAGACCGGTCAGTAAAGCATTCACCAATCCCTCCCTCAGCGTAGTAGAGCTATTTGGGCTGCTCCCCTTACTCGTGCTACGCATGCCCGTGCGGTCCTTTCCACTGTGTCCATTGGAGGTCTCCAATACCCTCGGGTCGACGGTCGCAGTGTTGATGGTCCTGGTAATAGCGGTAGTTGCAAATGTGATGGTGTCACCAGAAGGAGTGGAATCTGTGTATCCCTGATCGTTCAGGAAGACAAGGGCGAAGCCAGGAGCGGGAACGGTGATGGTGCAGGTGTTACTGGCAGCGTCGCAAGGGACGTTCACGACGTTCAATTCGCCCTGGAGACGACCATCGGATTCGAAGTTGGCACCAAGAGTCTGGCCAGCCCATGTAAAGTTACTCTTAACGGTGACGTGGTCGGCAAGGAGGTATTTGACCCTGACGGAGGCAGGTGTGCTCCCAGGTTGGCCGGTCTCACCACCACCGATGGAGATGGCAACACTCAAGTCGTGAGCGCCAGAATCATCATCCAAATAGTTGAAGAGTGCAACTTTCATGGGGGTACCATTCTCGTAGATGGCGTAACCTGGAGTCGACGGGTTTCCATCGTTGACGCCGAGTTCGATAACTTGAGATTGGTTGGACCTGCCGAGAACCTCAGACATGGCAAGGGTGGTGTAGTACATCGGACCTTTGGGGAAATCAATAAAAACGATGGGGTGTGGGGGGTGAGTCACGCTCACCAACAGTCCACTGGCGGAATGCGGTCTGGTTCGAAGGAGGGGGGGTGAAGGGGTTATAGTAGGCGTTTTGACCACCGACATGGAAGAGTGCACCGGTAAAGTTGCTGTACGCCAAGGTCAAGCCATAGTCCAACCCCCAGAGGGCTGCAGCGAAGGCGTCGGAAATTCCGGGGAAACCACCACAGGAAGCAGTGTTGGTCTCGAACATCATGAATGGTTTTCCAACTTGCTGAGCGATTTGGGCAGGGGCGAGGTATTGTTGAATGAGGTCGACACCGGTGGTGTGAGTGAGGAACATGGGGAGCGTCTCCTGGGGGTCGTGGAGAACCCCACCTGTATTCATCGGGATCAGCAAGCGCTTGAGTGGGATAAATGTGGTATTCACCAGTATTGAAAACAGCAGCGCAGTTATCAGTAGGATATCTAAACGAGAAGGTTAGATCGATAAAGGTGTCGCAAGTTTGTTGCTTGCCGCGTACTTTTCAACGGTGATGATACCCAGTTCTTGGGCAAAGTCAACCAAGAAATTGGTGTTGAAGACATCCTCCGCAGTCCAGTCACGGTTAACATTGGGGGCAATGAGTTGGCCCTGAGTCCTGAGATTCTGGGAGCGCATGGCATCAATAAGGCTCTGAACTTCCACGTGGTAGGCGTCTGGTCCATATCCCTGGAAAATGACTTAGTGTCATCATAGCAGGACGAAAGTTGAAGGGATATACCTCGGGTCTGTGCCCGTGAGCGACATAGAGATCCGGCTCGTTACCGGCCTGGAAACCGAGGATCCTGTCGCCAAGAATTTCCTGGCCCCTCTGGACAATGTCCAGCCGCCAGTTGGTGGTGTCATTGAATGGAACACCTTTGAGTGGAAAATTAAGGGACACCGAGATCAAGGACACCAAATGTGGGGCTCACCAAGGTACCAGTCGACGTTGACGAGAGAACTGATATTGGCCATCATGTACAGGATCTCGGGAGTAAAGACCAAGGGAGGGGTTTGTGTCTATAGAAGTGATTAGTGTAGGGACAAGAGAACAATGGTAACAACCGTACCGGGTTGTAGACGTTGCTTGTGTCTTTCTCGAGTGTACTGCCGTCTGGGGTGGACGGGACCAGGATGGCGGTTTCCTGGGAGTTGCCGCCAACACGGACGGTAACTCTGCCACCACGTTCTTGGAGGTTAGCCAGTAGGTTAAGGAAGGGGACAGCCAGGACGGTTCTGCATTGGGAAAGTCAAGGTGGGTGACATAAAGCAAGCGAGAGATAAATCGCACCCGTTACGACCAACTGCAAGCGATTAGGTAAGAACACCACCCAGATGGAAAGCGAGAGAAAACTCACGAATGTGGTTTGATACGGACAACTCGATGGAGAAGCCGAGGAAAGCACCATGGTGGCGAATGGAAAGACCTGGCATGTCTCCATTCACGAGCTGAACGGCGAAAAGAGTGTTTACAGGCGGGTCAGTGGGGGGTGTAGGCGGAATGAGGGTGCGGGGGTCGTAGGCAGCGGAACCGGTGTAGGAAGATGCTGGGCTTGTGTCGGTGCTAGAGGGCTGGATGCCATAGAGTGTTTCCTGGCCCTCAGGGATATAGCGGGTGACGGCGAGAGTGTTGAAAACGAGCGAAAGGAGGACGAGAGTCCGGGCATGCCACTTGCCAGCGACCATGGCGGGGGTAGGGAGAGAAGCAGGTGAGTCCCGAGAGCCAAGAACTCTGTTCGGCCTTGGCCCGCGGCATCATCAACCTCCGCTTCCCGACCCGCCGAAAAATCTCTCCAAAAATCCCGTATGAGCGTCGGGATCCTCTGGAGCGTCCAGCACCATAACCGCAGAAATAAAGCTTAGCAGACCCTAGGCGGTCGGCTGTAAATGGGGCTAAGGCCGGGCGCTAATCTAAGGTTTGCCGACACCGCTTAGTCGTCAAAAGTCGCCGAAGAGCCTTTCCCTCTGGCAGAAACCCTGTGCACGCTCTCCCAACACAGCCTGGCCCGTGAGGTGGACCCCGGGGCCGTATCCGGTCTTGCGCCGAGAGCACCGGAGAACCGGAGGGCTGCTGTCAATCCGCAGACAAGGCTTAACGTCACCCAAACAGCTGTAAACAACCCAGCGTGATCGAAGATCGGCCGGCTCCAGTTCGGCTTCTGAAAAATGCAGACACAGCAGATACAAGAAACAATTGTCTGCTGTTCGTCCCCCTCCTCCTCCAATGGCTCGATAACCTTCCACGACATCCGAACCGGTGCTGCCCTCGCGACCTTTAAGCAAACGAATGCACGGACGCACTGTACCGATCTCGTGGAGACTAAGGATGGTCAAGGGGGTTTCGTCCTGTCAGTTCAGCGGGACAAGTCCATCTTGAACGTGTACAACTACCAGAAGGTGCACTCGAGGGTCCGAATCCGCGGCTTTTGCTAATACAGGTTGGATAGGACCAAATAGCTCTCAAGATCGTGCTCTCAGAAAGGCTCTCGTGCATCGCTGTCGATCCTCAGGGAGCGTATTGTGCGGGTGGGACCAGCCAAGGGAGAATCTATCTCTGGGAGGTATGTATCAGTCATTTTCGCGGTACCGCCGCGTGTGCATTCATGAACCAGACTTCTTCAGGAATTCTCTACAACGCCTGGGACGCCCATTACCGACAGGTCACCGTCCTGCACTTCACCCCTGATAGTGCAGCTCTGATTTCTGGAAGCGAGGACTCTTCAGTATCCGTATGGTCCGTGGCAAGGTAAAACCGCTCTACTTACGGCAGCAAGACGCGTTTTCACTACTTCCCTGTAGGCTCGTTGACAACGACCTCCAGACCGAATTCGTGACCCCGCATTGCACACTCTCAGACCACACTTTACCCATTACGGACATCGTGTGCTCCATTGGTGCCTTTCCGATGAACCGGCTCTTGACATCGTCTATCGACCACTCAGTCAAAATTTGGGACCTCTCCACCCAGACACTTCTTTCGACGTTCCAATTCCCGAAAGCGATTGTAGCAATAACGTGGGATGCGGCCGAGCGCATGCTTTTTGCGGCCTCGGTTGATGGGACCATCTACCAAGTTAATCTGTTCTCTCGGCGCGAGGACAGGTTCGCGGCAGCCGTCGGGGGCGGAGGCACCGCCGATCAAATACGTGTTGGAGAAGAGTCTGGTTCCGCTGGACCAACCAAAAAGAGATTGATTTCTGTGGGGTGTGTACCGCAGTGCAATGGGTCCTTCCAACCGCTGAAAAAATTGCCCTTCTGCAGCGAACCGGTAACGGCCATGACAGTTTCACTGACAGCTTCCTCCCTCTTCGTTGGTACCGAAGGTGGACTGATCCACTTATACGACGTTGCCTCACACCAACTTCTTCGGACGATCTCTTCCCACAAAGGAGGCGCGATTACATTCCTGCGGTCAATCCTCAAGCCACTAGATCTCGTCGGTCATGTTAGTTTGAACCTTCATGGAAACGGAGCGATGGACGCGAAGGATGTCATTCCCGTCAGGCCGATCCAACCTTTCCAGCGGATAAAGGATCCAAAGCTAAGGGACACCCACGAGGCGACGATCATGCTGCCCGCTGCACGGAATGTAAGCGACACGAGCTCGTCAACGTCCTGAGATTTCATCGTGTTTTGCATACAGCCACACAACCTTGAGTACTCGGACCAGGAGCTCCTTGAAGATTACGCCTTCTTCGTCCACGGCCGAACTGTGGAACCAGAAGGTGCGCCACCCTCAACAGATGCCAGGGTGGAAGAGTTGGAAGTGGAAGTAGCTAAGCTCAAGGAACAACTGGGGAAAGCCAAGGCAATCAACGAGACCATGTGGCAAAACGTCGTTCACAAGTTAATGGAGAACGGCGAGCAGTCAGGCGAGGATGGGGAACAACAACACAGGCGGAAACGAGGTCGAGTTTAAAGGTATATTATATGGCGCGGTGCCAGTGCACTTATTCTTTGTACTGGGACGTGTCTGTACCGTGATATGGGTGGTTGACAAGGTTAAACCTGGGGTATCAATCAGTGAGAAATTCTCAAGGACCGGTTGGGGGGAAACAAACATTGGGAAAGCCTCTGGAGGCATCAATAGGGAGTAAGTACGCATCCGGCGAGACAGGTGGATGAACTCACGGAATTTAAGTTGAGACCAGGCAGAGTTGCTGTGTGCAGCTTGCTGAACCCATTCCGGCTGGCTAGACTCCCCATACAAAGGCAAACCCTTCTGAGCCCTCGCCCGAAGCTCGGTCAGATCCATAGCGGCTTCGCGTTCGTTCTCTCTCCATCCCCAGAATCGGACTATAAATGAAGTTCAAGAGACAAAGACACGGTGGGTTTGAGTTGGAATGATGGACGTACAACTCGACCTCTGGTACGCGAGCAAAAATCCACCAACAAAACCGAAAACTCCACCAATGCGCAATGGAATTTTCATTTTCATCTTTGTGTTTTCGGCGAGCTCTAATAACCCATAATGCGATGGTCAGTTCTCCGGTCGGCGTTTCGGGTGATCTCGAAATGTTCACCCCAGAGGTACAGCGCGGCGGGGGCGGCGGCGGTTGAGGCACCCCAGACAGCGTAGTCGGAGGGTCTCATGTACGAAATAACCCGGGAGGCATGGGGGTCGGAGTCGATGAGTTTGTACGGCGTAGAAACCACTTTCTGCGGTGGCATAGCTGAAGGTAGTTGAAGGTCGGAGCGTGTGTGACCGAGGCCGTGACCAGATCACTCGCCACTCGGGCAGCTCCTTTGTTTTTCCTTTCAACCGACACTAAACCACCGACACCACCGACGCTCGCTCGGCGCCAGCATAGACGACCAACCAATCCCGACGGTCGTTGGCTGCGACCATGACCGCCGACAGACGAGCTGACCGTCGTCTTGCCCGCGTCCAGCACGCTTCACCCTACTCCCAGAAGACGCGAAACGCGAAACAATCCAAGAAATCCGTTCGTGGACATTTCCCTCCTCCCATTGTCCCCTCCTTGCTGAATTCCGATTTCCAGTCTGGATGGAGTCTCGCCGGGTTTCTCAACTATTTCAACCCCCTTCGGTCAAGACACTCAGAAGAGCCTGAGGAAGACACTGAGGAAGAAACCTCGCAGGATGAACTGGACACAAATCAGCCATCTGTTCGTCTCGCTTTCGTGTTTGTTCCCTGGATACATCGCCTGATATCCGTTTGACGTTTCCAGCAGTCCTCTCACGACGTTTTTGGAACTCGAACCCAACCAGCGCAATCACCCCCACCTCCGCCCCCAGCGGCCCGGCCGCCCAACTTTTTTACCAACGGTCCAAGCACACCCACTGGTCCTTCCCTTTCACAACTCCCGACGTTACCCGAACCTTCCACACCGCTCAAAAATGTCGACGCAGTCAAAACATACCTCGAGAAGAATGGTAGTCGACCGCTTAATCAGGTCGAGATCGCTGGCCTAGTATCCATGCTTCAGGACAGTATCGATGGTGCTGACGGTACGCATGCCTTTTTACGTCTGGCGCTTTTTCTAAGAATAAAGTCACTCATCCTACTGTTTTCAGATGACACTGAGCAACCATTCCGTTTTTCGAAAAGTCCATCACGTGCGGGTTCCCCGGCCACTAGCTCGTTATTCCCTACCGCTTCCTCGTCCACCATCTCTTCCACCTCAACGGCAATTCCAAAAACGCCAACAAGGACCTTGTCCAAGAATCCGAATGGAACGTACAAGTGGCAGGGTGCCGGGAGTGCACGCCGCAACCGTTACCATTCACCTGCGTTCGGATCACCCAGCTCTGGGAATAAGATCAAGCTTCCGCCCGCAGAGACGGCAAAGAGCGATACAAAGAGGAGACGCGTTGGCCAGGACGCAGAAACTTCGTCCCCACAGAAGACCACAAGTCGCCAGTCATCCGCTGAACCAGCCGCCACTGGTCCCTCCACTTCGAGCACCACTGCGCCCAACATGAAGGATACAACAACAAACGGACCTCCGCAGTCAAAGCCGCCAGTGAATGGGGTAAACACTTCTACCTCGAGGCTGAACAAGGCGACAACACCCGCAGTCTCCTCTCCCCTTCGACAAGCTTGGGGCCAGGACGATATCCCGTCTCCAAATTCCTCTCCCACCTCTGCTCCTAAGCCATCGAGAGCCGCTGCCTTAATGACCGAACTCATTCGTGAAGCAACACCCGTCAAAAAGCCCGACATCGCCAACCCCTACCAAACCGCCAGTCCGGTGAAGACAATGAAGCCCCCGGCAAAGAAGCCCGCTCGTAAGCCCAGGGCAGCAACTAAACAACCCTCTACAGAAGAGAAGGAGAAGAAGCAGCCTGAAATGACGATGCAAGCGATTATCGAGGCCACGCTGCCGAAGGTGTGTTTGATGGCTTTGATGTGTGACTGTACTTGCGAGCTAATGGGTGGATTAACGCAATTAGGGAAGTAAGAGGTCACGACCGCCTGCCCGCTTGTCTGCCTCCACCAACGGGTCCCCTGAAACTAGCTCGGTAGACTCTCCTTCACAGTCTCCCAGCCCACCCCCAAAGCAATCGTCATTTCCATCCTTCCAGAATGGGTCATCTACCACCCTCAATGGGACCAAGGCTGTTACTATCGAAGAGATTGAGGATGAAGAGGAGCTTCCGTCGCCGAAGAAGCAGAAGAAAGGCCCAGCTCCTGCTGAGCCCATGATCGTAGAGGTTGACGATCTTCCGTCGCCTTCGCAGTCGTTCCTTCGTCCCTCAGAAGTCATTGAGCCCAGCGATGTACCCCAGATACAAACCGCCGGTCTCAATGGGACCTCTTCATCTGCACCAACGCTCTCTCCAACCACCAGTGGAAGGTCATTCTTTGGTCTCAAGTCATCTGCTCCCAAGGAACCCTCGAAGTTGCGGTTCAGTATCAAGGCTGATAGGGATGAGACCGCTTCCTCCGCGTCCTCGGTGTCCCCCACCGCGGTTACCTCCCCCAAGGATGCCAAGACTGATGTCCTCTCGATGGCCATTTCTGAACTCCCTGGTGAGATGTTCACACTTCCCCGGAGGACGATCAGGGAGGGAAGGAGTTATGGGGAGCTGAAGGCGGAGAAGGAAGTGAGAGGGTCTGCCGATGACGATATCCCCATGGACGATGCCTGGAATCTTACTTTAAACCCTACCAGGCTATCCAATCTCAACAAGGCCGGTCCCAACGGAAGTACCGCTACTCTTCGGACAACGCTTACCCCTCTCTCCACCTCCCCCACGACCATCGCTGCTCCCGCTACGAGCGGGGGATTCGATTGGGGTGCCGCTGGCTTGAAGCCTCAAAAGCAGGAGGGTGGATGGAAGTGCGGGGTTTGTGATTTGATGAACCCCGCCTCCGCGACCGAGAAGTGTACCGTGTGCGACACCCACAAACCCGGGGCTGCTAAGCCTGTTGCTTCTTCTTCCTTCTCTATGCCCAAGCCTCCCTCCATCCCGGTCACATTCGACACCAGTTCGACAACCACGACCACGGTAGCCGCCACGAGTTCTAGCTCCGGAGGGTTCGATTGGGGCGCGGCAGGGTTCAAACCTCCGACGACGAACACAGAGGGTTGGAAGTGCGGAACCTGTGGTTCGATGATCCCCTACTCTGCCGCAGACAAGTGCACGATGTGCGATTCGCCAACATCTGGAGGTGGAAAGTCCACCGCGACCCCGTCGTTTTCGATGCCGAAGCCACCTTCAACTCCTCCCGTTTTCGGCTCGGGTGGCACCTCCACCACCACGACTTCCACAAATACCGGTTCCGGGGGGTTCAACTGGGATGCAGTAGGGATGAAGCCTCCTACAACAAACACGGAAGGGTGGAGGTGCGGAACTTGTGATCTGCTGAACCCAGCTTCGGCCAAGGAGAAGTGCACTGTCTGTGACGTCCCCAAGCCAGGCACATCTTCCTCCGGGTCCGGTTCAGGGAATATCTTCTCTATGCCTACTCCTCCTTCGGGACCACTCCTGTTCGGTGCATCCAACTCCACCCCACCGACGTCCACCGCCTCATCGGAGTTCTCATTTGGGGCACCCAGGCCGGCGGGGTCCGCGTTCAACCCAAGTTTCACTGGATTTGGTCTGACGCCTTCGACAACCGCGACGACCGGGAGTGGAACCGGAGGAGGGTTCAACTGGAGTGCGGCTGGAATGAAGCCACCTTCGGAGAGTGGAGAATGGAGGTGCAAGACTTGCGATTTGTTGAACCCCGCGACCGCGACGGAGAAGTGCACAGTTTGCGACGCGTCTAAACCGTGAAGAAGTTTATTTCTGGTAACCGAAGCTGGCCTCATTTTCCTTACTCTCTCACACTCCATCATCCTCTCCCATTAACGATCATTCGTCAAACGTCCTCACATCAGTCAATAGTCAACATTCAGGTATTCTGCTCAACGAGTTCACTCAATCTTTTCCTCACTTGTCACTCTTGTTTTCCTCTTCTCTTCCTCCCCTTCACGAGTAATCATATGCATATTTGTTGTACAGGTTTTACCTTTTCATCCTTTCATTCCCCCCGTTTTCTACTACCTTTTTTCTGTATATCTGCATCAGCGTGTTCCTTTTGTGAACTATTGGGGATTCGCTAAATTCCATCCTCGGGTAAACTAATTTTGTGGGATGGGCAATGCAACCAAATGGCATGAGATAAGCGGCCATGATTAGATGAGTTGAGGTGACAAAAGTGAATCGGCGAAAACGCGGAACTATCACGGGTTACTGCTAT
>Ga0307517_10005040_pt1 | contig 20077 bp, 13 predicted proteins | sample 23_EM_MG_FD_194515 | JGI IMG/M metagenome (GOLD analysis project Ga0307517, IMG submission 194515) | Populus trichocarpa ectomycorrhiza microbial communities from riparian zone in the Pacific Northwest, United States - 23_EM | ecosystem: Host-associated > Plants > Roots > Unclassified | place... | reverse complement strand
TATGACTTTGCTAGAGCCTGTTTCATTTTGATCTATTATATTCTTACATTTGATCAAAAAAAAAAAAGAATTTACTTCTCATCCACACGTTTCATTGCAATACATAGCTTATGCATTCAAGCCGAAACCTGAAAGCTTTTCTAAAAGTGACCAAGACCTGATCTTCTCTCATCGGCTTGTATCTGGAGCATGCCAAGGGAGCTAAGAATTGCATGTGGCAACTAACATGTTGGGCAACTGATGAATAAATCAATTGGAGAAAGTTCCAAGTTCTCAATTATATTATAAATTTGGGGATGTTACGTTAACTCTCCATGAAGAGTGGTTGAAAACCCTAGCAAATGTCTCACAAATCAGAGACTTTAATTGTTAAAGGAAAGCAAATATGTTACAAGACAGGGAATAAAGGGGAGTGGAAAGGAAAAACAAATCCCACTAATTGATTCAACGAGATTATAAGATGTCCATGTAATTAGTTTTTATCATATGATCTACTTACTCGAAATAGCATATCTGTAGTAGCACATAATTACTGTATATATTAATGCTTCACGTTTTCAGAAATATATAATACAATATACATAATTCTCAACTTCTTATGGTATCAGAGCAAAACCCTTGGTAACCTTAGCACACTTCTGCCACTATAACAAATACAGCCTCCTCAAATATACAGCCCTCTCATAATAATCACAAATCTCCCACAAACACCATGACAAAAACAAGCATGAAGACAGACAAGTATTCCATGGAGTTATCAGACCCATATGCCATACATCACACAGATCATACTGGACTTATCCTTGCTTCCAATCCACTTGATGGAAACAATTATAGGCAATAGAGTTGTGCCATACGCATGGGTCTCAGTGCAAAGAACAAAATTGGGTTCATTGATGAAACCATTATACCTCATCACCCCTGAATGAAAACTATGCGTCTTGGAAAAGATTCAATGATATGGCAACACTATGGATCGTGAATTCAATCCACTTAGACATTTCCAATAGCATCATGTACACAGAATTTGCTAATGCGATTTGGAACGATCTCAAAGAAAGGTTTTCACATAGCAGCGCTCAAGGATCTATCAGATTCGACAAGAAATAATTGAAAACCGTCAAGGGCAACTCTCGGTTTCCTCTTATTATACCAAGATGAAAGCCATGTGAGATGAGTTAGCATCATGTCATGATCCACTTGTTTGCACTTATGCAGGTTTAAAGGGGCTCACTGAATGGGAAGAGAAAGAAAGAGTTATACAGTTCTTAATAGGATTGAATGAATCTTACTCCACAATACAAGGCTCGATCCTGATGACGAAACCGCTCCTTGACACACGACAAGTTCATGGTCTCATTCTCCAACATAAACAGTAGATGGATATGGCAAGTCGTCGAGATATAGGGATGAATTCCCATGCAATGCAGGTAAGGCGAAACCCAACATTGCAGTCATTCAACAAACAGAGTATCAACACATCTTCACGTAAACTACTCAAATGCAATTATTGCGATGGAGATGGACACTTGGTAGACCATTGCTATTACATTATTAGGTTTCCAGAAGGACACAGATGGCATGGAAATAATGTAAAACCGAGAAATAAGATATCAATGGCCAATAATGTTAAGGTTGTTCACTCTGCTACAAGGGTTGTTCACACTGCTACAAATTCCAAGCCTAACACTTCAGTTCCAAATGGCCCTACGTTCACTACCGAGGAGTATAATCAGATCATAGCCATACTCCGCAATGGTAATGGATAGCCACCTATAAATACAACAAGTATCTCGCCAAAATGCAATATAGCATAAACAGGTTCACATTCGACTCTCTGTTGGATTATTAACACTGGAGCAACTCATCATATATCGCATTCATCACCAACGCCCAATGTTATTGATACTCAGCATGAATCTATTGGTTTACCAAATGGGGGACAAACAAAAATAAGACACATTGGTTCTATAAAATTATCACATGAATTATCTCTCGATAAAGTTCTTTATGTACCAACATTTCATGTCAATTTATTGTTTGTCAGTAAATTAACAAGAACTTTACATTGTATAGTAACATTCTATTTGAATTTTTATATTGTGCAGGACATGGACACGAGGAGGATGATTGGTCTGGGCAAACATTTTGATGGCCTCTACTACCTTACACCAAGACAAAACCATCATCTCGCCAACCACATTCACTATACCAATAACCTATGGCATCGACGTCTAGGGCACCCATCATCTACACCTTTACTTTCATTAGCAAAAAATAATGCTGAAATCATGTTTGATTCCACACACATTTGTGACGTTTGTCCTTTAGCAAAACAAACTCGTTTACCTTTTGGTCATAGTGAAATAAAAACTTCTGCACCTTTTGACTTAATTCATTGTGATATTTGGTGACCTCACAGGCATCCAACACATTTTGGGGCACAATACTTTCTTACTATTAGACGATTATACTTGTTTTACTTGGGTGCATTTTATGAAATTCAAATCCGACACACAATCAATTTTGAAATCTTTTTTCTCTTGGGTCAAAACACAATTTCAAAACGACATTAAGATTCTTCGTGCAGATAATGGTAGTGAATTTCTTTCCATGCACTCTTATTTAGACTCATGTGGGACTTCTTTTCAACATTCTTGTCCTTACACACCACAACAAAACAGGGTTGTTGAACTTAAACATAGGCACCTTTTAAATATTGGTCGTGCTCTTCAATTTCAAGTCAATTTACCTTTGAAATTTTAGGGGGAAAGTATCTAAACTACCTATTATCTCATAAATTGCCTTCCCACATCATTACTCTCTCATAAATCACCATACGAGCTTTTGCACAACACATTGCCAACCTATACGCACTTACGTGTTTTTGGATGTCTTAGTTATGTTACCAACCTCACACTCACTAATAAGTTTGATGTTCGTGCACGTCATTGTATTTTTCTTGGTTATCCCATTGGCCAAAAGGGTTATAAGTTGTATGATCTAACCACACATAAATTTTTCACCTCACGAGATGTCATCTTCCATGAGCATATTTTTCCTTACACCTCCCGCACACCTGACAGTCAACCTGTAATGCAACTTATTTATCCATCTCCCGTTCCTACTCTAGATCCACTTTTCATAAAAATTCACCCATCACACAACACCAATCCTTCTGATCTCATTCCCAAACCCATCCTTACAGTCATCGCAGTCACACCAGCAACTACAATAACTGACACCACACCCGAAACTACCTTTCCTTCTACCATCACTGCAACCCCACCAGAAACTGTTATTACTGTCAGATCCCCTCATCAAGACACGTAATGCTAATCCATCCATCCCACCAAACCACCAGCTCACTTCAAAGATTACGTGGCACTCAACTTTGCTCCCATCCACGACAACATCCTCATAGTCCATGTTCAGCACACGACATCCACTTCATCAGTATGTTTCCTATTCATGTTTGTCCCCTAAATATTGATGTTTTCTTATTCATATCTCCCACTTGGTAGAGCCTACTACTTATGAACAGGCTTGTCAAAACCCTTACTATATCACTGTCATGCAAGCCGAACTCAAAGCTCTCCCAAACAACAATACCTGGAGTTTTGTCCCTCTTCTACCTAGACAACGACCTATCAGTTGCAAATAGGTGTTCAAGCTTAAGTATCAATCTGATGGGACTCTTGAACATTACAAAGCAGGTCTCGTCACAAAAGGTTTCACCCAGCATGAAGGCATTGACTATAAAGAAACCTTCGCACCAGTAGCCAAACTCATTATTGTTCGATGCCTCTTGGTTGTGGTTGTTGTTTGCAACTAGTCTTTACATCAAATGGATGTTCAAAATGCTTTTCTTCATGGCAAACTCCAAAATGAAGTTTATATGTTGCCTCCTCCGAGTTGTCATCGACAAGGGAAGAACATTGTTTGTCGACTCCATAAATCTTTACATGGCTTAAGCAGGCATCCAGAAACTGGTTTGGAGAATTTTCTTCAGCAATACAGACCATCGGTTTCTATCAATCCAAGACAGACTACTCTTTATTCACTCAAGCTAAGGGGACTTCACTCACTATTGTGTTGTTATATATTAATGACATGGTGATCACATGCAACAATGAAGTAGAAATTAAGAACTTGAAAGTTTTTCTCAGCAACAAATTTTCATACCCCTGAAATATTTTCTTAGAGTTAAGGTCGCACGGTCACAAGCTGGAATCACCATTTGCCAACGAAAATATACACTGGACATATTGGAGGAGGCTGGATTACTTGGTGTTAAACCTACAAAGATTCCAATAGAGGTAAATTTGGTGTTAACACCTGCAAGTAGCAGCCCACTACATGAGCCTGCAAGATATAGATGCTTAGTTGAAAATTAATTTACTTAACCATCACAAGACCAAAAATCGCATACACTGTCAACACATTAAGCCAGTTCATGCAAGATCCACAACGACACCATCTTCATGCAGTATATCGACTTCTTTGATATCTAAAAGGCGCTCCTGGACAAGGTTTGATGTTTGCTTCCCACAATGAGTTACATTTAATCAGTTACTGTGATGCAGATTAGGCGTGGTGTCTCACAACACGTCGATCAGTAACTGGTTATTGTATCTTTCTTGAAAAATCAATGGTGCCATGGAAAAGCAAGAAGCAGATTACAGTTGCTCGCTCATTCGCAAAGGCAAAATATCGGTCTATGGCTACAGCTACTTGTGAGTTAAGTTGGTTGTGATTTTATTGAAAGATTTATGTGTTAAACATCCCCAACCGGCAAGATTATTCTGTGATAATCAAGCTGCTCTGCACATAGCTGCAAATCCTGTGTATCATGAACGTACGAAACATATTAAGATTGATTGTCATACTGTTCGCGAAAAAATTCAAAGGGGAGAAATCAAGACCTCATATGTCATAATAGGAGAGCAAGTAGCAGACTTATTTACTAAGCCACTGCGTGCATCTATTTTCCATACACATCTGAGCAAGTTAGGCACTATTGATATACATACTCCAACTTGAAGAGGAGTGTTAAAGGAAAGCTAATCTATTACAAGACAATAAATTGAGGGGAGTGGTAAAGGAAAACAAATCTCGCTAATTGATTCAACGAGATTATAGGATGTCAATGTAATTAGTTTTTATAATATGATCTGCTTGCTTGAAATAGTAGATCTGCAGTAACACATAATCCCTGTATATATTACTGCTTCATGTTTTCACAAATATATAATATAATATACATAATTTTCAACTTCTTAGTAATGTTGATGATGATGATGTGTTCGGCGCATTGTTTTGCATGTGGCATGAGTGGAATAGCTTGTGTGAATCTTGTAGCTGAAAGAGTAGAGTAGATAGAGAATGCATGTTGTCTTGTAGAAATCCCTATCTGAAGATATATAGATATATACCTTGTTATTATGTTGTGAAATGAGAAGGAATTCCTTGCCCGTCTAGTCTCATAAGCGATGAGGTTGCTCAATCCTGGTATTGTCAGCCGATTCAATTACTTCTTTAGGCATATTCCTCAAAAAACTAGGAGATATAAATGGCTTCAAATAGTCCTTCTTAACCATACAAGTTTTTGCCATCCAAAGATAGGTTAATTATCCTCTTGTTTAGCACCTTTCTCCTGAGTTTGCCACATTTTTTACAAGTGTCAGGATATTCATTTCCAGGTATGACTTCCACCTCAAAATCATTTTTTTCTATTATTCTCAGGAAGCAGAAGAGGGATTGAAAATTAAAAAAGAAAAAAAAAAGGCTATATTCTCAACCTCAACCTCAGTTTCCGTTTTTTGTTCGTTTTCGTTAGTTGATTATAGGACCTCAACTTCCTTTCCTAACCGTTTTTATCGTTATTTTCCCCTTGGTGAGTAAAACAAGAAAAAAGAAAGAATGGAGTCAACAGGAGGAGAGGAAGAAGAAAGAAAGCTATGTAAGTCATACCAACAGAAAAGGAAAAGAAAAGAAATTACCTCCGCCTGCATGTTGAACACCGAGCTGGGCGCTGTCTTGGCCGTGATGCGGCGGCCGCAACAAGAACCGTCCTTTTATACTTCAGATAGTCAAAGCGATACCAATATTCTTAATTCCTTGAAATCTCTGCGTTCCTTAATCTTCAATCCTCAACAAGAATGGCAAACCATAGATCCCTCCATTTATATCTCCCCATTTCTCGATGTGGTACAAGGCGAAAACATTCCCGCAGCCGCCACAATTGTTGCACTTTCGGCCATTTTGAAGATTCTCAGGCTCGAAATCTTCAACGAGAAGACCCCTGGAGCTAGAGATGCAATAACTTGTATTGTGACTGGGGTTTCCACTTGTCGCCTTGAAACTACAAACCAAGCATGTGAAGAAGCTGTGATGCTGAGAATTCTACAGGTTTTGACAGCAGTCATGAGACACAGCGCTTCAATTTTGCTTTCGAATCATGCTGTTTGTACCCTGGTGAATACATGTTTCCAAGTTGTTCAACAATCAGCGAACAGGAGTGATTTGCTTCAACGCAGTGCAAGATATGCAATGCATGAAGTTTTACAGGTTATATTTTCGAGGTTGTTAGAAATTGAGGTAAAACCCGAGCAATGCGAGTCTGATACGGAGGATGTTGACGATGGCACCGATTCAGATTCTGGTTATGGAGTTCGCTGTGCTGTTGACATCTTTCACTTCTTATGCTCATTGCTTAACGTGGTTCAGGTTGTGGAGACAGAAGGGTCTACATCTCATGCAGCTGATGAGGATGTTCAGCTTTTCTCCTTGGTTTTGATAAATTCTTGCATAGAGTTGGGTGGACCTGAAATTGGGAAGCACCCCAAACTCTTGAGGATGATTCAGGATGACCTGTTTCACCATTTGATCCATTATGGAACTCGATCAGCCCCCCTTCTATTCTCCATGATCTGCAGTATTGTTTTGAATATTTATCACTTTCTTAAAAGGTGAGATTTGTATTTCTGTAGTTATTGATTATTTATTTGATCCAAAACTTTTTTTTTCTGAGTTATGTCTGTGTTTAATTCTGCAGGTTCATTCGTCTTCAACTAGAAGCCTTTTTCAGATTTGTAATACTGAGAGTAGCTTCTACAGGATCTTCAGTTCACCTCCAAGAAGTTGCAGTTGAAGCAATTATAAATTTCTTGAGGCAATCATCATTTATAATGGAAGTGTACGTCAACTATGACTGCCATCCTACCTGCCTAAGTGTATTCGAGGAGATTGGAAAGTTGCTATGCAAGCTCGCATTTCCAGGGGCTGTCCCTTTGACCACCATACAAGTCCAAGCCTTTGAAGGTCTAGTGATCATAATGCACACCATCGCGGAGAACATTGATAATCAAGGTGATTCATGTCCTTTTGGACCATATCCAGTTGAAATTACCGAGTATAGACCCTTTTGGGAAGAGAAGTCCAAAGACGATTTAGATTTGGAGACTTGGGTAGAAGACTCAAGAATAAGGAGAACACAGAAAAAGAAACTGTTGATTGCTAGGGACCATTTTAATCGAGACGAGAAGAAAGGTTTGGAGTACTTGAAACTTTGCCAATTAGTCTCAGATCCAGCAGATCCAAAAGACATTGCTATGTTCTTTCGCTACACACCAGAACTAGACAAGAACATGATGGGCGATTATCTTGGTGATCCTGATGAGTTTCATCTTCGAGTTCTTCGAGAATTCGCAGAAACCTTCAGATTTTCAGGCGTGATTCTTGACACAGCACTCCGTACCTATCTCGCAGCCTTTCGGTTACCAGGGGAATCCCAAAAGATTCAGCGGATCCTTGAAGCATTCTCGGATAGATTTTATGACCAACAATCCTCAGATATATTTGCTAGCAAGGATGCAGTCTTCATCCTTTGTTACTCCCTCATAATGCTCAATACTGATCAACATAATCCACAAGTTAAGAAAAAGATGACCGAGGAGGAATTTATCCGGAACAATAGAGCAATCAATGGGGGGCAGGATCTTCCCAGAGAGTACCTTTCTGAGCTCTTCCAATCAATCGCAACCAATCCAATCGCAGTTTTTGGTCAATCTGGTTTGCTAGTGGAGATGAACCCAGGCAGGTGGATGGAGCTGATGAACCAATCCAAAGTTATGCAGCTCTACATCCAATGTGATTTTGATCGTCAGCTGGGAAGAGATATGTTTGCTTGCGTTGCTGGTCCATCAATTGCAGCTCTTTCTGCATTCTTTGAGCATTCTGATGAAGATGAGATGTTCCATGAATGCATTGAAGGATTGATGTCAGTAGCTAGGATAGCTCAGTATGGCCTAGAAGATACACTTGACGAGCTCATTGCCTCGTTTTCCAAATTCACTACATTGCTAAACCCTTATGCCTCTGCAGAAGAAACATTGTTCGCTTTTAGCAATGACATGAAACCAAAAATGGCCACTCTTGCCATTTTCACCATTGCAAACAGCTTTGGAGATTCAATTCGAGCGGGCTGGAGGAATATTGTGGACTGCTTGTTGAAACTCAAAAGGCTTAAGCTAATTCCTGAGTCTGCGATTGATTTTGATAATGCTGCCTCAGCAAACTTAAGTACTGAATCAGGTGTCATCTCTCCCTCCCACGATCCTAAATTTGGCGACAATCAGACTCCTAACGCTATTAGTCGGTTCTCACAATTTCTATCAGTAGAGAGCATGGAAGATTCATTATCTCTCGGAATGAGTGAATTTGAGCGAAACCTCAAGGTTATCAAACAGTGCCGAATTGGGAGCATCTTCAGCAATAGTTCAACTTTACCTGAAGACACTGTGCTGAATCTTGGGCGTTCTTTGATCTTTGCAGCGGCTGGGAAAGGTCAAAAGTTCAGCACCCCAGTTGAAGAGGAAGAGACAGTTGGGTTCTGTTGGGATTTGGTAACTGTCATTGCTTTGGCCAACATTCACAGATTCCAGACATTTTGGCCTTCATTCCATGATTATTTGCTAGTAGTTGCTCAGTTTCCTCTTTTCTCCCCTATCCCATTTGCTGAAAAGGGCATTTTATGTCTTTTCAAGGTATGTCTCAAGCTTCTTTCTTCATCCAGAGCTGATAAAATCTCAGAGGAGTTGATTTTCAAATCCATAAATTTGATGTGGAAGCTCGATAAAGAAATTCTTGACACATGTTGTGAGTCCATAACAAATACAATAAGCAAGATTCTTATTGGATATCCGGAAAATTTACAAACTCATCTTGGCTGGAAATCAGCACTCCATATGTTATCTGTTTCAGGCCGACACTTGGAAACCTACGAGCAAGGTGTTGAGACTTTGATCACCTTGATGTCTGACACTGGACATGTTTCACGTATAAATTACGCTTATTGTATTGATTGTGCATTTGGATTTGTTGCACTCAAGAACAGTCCGCTAGAGAAGAACCTGAAGATACTAGACCTTCTATCAGATTCAGTGAATTTACTTATCCATTGGTACAGAAATTACTCTGATCCGGGAAGTAATCATAGCATGGTAAGCAATGCAAGCAATTCCTCGGTTGAGGACATCATAAAAGGTTCTGGCAACTATACCATGAATCTATTTATCAAACTCGGTGAAGCATTTAGAAAAACCAGCTTAGCACGACGAGAAGAGATGAGAAACCATGCAATTGCGTCGCTTCAGAAAAGTTTTACTTTGGCCGAGGAGCTTGACTTCTCACCAGTCAACTGCATCAATTGTTTTAACCTGGTTATTTTTGCAATGGTAGACGACTTACTCGAAAAGATGGTGGAATATTCAAGGCGTGAGAACGCAGAGAGGGAGATGAGAGGTATGGAAGGAACTCTAAAACTCGCAATGGAGCTCCTTACAGATGTTTACATGCTGTTCCTTAAGCAGATAGCAGCCAGCCCTGGGTTTAGGACTTTCTGGCTGGGAGTTTTGAGAAGAATGGATACATGTATGAAGGCGGATTTGGGAGTCTGGGGCGAGACAAAATTGCAACAAATAGTACCAAGTTTATTGAGAAGGATGATCACGAAAATGAAAGAAGAAGAAATTTTAGTGCAAAAGGAGGGTGATGATCTCTGGGATATCACCGACATTCAAATACAGTGGATTGCTCCTTCACTCAAGGAGGAGCTGTTCCCTGACGAAATATAGATGAGGACTTCCGATCCATCCATCCATCCACAGCAGAAATACAGTGAGGCAATTATTTTCGTGTAAAGAAACTTCACTTGTGGTTGCAATACATTTGTTTTGAAAAAGATTAGTATTTTTTGCGGTGCCGTTTGACAATTACTATATTTGCAAGTGGATAAATATTTAAAGCTTAGCAGAGAAGACAAGGTAATCATTACACTAATGTTTTCGCCTTAACTACCCTCAAGGAACTATCATTTCTTCCTTGATCTCTTTATGAACATCTAGGCTAGGGAGGGGGGCATGAATTTAGCAGGCAGGCAGGCAACCATCTCCCAGCTTAGGTATATGGCCATTAGAGAGCCAACACCTAATAACATTTGCTGTTTGCAAACTGGAAGAAAAGCATAAATGGATGCATAAACAACTCATGGGATTACTTTAAAAATGTTTTGCCTTTCGGTGACAATCATCATCGGCACCATCCGTGATGACACTGTTAAGAACAACCAAAATCAGTGCCTTGCAACTTGCAAGTGCCCCATCTTGAATCCCTTGTAATTGAATCAAAGGCATCATCAAGGCTATTTACCTCTACCTAATCATTGGAGGACTTACCAAATATCTCCAAGGAGCAGGAACCCCTTTCTTGGAAACAATAAAATCCCCTCTTCTATAATGATAAATTAGCATTGAAGCAACCAGAACTTTGGCTGATGACCACCAACCTTTCACATGCCTCTTGAACAGATTTAGATGCCTGCAGCCATTGTCGGACCTGAACACAATGCCCAGAAGGACAGCACAAGTCCTTAACTGTCTGATAAACACACTCCGTATTTTCAAAGAATCCATTAGAGTTATGCTTCTCTATCCAACCCATTTCCATTCAATCTCTAGTTTTCTCTTCTCTCCACTCCGTGTATTTTAAATCATTAGTTGAGGCCAATAATATGATGGCCGGGAGAAAACAGACAGCTCTAGTTATGGCTTTGTTGACTTATATGGGACTTGAGACTAGTTGACTGTCTGTTTGAGTTTTCTCCTTTGACCAACCGGTTTCATTTAGTCAGCCCTCGTGAAATACAAGAATTTATGGTGAGGAAGGGCATCAATTTTTGGGAAGGACCCATGGTGGTTTCTTGGTACTCCATGGTGCTTGTTTTTCACTGTTACTAATGTTGCGTTCTATTATGCCTGTAAAACTTGAGATTATACAGTCTTCAATCATAGAAATGATGGGTAATTTATGGGCCCCTGGCCTTCTTTTTTCCTTTCCTTTTTTGTTTTTCACTCTCAGCCAGAATTGCATGAACAAACATGGAGTATCCGTGTGATTCACCAGAAAAGATTACTTTTTTAGCTATTGATTCAACGAGGCTACGCAGATTACATAATAGTGGAATCTTAAAAGGAAATGTAGAACAGCATAAATCGTTATCAGTATCTTTAACCAGTTGAACAAGAATCTAAGCTACCAATGAAATCCCAACAATGAGAAAATGCATGTGAGATCTTTAATACAAAACTTACACATACCCATTAAATTCTGAAAAACCTTGGAAGTCCAACATAGCTAGGCTTTTTGGTAAACTCTGATTAAAGGCAGTTCTCTCTCCACACATTGTTCAAATTTCATAAGAAACTTCAAATGCCAAGAACACGGCCTTCAAAATCACTGTTACAAGAAATACCGCAAGATTTATCATAATATAGGAAAGGGTAAAACATTATAAGAAATTGCAGACACTAAAACCTAATAAAGTAGCTGGTGTCTTGAACAGCCCAAAATATAAACCAAATTTAAAATCTAGCAAACTATTCAGGTCTCGCAAGCTAAAGACAAGAAAGAAAATGCATCTACTTCAAGAACAATCAGTTATACAATCAACAAAGCCTTTAAATCACCGCATGAAACAAACATAACAAGTCAAGGGTAGCTCATAGGTTGACCCTCACATTATTACCAAGATAACTTGACAACCATCAACAAAAACACATTCCCATCATACAACAAAAACTTCACAGACAAGTTTCCATACCTTAATTTATCAGCATCTACATGTAACTGAGCAAAAAAAGTCACTAAAACAACCAACTGCAACTTCTTTTCAAGATCACTCTTGCTCAACATGAGTTCAAACTATTTTCAAAGAAAAACTCTCTCCACAAAACATGGTCGCATTCCTGATGACCTTTTTGTTTTGGGCAGGAGAATTTATAGTTTTAAGGACAGAATATAGGAACAATAAACAAGACTCATCTCAGAAATTCAGGCACTCCAAATAGAGAATTACAACACCAAAGGAGATTTTGAAATCTTTGAAATTGAAATCTTTTATCTAAAATCCCATAGATCTCCAAAAGCATGCATCCATCTAAAGGAAATTTGAAGAACAACATTGCATAATAATCATATGGCCTAAACTTTAATGTACAGGAACTTTAAATGTTTCAGAGGGAGCAGCATTTACTATTGAAAGATCACACGCCCTGGAAAAACATCAGCATTTACTATTGTGTTGTATTGTCCAAATTTGCTATCACATAATATTCAGGTCTTCTAAAACTTCAATGTTTAGCAACTTTAAATATTCGAAAAAATCATCATTCACTGTTACAAAATCAGATGTCATGGAAACTTACTGTACTCTACTGTCCAAATTTGCCAACCACAATTATCTGCCATCCTAACCTGTCATTTCAACAAGTAAAAATATATTTGATGTTTATTGCCAGGGATGTTGGTATACTAATAATTTCCATTCTAACTGAATCAAGAAAATCTGTTAATGTTAAACCTAATATGATGCCTTTGCCCTAGAATGTTAATCACTGATTCATGCTCTCTTCATATCAAGAAGAAACAAAAATATGTAATGCCAGCTCTTTTCTGTTTTCAACAAGTAAAAATATATTTGATGTTTATTGCCAGGGATGTTGGTATACTAATAATTTCCATTCTAACTGAATCAAGAAAATCTGTTAATGTTAAACCTACTATGATGCCTTTGCCCTAGAATGTTAATCACTGATTCATGCTCTCTTCATATCAAGAAGAAACAAAAGTATGTGATGCCAGCTCTTTTCTGTTTAAAATAACATCTCTTTATTATCAGGCTTGCAAGCACTGTATGCAAATAGAGAAAGGTTTATGATACCATTAATAAATCTCCAATTTCGAGTTAGCTCTCAACTTATCAGACTAGATAAAGGAGCAGGTCCGATCAAAGAATTCAAGACAAACTCTTTTCTTCACAGTGAGTAAGAAACACAAATATGTAGGATAAGAATGACGACACCATTAATAAATCACCAATTTCAAGTTAGCTCTCCACTCAGGCCAGATCATAGAGCAGGTCCAATCAAAGAATTTAAGACAAAACTCCATTTGTCATATTGTCCATATTCCATAAGTTGTTTATATGCGCAATCAAATTTTCCAGTCATTTATATCTTCACATTTCAGAAAATCAACTTGAATTTAAATAAACAAGTTTGGTTGCTGAACTTTCAACAAGGTCAATACATCCATCTGTTTCTTGCAAATCAATTCCTTTCAGGAAATGTCTAGGTTCACTTCAACTTCTCAACCATTTTGTGCCCTGTGACACTCCATTCTATTGCTTCATTTCCATTAATTTTTTTCCAATTTCCCATGTTTACTTTTGAGGATAAAATTAATCAAGTATAATTAAGAAATTCTGTATGCAGCGTTCCCTCACCAACACTAAATGCTTCACATCACATAGGACTGGCAGCCAAAATGGAGAGACAATCCAAGTAAAGAATTTCAAAAACTGTTTTACTCAATGCTGCCAAACATTGGAAATTATGAATATATGGTATGTCTACATTCAAAGCTAATTTAGGTTAGACATGTTCTTAAATTTGTTAAAGAAATATGTTCCCCAACTTAAGCCAGCAATCAAACTTTACCAGGCAATTATTGTAACTCCTTACTTCAAGCAGGGTAAAAATAACCAAATTAAGCCAGCAATCAAAACTTCAAGCCAAACAAGGAAATAAAATGTGCAGAAAATCAATCCTACTTATGTCAATTACTCAACAAAACTCCCAACAGAAAGAAAAAAGATCAGTTACCAAAACTAAAACACAACCATTATGTAAAGTATGCAAACACCTACCTATATTATTTGCTGATATTCCCTCCAGAAACATCATCATCATCAGAATTGTCTTCATCCTCCTCATCATCATCTTCTTCTCTTATTTTGGCAATCTCCGCCTGCGCCCTATCCAAAATTTGCTTCTTCTGCAACTCCAAATCCATTTGAAACTCAATCCTCATCCTTTCCAATTCCATCATCTGCTCCCTCTTACTGCTCTCAATCTTCCCATATATCTCCCCAAACTTCTGCACCGATTCAGCCAACACTCTCAACCCCTTCATCCCATCATTCCCAGCACTCCCTCCTTCTTCTTCCTCCTCCTCCTCCTCCTCCGACTCACACGGACTATCCCTCATCTCATCATTCATATTGGCACGATCCAAATACACGCGTGTATCCATAAAAACGTACTCTCCAGAATCCACTCCACAAGCTAAACTAAACCCACCGACAGTTCCAGATTCTTGCTTCATTAACATATCCATTTTATTAAAATAAGCCCATTTGCTAAAATTGCCCCCTTTAGCCTTCTCTTTTTTGTACCTCCTCTTCAAAACATCCATCATTTGCCTACACTGTGCTTCATTTCTTTCAATCTTCGAAGTCTCTGACACTTTCTCAGCAACATCAACCCAATCTTCAGATCTTAGGCTGTTCCTTCCCAATTGCAAGAACTTATCACCCCACACCTCCAAAAGAACAAATTTCTCATGTTCGCTCCATTCCACCGCAGAATTCCCATCTCCATATGCCAATAATCTGGGGTTTCTCGGAGCAAATTCATAATTCGAAACTGGGTTTTTCAGCCTTTGCCTCTTTGGGTATCTTTCAAAAGCCTCTTCGTTTCGTTGAAACTTGCGAGCATAGCCGCCTCCAGGGTTGTAGCTGCTGTCGTTCTTGTCCAGGAATTCATCGTCCAACTCGTCGCCGTCTTCGTCAACGTCGAGGTAATCGTAATCGTAATCGTAATCGTAGTTGTAGTGAAGAGTTGGGGTTTGGCGCTGAGGATATAAAGGGTGTTTTTTTGATCGATTCAGAGAATAAGATTTTGGTGGGTACCTTGGATCGTCTTCAATGTAGTCCATTGCTTCTTCTACTTTTCGTTGTATCACCTAGTTTTACTTCATTAACCTTATAGTATTATCTGGGTAAGCAAAAGACACAACAGGCAACGAATTTGGGGATTGCTCTGGATATGGAAATGGTGGAGCTGAGGGTATCAACAAGAAGAAGAAACAAGTAACAACGAAACCAAGGAAGCCAATCACAATAGGGTCTATGGCAATTTCACCCTTCCACTACTTATATTTTCCATTCCCTACCATCATCAGATCGGAATTTTATACAATTTGTTTTGACTGCCTCAAGTTAAATTGCATCTAGCTAGTTTTTTTTTTTTTTTTCCTTGTGTGTGTGATGAGTCGTTCAATTCTTCAACATCTATTTTCATTTAATTTATTATTATTAAAATAAATATTTTAAAAAAAATTATTTATTTAAGTTTTTAATTAAGAAATGTATTTTTCTATTGATATAATTTTCTTATTTTAACAAAAATATATAAATTTTTATTAATAACATGATTATTTGAATAAAAACTTAAGACAATTAATATAAATATTTATAAAAAATTAAATGGTTTAAATTCAAGCGAAGAATGTATTCCTTTATCCAAAACCCCCTTTTCCATACTCATTTATTTCTTATTTTATTTTGATAAAAACATATTTTTTATTAAAAACATGATTTTTCAAATAAAAATTTATTGCAATGTGTAAAGCAATTTTCAACAAGAAAAAATAATGTTTGATTATTTTATTTGATAAAAAAATAATTCATTAGGGAAATAATATAAAAAGTCAACCAAAAAATAAATAAATAAATATATATATATATATATATATATATATTATTTTCATTTAATATTCATGTGCAATCTTTTTTGAACAACTGGGTATTCCAATTCATGTATAATTATTAAAAAAAATGCAAATATTACCATAAAAACTCTAATTTTATTTAGAAATCACGGCATAATTAAATGATTTTTTAATTATAATTATTTATTTAAATAGGATTTTATTTTAAAATATCAAAAAAAATTATAAACAAAAAAATTAAAAGAGTGATAAGAGAATTAAACCCACATGCTAGTCTTAAAAGTATGGCCCAAACATGTATAGGTTTAAAAGACAAAGTATATGTGTTTGGTCTTTAAAAATAATGTTAAGGTGCTTATAGGCCTTCAATCCTAGGCATGTCCAGGCCTTGAAGAGTAGGCTTGCATCATTTTCTTTTCTTTTTTTATAGCGGATAATACATTACCTGTTGGAATAGTTTCTCATCACCTTTGATGATGAGAAAATTAAGATTTAGATTTCTAGATATATAAAACCCAAATCTCAAGCTATTTTCACTTGAAAAGAAAAAACATCATAGAAACTTACAAAATTCCATTTCTAACCATTAAACACATTTTAATAAGTTTAAAATCTCAAAATCAAATTAATTTTTTCAAACTATTATCATACCTAGCATGTATGTAAAGGACTCAATATCTAATATTGTAGTCATTAGAAACCTTAACCGGTCTAATGCGAACCCTATGAATATAAAATTTCAGAAACCTTTAGTCCAATCAACCCTTCCCATGAAAGCCTCAGGTTTATGATTGAGTTTAACACAATGATAACTTGTACCGAGACTCCAAGACTATAAGTTATGTGATTTGAACTACACCAAAAGATACATGGCAAGTTCTATTTATTCAATTATAAGATCAAGGATAAACAAACTTAAAGATACATTCAATGGGCTTTTTCATAATAATTAGGTCAAGATGGATTTCAAGGAGGTAATATCAACAAGTGAAGATCATACCTTAGTCAATTTAATTCATGCATAAGAGGGGTCTGATCAATCTACTTCATGTGCTAATTAATTTAAGCAGATAAAGGCTTATTTTTTCTAATGCATGATTTTACTCTAACAAGTATAATTTTTTATTTAACTGTTGGATCGTGCTAAACTTTTATCATAAGTTTCTAGAGATTTTATTCTATATTGGGTTACATTTTCAGGGAAATCGAACTTCATGAAAGCCTAGTAATAAGGTCTAAAAGTTACTATGCATGAATTATATTAGTTTTCTAGTTAATTTACGATTCTTTTTTCTATTTTATTTAGAATTATTTTATTATTTTTTCAGTGTTGTTTAGGGTATTTTTTACATAATATAAATGTGGTTATTTATCTTGTATATAGGTTTTTTTTGTTTTTACAGTTTTTTATTTCAATAATTATTATTGTGTGTGAGGGTTTAGCTTATTTTTTTTTTGTTTTTTATTGAATTATTCTGACTTAATAAAGAATTAACCAAGTTTTATGAAATCTTTTATACTTTTTATTCGTGTATAGATGCTGCTGGACTGCTGTTTTGTCTTGCGTCTGTGACAGTTTCTGGTTTAGGCTACAAGCTGCTGCTGCTGGCGTGAGCTGCTGTGATTGATTTTAAGGGCTGCTGTGTAGACTAATTGCTGCTGCCATGAAGGAAAATCTGCAAGAATATTGTTTTCCTTGTAAAGCTGCTACTACTATTGGAGGAGTTTCTTGCTGTCAACAAAATTAAACAAGGCTGCTGCTTGTAAATTCAAAGAAGCTGGTGTTGTCAAGCTGTTGTTGTACTTCATGTCTTCGTTTCGCTGCTGCTGGAAAGGTTTGGAACTGTCGCTGCCAAGGCTGAACTGACTTGTTTCCACGACTCCTGCTTGGAAACACAGCTACTACTGTGACTGTTACTGGCTGCTACTTCTGCGTATTGAGGGCAGCTGTTGTAAATCTTTATAATTGCTTCTGCTGCGTTAACTACTGTAATTTTTCGCTGCTGCTGTCTGCCATTACAAGGCACTGCTGCTTGTAACTTTGGACACTAAAGCTACTGATTTATCTTCAAGAGAGAAAAGGGCTCCTGCATTTTCTCTTGTAATCAACTTAAATTATGATAATGACAAAAATAAATTCTAAATATGAAATATGTTAATGAAGAAACTAACAATGAAAGATAAATACATGAAGTAATTAAATAAATAAAAAAGGGATAGTTTTCATCTTTCTATTCTTCCTTTCATGGAAATTTGCTAGTGAATCGAAGTGAAGAGAAAAACTTAAATACCATAGATTTAAGAGAGGAGAAGTTGGATTTAGAGAGATAGAAAGTGAAGAATCAAGAAGAGGACAGAAGAAGCTTGAGAAAATTTCAATAGTTCAAATTATTACTAGGTAAAGCATTTATATCCCGTCCATAATAATTTGAACAAAAGTTAGAAGAGTTTGGTCAAAATCCTAGCAAAAATCAAATTAGGGTTCTTAGTATAAGATGATGTTTGGATACGCTACTGCGGTCGCGGTTGAAATTAAAATCTGCAACATAGTGTTTGGTTAACACCAACCACGTTTTTTATTGGCGTGGGTCCCAGTCCAAAACTAAGGTTGGACTGCAGTTTTTGAAAAGCAATTACCAATTGCTTTTCATGCATTTTCTCCTCTCTCTCATCACCGACACCTTCCCCTTACTTTCCCAACAGTAGCAAAACTTTCCCGTTCCTCACCCAAATTTTTCACAGCACAGTTCCTCACCCAAATTGTTCACAGCATGATAATTGGCAGATCAATTTGGCCATTGATCTACAAACTCCCACTTTCCACCTTCCTCAGACTGTTCCCCTCTCTCGTCTTTTGCAGACAACAACCCCGTTTCAAAATTTTGCAAAAACAACCACGTACAGGACGACGCCAGTTCTGAGAGCATCCTTCTTCCCCAGTCCCTTCTTCTTTCCAAACACCCACAAAGATCGTCACCTAAACCTTCACCGATCTGTCCCTCCATTGTAACCATTGCAGAAAAATCCCAATAGCTTTGTGCTGGGAAAGGTCACACGAGCGAGAGACCCGTAAGTACCTGCCTTATCTTCGTCAATTTTTTTAAAAATTTAGCTCAAAATTTCATTTCTGTTTTGGGTCTCCATTGTTTATTTTTGCAGAAAAACGCTACAAAACCGTGCTGGGAAAAGTCACATAAGAGAGAGACAGAGGTAAGTTCTTGCCTTTATCTCCATCTTTATTTTTTTAGCTAAAAATTACATTTCTGTGATGCTGCATGATCTGTTTACTGTGCGTTCTTGGTTTGTTTGAATTGAGCTAAAAAAAGGAGTTTGATGTTGCTGCTTCTCTTCTATTTATTGTGCCTTCGTCAATTTTTTTAATTGAGCAAATTTCATTGCTTTTCTGTGCTGCTTCATGACCTGTAATGTTCGTTCTTTAATTTTTTTTACTTGAGCTAAAAATTTCATTTCTATGCTGCTGCTTGGTCTTTGTATTGTGCGTACTTATGTGTTGTTCTTTGTTGAAATTTGTTTTTCTGTTGATGTCTAGCTTACAGTGTTGCTGCTTCATTAAAATTAATTAATCTGGAAACAATGTGATGCATCCATGCTGATCTGTTTACTGTGCACATTAAGGTTGTTTCTGCTTGATAAACTGTAGAGTTCTGTTCTGTTTTTTTTTCCCCTCTTTTTTTAGCTTCCAAACAGCATGATGACAATGAAGTGTTGCTTGATAATTCAAATATTATATCATGGCTGAAACTGAGTATTTTGAACAGTTGAAAATTAATAGGTTTCAATTAGTTTTCATTACAAATTAACGGGAACATTCTCATTCAAATACATGCATGGTTAATGTTTGTTGCTAACCACACAACTTTTATAAATGCTGAACATTGAGTGTTTTATTATTGTTTTAGTCCATGGTTTATGTATGTGCCACAAT
>Ga0307517_10005039_pt1 | contig 20078 bp, 13 predicted proteins | sample 23_EM_MG_FD_194515 | JGI IMG/M metagenome (GOLD analysis project Ga0307517, IMG submission 194515) | Populus trichocarpa ectomycorrhiza microbial communities from riparian zone in the Pacific Northwest, United States - 23_EM | ecosystem: Host-associated > Plants > Roots > Unclassified | place... | reverse complement strand
AAAAAATTTTCAATTATATATATATATATATATATATGAAAGTTGGTTTGAGTTTTCAATTCCATCTAATTAACAGCACATTGCATTCATCTTGACATTTTGTTAGTAATTGTGTGTTTTTATGATGCATTCTAGTTTTTATTTTAATTTTTGTAAAAATAAAGTTTCAGTTGAAAAGACATTAATTTTAGTTTTTTTTTTATATATATAGTTATGATATATTCTAATAAACTCATTCAAAAATATTAATTTTATTTTTTTAGTCCAAACATGATTTGAAAAACACTCTTAAAATCAAAATAAATTTTATATATATCAAAGTTATGAAACATAATCCGGCCGCTAAGATTACGAATTGAATGTGTTAATCCGAGTAAATTTAAAATGGATTTGTTTTTATAAAAAAAAATATAAAACGATATCGTTTTCTTAAAAAAATTAAACAATATTTTAATTAAGTCAATTGGGTCAGCTTTCATTTGGTTTAAATTTGTTCATGAAGTTGACCTACCGAACTAGACCGGGTTTAATATCTATTATCTATAAATATTCTAAGGGGGCTCGTTAAAAGGGTTTGGATAACCTCTAATAGGGAGTAGAAGGGTAAACATGACAGAAATTAAAGTTAAGAACTTTGATTGGACCAAATGAGAAAAGTAAAAGGATCAAACATGACTTTTAGCCATGTCCTTGTGTGTAAAAGGGGGCTTTTGGTAATAAAAATAAAATCGTGGGTTTGACTGGATGGCGGCTGACACAGAGATATTTGTGAATTTATCTTGTGTTAATGGGTACGAACCTTTTCTGCTGCTGTTTCTGGTAGCATTAGGCTTGTTCTTTGACTAATCCAATTTAATTTTTCAATCCTCCATGTGACCTTATCTCATTAACATAGTGTGTTGAGAGTTTTTTTATGTTTTTTAATGTTTTTTTTTTTAGTTGTTCTTAACTTTAAAAGATATTAGATTAATTTTGTTTTTTAAGAATTTTTATGATTTTTGTGTACGTTACCAAAAATAAAATAATTTTTTTAAAAAATATATTTTAATATTTTTTACACTACATTCTCAAACAAATAATTTAAAAATGCGTTTGAAACTGTATTTGAGTATAATTTAAAAGTATATTCTATACAAAAAAAACTATTAAATTAATATTTTCTAATATTTTCTAATTATTTAGATATTTTATAAAAAAATATAAAAAATTATTTTAGCTAAATTACAAATAAAAAAATATTAAAAAAAACTTTGCATCCAACTAATAATCATAAACCCATCATTACCTCCCCTTTACTAGCAAACAGTGCTGATTTATTCCTTTCTTGAGAACTGAAATTTGCTTTGATAATTAATAATTACTGAAGTTGCAAGAGAATCAATGGATATCAGAATTGTTGATGCCATTGCAACAAGAAATTGAATCTAGTTTTGAATATTCCTTCGACAAGAAAATTTTTCCTTCTTCATTGAGATTGAAATAATTTAATCTTGATATTCAAAGTTATTTTATTATTAAAATCAATATAATATACTTACAACACGCAAGCACACACGCACAAATACATGTGATAAACCAGTTAGTCTATGGAGATTGATACAAGAAGAATATTGTGTAGCCTAAGAAAAGAGAAGCCATCAAATAGTCTCAAATTAACACAAGCAGCAGCAACCCTTTTTTATGCTTTGATTAGGAGAAAATCCAAACATTAAAGTTGTTTTCTCAGCAATAAATGTTCCATATATTAACTAATGCAACAATTTAATCTTCATAATTATAGATTAAAAAGGCATTTGAACAGTGAAAGCAGCTATTTTTTAAAATGTTTTTTGCTTAAAAAAACATCAAAATAATTTTTTTTATTTTTAAAATTTATTTTTGAAAATTAAAACAATTCAAAAATATTAAAAAAAATAATTCAAAATTTTTGAAAACTCAGTTGAATCTTTGTCCCAAATAAACATTAATTGTGTGTTTGATAATGAAATACATTGAACCCTGATGGGTAACTCAACTGGTCAGGTTTTGAGTTTACTTTCTAGGGTCACTGGAGACTTATATAATCGTTAACTTTAAAGCCTTTGAAATTAGTCGAGATGCGCGCAAACTTGCTCGAATATCTACGTTAATAAAAAAAAATAACGAAGTACATTATACTTTTAAAATTATTTTTTAATTAAAATATATTGAAATAATAATATTATTTTTATTTTTTTATATCCTCATATCCAAACTATTTTAAAAACATCTAAAATAATTAATTTAATATTTTTCTAGAAAAAAATAATTTACTACTAGAATCATACAGTCCCGATCATCCTTTCCAAGTTCATTGTATGGACGACTCCATATCTGGCTTGCCTTGTTTCTTTATGGGATTTTCCCCTCCCATATGGAACTTAAAAACTTTAGTGGGCCCCTGAAAGATATATCGCTCTAATGTTTGCCCACGTTTGGATATATATATATATATATTAACAAGCAAGGGACAGGCCCACTGGATATGGAGAATGCACCTATAATTTCAATCTAATAAATTTCTGTTAATGTTATCTAAATTTTAAATCCAAAAATAAAGAAATAAATATTTAAATTGTGTTTAGTTAGTAATAGCTATGTCACTCCGTCACGGGTTAAATATTTTTATTTTTTATAAAAAATTATATAAATAAGTTTTTTCAATGTATTTTTATAGTTCAAAAAATATAATAAATCAAAAAGTTATGTAATTAAATAAATTAAGAATTTTATGGGCTAATAAATAAATAAAAAATCTTTAATAACATCTAAAAATAAAACTTGAAAAATCAAGAGACAGATATAGATCAAGATATTTAACCTTGAAAATAGGATATTAAATTGATTGAATAAAAAAAAATAACATGTAAAGCTACATATATTAAAAATATCATCTGAAAATAAATATTTTTTATTTTTAAAAACATAATTTATTTATATAAAAGATAAAACAAAACCTTAAATGAATCAGAAAAACTTCTCCGAAAATTAAACGCATAACAAAAAAAATCAATATTATTTAAAAGAGACACTCTAAACAAAATAAAAGAGATGAAGTTTTGTCTATTTTTTTGGTTTTTAGTTTTTTAATTGATCACGTCACTTTATTTATTTTCAATTGTATTTTTTAAAGGTATATTCACATTAGACCAAAGGCGCCTGGGTTGAGTATTGTTGTCAAACCCAAAGCTTGCGGGTCTGAAATGGTTTTCAAACTCAAGTAACGTGCATCTTACATATTTAGTAAACTCAAGTAGCTTGTATCTGACGTGGTTGTCAGACCCATGCGTCTTGGTCTGGCAACCACTTTAGACTCGCGCGCCTGAGTCTGACGACCATATAGAAACAACAAAAACACTCCTACATGCAGCCTTATTTTTATTGAAACCCAAGGGTAATTTCATATTTGAACTATTTTAATAAAAGAAAAATGATGGTTTTATTGAAACCCAAGGGTAATTTCATATTTGAACTATTTCAATAAAAGAAAAGGGACGGTGAGACTCCTCAGCACATGCATTAATTTCCCCTTTTAGAGGCATGGTTGTATCTTCACTATAAATATTTTTTTTTAATACAAAAAAAGCCTCTAACCTGAAGGTTAAAATTGTGTTTCCTGAAGGGCAATCAATATCTATACTATAGCTCAAAAAATTCAAACGAATCATTTTGTCCCCAATTATTTTTTTAATGTCAAATGTATCCCATGAAAAAAAATAATTTTACCCCCAATAACATGCATAGCAAGTTTTTTGACAAGGATCTGTTTCAATACACATAATAACACTTTTGATAAATGTTGTAATTTCAAGATATAACACACACACACACAGATATATATATATATATATATATATATAAAATAGAAAAGTATGTTTTCTCAAACGCTAATCAAGGTAAACTCTTGGGGATTCACGGGTGTGCATTGTGATAGGAAGGGATCTATCACGATCTAATGCAAGCCATTATTAACTCCTGTTTGTTGTGTTTTGGTGGAGTCAATTAAGGGCATTTCTAGAAGATGTGTGTTTTACTCTTCTCTACATAACGTGTTCTTTGCGGCAGCTACAGCTTCGTTCTTCTCTACAGGCAGATTACAGGCCTCTCCATATATTTCATGTATTTTGTATTTATCCTCCAATTTATAGGAGAAAAGTGAACCCTTGTGGTGGGGTCCTTTCGAGGTCTCCCAATGAGCCAAGGGAATATGCAAGACTTGGAATTTTGAATGCATTTTTCAGCATGCCTCGTATCACCCATTCTTCCTCTACTACTCTTGGTTCTCTTGGTTTGGATTGGGAGAGCATTTCTATATCTGCGTTTAAATGTATTTTAAAAATATATTTATCATTTAAAAATATTAAATTTATATTTTTTATATGCTAATATCAAAATAAAAAAATATATATATTTTAATGTATTTGTAAGTAAAAATTACTTTTGAAAATCATCATACATTACAATATCAAACATACATTATAATTATAATTGGTACAAAAAATCCAAATTGATTATCTTGGATTCAATTTACGAAAAAATAGTAAATTACAATAATCTTTCTTGGGTGTTATAATAAATATGCAAAATTAGGAGAAATTTTGTTGTGTTAATGAAACCAGCGCAAAAAAAATATTGTTTACATAGTTTTGTTGTGCTAATACCCATGCCTTGTACTATAAACCATGCAAAAGTTTGAAAGATCTGATAAAAATATCTTTACCAATTATATATCTTTGGTACTTAATTATTTTTATATATTTTTAAAACCATCCTCTTTAACATCAGAGAAATAAAAAAAAATTATCGGGAATGTTTAATTTAAATATGAATAATCTATCTAAAATATGGAACGGTAAAACAGTATGATAATCCTTTATAGTGATTGTACTTGGTAGCATTTTGCTGGGGCATGGCAAGGAAATCATCAAAGTTTAGTCCTCACTAGATAACATAATTATCTTCATTACCTTGTGAGTTAGATTAAATTTTTTCCTGGTATAAAAAATATTGAGGTATTGTTAATGTGTGTTTTAATAGAAAAAAATTAAAAATATACATGGATTGATTTGATGTGACCTAGTTGACTTGGTAAATTCAAAGATAATCTGAATGACCGAGAAAAATATAGTTTAACTAAAAAAAAAAAACCACGACTACATCTTTTTTAAGTATTAAAATAACAACATATTAGATCAACTTGGAATAACCTGTCAAATTTGCTATCTAAATCATGAGATTTTGATAACCTTATAAAAAGAAAATAAAATAAAATTATTAAACTCAATTCTCAATCAACCCAATATTAAAAAATAAAATTAGAAACTAAATTAAATTAAAAAATAAGTTGAGTTGACCTAAATTAACCTTTCAAACATGTGTCATGATACTAGGATAACCCCATAAAAAACAAATTGATACAAATTATAAAACTCAATTCACAATCATTCTAATGTTAAAGGATGGATTACAAAAAAAGACACAAAAAACAACCCAAGTCAACAAAACAAACTCATGACCCGAGTGATAAGACCAAGAAAATCTCATAAAACGCACACTGAAATATATTATAAAACCTAATTTTTAATTAATCTAATCACTACCAGAAAATCGATAAATACAAACGGAAATACCAAGGGAATATTTTTGTTGGTATTTACTGAGGGAATTACAGTGGGAAAAAATAATAATTAAAACAAAGCAAAAAAAACGATGATGTGTCATTTTTACCAACGGAATTACCGACGGAATAAATTCTGTCGGTATAATCCGTCGGTAAATTCATTGGTAAACTGTGAACATTATTTATCACGTCAATTACAAAGAAAATCACCAACGAAAAATTCCGTCGGTATTTTCCAGAGAACTCTGAAACTGTTCACTTCTCAATTGCATTGTTAATTACTGTTTTTTATAGACAAAATCACTGACGGATTGAAAAGTCGTCGGTGTTATTTGGTGGTTTTCTAAAAAATTTTGATTAAATTAAAATTTTAAATTAAATATTATAAATGGAATCACCGACGGATTGAAAAGCCGTCGGTGATATTAGGCGGTTTTTTTAAAAAAATTATTAAATTAAATATTACAGACAGAATCACCAACAAAATGATTAAAAATATTAATATTTAATTATCTGTCGGTAAAACTATTGGTAAAACTCCCCAATAAAAAACCTAGAATCCATAATTTCACAACAGACAAGACTCTTTTCTTCTTCTTCTTCTTCTTCTTTTTCTTCCCCATATGTAAAAAACATTAATATCCATTTTTTTCTCTTCTCATCTCTCCTCAACTCCTTCTCTTCTTCTTCATGCTTAGGTATGTATTCTTCTCATTTCTTCTTTTTTCTTCTTAATGTTTTTTTAATTAATATACTTTACGAATTTTTTTTCTCTTCTTAGCTTCACTTGCAACCATATTAAGGTAATATTTTTATTTTTTCATGTTTTTTTTCACTATATTTGTTTTCTTATTTTATTTTTAATTGTTTTTGTTCTTAATAATTGTATGAATATTGTTGTAGAATTTGTTTTTCATATGATTTTCTTCTTCTTTTTTCCAAGCATTTTGAGTATTATAGAGTGTTGATTTATATTAATTTAATTATTTTATTTTTTTGTAAAATGGCTTTTTAAAAAAATATTTTTAAATAATTACCGACGGAATTACATATGGTATTTTTCCGAGGGAAATACCGATGGAATGAAGTGGATAATTTTTTTGTGCGCCTTTTCCGTCAGTAAATCCATCGGTAATAATATTTTTTTTTATTACCAACGGACTTACCGACGGAAACAAAATCATCGATGAAAGATTCACCGATGAAGCATTTCGGTTGATGATTTCGTTGGTAAATTAATTATCAACAGAATGATAGTACAAATACCGATAGAAAATTCCGCGGTAAATCTAAAGATTGTGGTAGTGAATGTTGAAGGATGAGATTGGAAAAAAAAATCAACTAAAAAGAGAAAAAAGAAGAAGCAAATCAACCGACTTAATCCGTGACTCGAGTTATAAGATTATGATAACTCCATTAAAAGAAAATAAAAAAAAAATTATGAAGCTGCATTATCAATCAACCTAATTTTGAAAAATTAAATTAAAAATAAAATCAAATAAAAAATAACAAAAACAATTACCCAAGTCAACCTATCAAATCCGGGTGAGGAGACCGGGATAACTCCATAGAAAGCAAATAGAAACAAATTATGAAGTTTAATACCCAGTAAACCTATCGTTGGAGGATGAAATTGAATAAAAAAATTTGAGCACTAAAAAAAAAACAGCTCTTAATTTTTTTTATTTTTAAGGACAAAAGTATACAATGCCTTGGCATTTCACTATTCATTGATATAGTGAAATGCTAAGGGGTTTTAGTATATTACTAGATAAGTGGCTTGCACTACGTCGCGGGTCGAGCCAAACATTTTCCAATGCTAAAACAGGATATTAAAGTGACGATAATCCGATATAACCCAGGTTAAATTAACTAAAATGCGACCTTTGATATGAGATCAAAAAAACCCGCAAAAAGAAAAACGAAAGGAAATTGTAAAGTTTAAGGTCTAATAATCTAATATCAAAGATGAACAAAAAAACTTCAGAAAATACAACATCGAAGCAGAAAACTTGAGTTAGTTTGGGGTAACTTGACGAACCAACAATCGGTGATATTAAATTGGGATAAAAAAAAATTAAAAATGATGACCTAGTAAAAAAGAAAACCAGAGTTCAATAAAAAAAATGTCAAAAAAACTTTCAAGCAAATCTGGATTAACTTTACCAACTTGCTCTCGGAATAACCAAACAGTAAAAAAAGTGAAAATTGACAAAGCACAAGAGAAAATAATTTTATGCAAAATGATAAATTGAAAAAAAAAATCATAAAAAATCAGGGAAAAAAAATTCGAGTTAACTTGAGTTAATTCCGTCATTTTGCTATTTTAAAAAAGGAAAAGACAAAGAAACCCCTTTATGCATGTATATTTTTCTTCTCTTTCAAAGGCATGACCGTAACTTTATTGTTTATTTTTTTATGCTTTTGAGGGCAAAATAGTCATTACATCATAAAATGTTTGGACCATTTTGTTCCCAATCAATTTTGCAAAATAGTCATTACCTTTGTTTTTTCGAATCGCAAGGTTAATTCCACCATTTTACTTTTTTTTAAAAGGAAAAGACGGAGAAACCCCTCTATTCATGTATATTTTTGTTCCTCTTCCAAGGGCATGACGGTAACTTTATTGTTCATTAAAAAAGACAAAAGAATCCCTTACCCAAAGATTTTTTTTAGAGCAAAATAGTCATTACACTGTAAAAAAAAACATGTCTGGACTATTTTGTCCCCAATTAATTTTATAATGACAAATGTATTCCATAGAAAAAAAAATTCTACCCCCAATTACATGTTTAATTAGTTTTTTTTGGCAATAACAAAATTATATTTACACTGTTTCAATATATAGTTTTTTATATCTACAATCACATTAAAAGAATGAGCTAATTTTTTTTTAATAATATAATAATCTGGTATGTTAATGATTTCAGCTCTGAAACCAACAAGAACAGTGGACTTTGAATTCTCAAAATATTTTTAGTCACCTTCACTAAAATATAGAGATTCACCAAAGGAATAAAAGGTACGAAGGGGAAGAAATTGTTCAAATCAAAGTTATTAAATCCCATTCTACCTATGATTTGATTTGATTTGATTTAAAATCCCATTCGCACAATTATTATTTTGTCAACCTGGTTGGTCTTCTAGGGCAACTAAAATTTATTATTTCACAAGCATTGGATGCAACGCACCATTCTCATTCTATTCAAGTAGGACACCAAACATTTGTATTGTTATTATACGTACAATAATTTACTAAATAATTAAATTTAATGAAAATAGAGTTATCTTTGTGCCATGCCTTCTAAATCAAAGTTTTTAAATTTGGTTCGGTAAATAACTCGGGTTGAATTACAGATTAAATGGATTAACTTTCCACTTTTACTTGGTATAACTATGTTGACATGAATTAATTTAAAATGATATTATTTTAAAATATTTTCAAAATAAAATTGAAATAATATTATTTTAAATTTTTTAAAAAACAAGGTTTTAAATGGATGGATCACGTTAAACTATATTAACTTCCATATAGTTTAATTGGAGACTCGGCCCCATCTGAACCGAAATTAAAAGCACTACTATGAATTGGATGTATTTTGGTCATAGTCAAATTTTATAAAAATGAGAGTTATCTTTGTGTCATGCCCTCTGTATTGGATGTATTTTGGTCAAAGTAAGAAATTGAGGGACCTCTAAAAGGCCAATCATTGGGCATATGTAAGCTTAATGACTATACAGTGGAGGTTTATGCTGACGCCAAAACAGGAATATCATTTGCAAACAATGCAATAAAATTCTCGAGATAATTCTCTATATTCGTTACTTCCCCAGCATTAAATGGCTGTAGGGAGTTGTGGAGTGTCATATGACATGACTTATATAGCTTGAACTATGCAATAAAATTCTTATCCAAAATTTACAACTCCTTGAAAAGACTGCTGGGTGTTTGAAATGATATCATTTGACTAAGCTTGAAGCCAGCAATGACTTCCTTCACAAACCAAAAGGAGCCAAGCTTGATTGTATCTTCTTGTCAAGGTGGCTAGGGAGGAGAGCATTGCCTGGCCAAAAATGTCACGAAATTAGCCTAAATGAAGAAGTCATAAATACATTGAGATACTTAGGAAGCAAAATTGAATAATTTCTAGCATATTTATTAAACCCGGCATGGTTGAAAAATATTTAAAAAAAAAAAAAAAAATAGACACAAGTGTGAACATATTGGGTCCGGTGTCCCCATCAGAAAAGGAAAAACATGTGAACCCTTTCTGCTAAAGACTCCATTCTTCTATAAAAGCAAAGAGACACGAGTTGATGAATATACCTTTTCCATTCACAAAAAGAACAGTATATTCTCGTCCACAGTCTATGGAGCTTCAGCACTTTTCCCAAAATGTAACTTCCATCCCTTTGTATCCATCTCCACCTGCCAGGTGTCAACCATATTAAAAAATGGGATTAAAAAAGAAAAAAAAAAAGGAGTCATGAGCACTATGATTCAGCATATTGGGGTTGACATTTTGTCAGCTTTGTTGTAAAAGGATTGCCCAGGGTAAAAAATTCATAGGCCAACTGATCATTATCGATGTGGGGGTCATTTTCTCTAGAAGCTAGCAGGAAGTCAGCAATCAACATAAGATTAATGGCAATGAGATTCCAGGACCAAGTAGGACCAAGTCTTAGCAAGCATGTTAGTGGAGTTATATAAATCATTTGGAAAGGTATAAATTATTTCTTGAATTTCATATTGTGTATGCAATGATGACTAGCAAGAAAGGAGGGTACTCAGACCTGGAATGCTTTATCTCTCCAATGAAATACACAGCCATGGGCTTCGATGTAACCGAGAAGGGATTTAGGAATTAATGGTTTGAAGGAAGCATGTAGCTTCACTTTAGTTATTCCTCTACAAGCTAATAGAGCAGCTGCCAAGCCATTTGGAGTTAATCCTCCCAAGTGTAACACAGTTATGTTCTGAAGGCGATTCACGCTGGCTAGTGCCAAAAGGCCAACATCTGTTACCGAACAATACGACAAGTTTATCTGCAACATATGGAATGAACAGCTATCATTAGACTAAGATTGATTTTAAAGTTTTTGGAGACCGGACAAGTGTATTACCTGTTTGAGGTTTTGGGAAAACTGAGCAAGTGAGAGCATTGCAGTATCATTGATATTGAAGCACTTCTTAATGTCCAGCACCATAAGTTGCCTACATCCGACAGCAATAGCTGATAGACCTTTTGATGAGACATGAGGACATCCTCTGATCTCAAGCACTCTTAACCTTGAACATCTTGATAATGATATTAATGAAGCATCTGTAACTTTATCATTGTAAGCTATGTTAATGACCTCCAGATCAGGACATCCAAAAGTAACTGCTGCAATGCCCTCATCAGTTATTCCCAATGACCTACGGGAAAAAAAAATCAAAACACAATCAATAAAACTGAAGAGAGTCAAAGGTATAAGGTAAGCTGAAATCTAAAATACAATGAACTCAGGTTAAAGATATGGTGGAATTTGATCGTCATGGATTCTGTTCTGAGTATCGACAAGGTTCTCAAGACATTCTTATGGTTTAAACATGGTAGAATAATGCAGACATTGAAAGTCACGAACCTATACAAATCAAGCTCTTTGAGCTTTGAACATCTGCTTCCAATATGTTTTAGTCCATTGTCGGTTATGTTCATGCAAATGCCTAACTTTAAACTTGAAAGTTTGGAACATCTTGAGATGGACTTCAAACCTGCACAATAGTAGCATAATCAATTACTCCAATATAAAATTTGTTCAAAGGGCATAAGGAGAACAAAGCTGAAACCTTCGTCATCGATTTTGGTATCTGTGACATCTAATTCCTCCATAAGTTGACAACGCTGTCCAAACAAGACAAATGCTTCTTTGGGAACCAGGCTACAGGACTCCATTCTGAGGGAAGTGAGAGAACAGCATGAGCTTGTTATGCTGTCTACAGAGTCGTACATTATCATGCGACAGCATGTGATATCTAACTTCCTCAATTCTTTGTGTCCTTGCACTAAGAAGGATAGACTGTCGTCTGCGACCCCTGAGCACTTACTGAAGCTCAATTCCTTGAGTGAGTTAGGCCAATTTCCAATGGCTCTAATACCGGAACATTTAACCAAACAGCCATCAAACTTAACCGAATGCAACCCTGAAAAGTTATGCAAACATTTTGCCAGATCTGCAGTTACCTGAACCATCATCAAGTATTAATGATCAATCTATATGTATCAGAGTTTCCAGGAATTTTTTGTGCTTAAAGATATCAGACTTACAGAAGGGCCATAAGCTAAAGTAAGTTCTCGTAGATTTTCAGCACCATTTATCAGAGACAACAAACCCACATGACTGTGATTATGACAGTTGGACATATTAAATGTCTGCAAAATTAGAGAAATTGTCAATTGAATATGAAACACCATACACGTTATGTGCAGCAAAATGCAGTATAGTAAGAATTTTGTGCATCAGTTGCGTAAACAAAAGAATTCCAATTATTCATTCAATCTGGAATTCACACGTTATGCTCTCATATGAATTCAAAACAAAATCTATGTAAAGAAGCCAACAAACAACATCAAAGTTTGCAACTCTGCCAACAGTGTAGCAATAATTTATTATGTAAGGGTACCTTGAGTGACTTGCAACTCTGTTGGAGAGTAGAGAGGCCATCATCATTAATACCAAGGCATCCCTCAAGAACTAGATCTTCAAGATGCTGCAACTGCAAGATAGATGGAAGACATTTCTCTGTAATCTGCAACAAAAGTCAAAATTTCTTAGAGTTCTTAGAATTTCCTGCATTACATTTTATTTACTATCAGAAAGAAAACCATTGTAAGCTAATTAATTAGAACATAGGAATTAATAAGGCATTAATCCAACATATAACACTGTACAATCAACTGTACAATCAACTGTACAGTGGAGGGGCAAATTTTACCAAGAAATACTCACTTTCTTGCTACATTTTCTTGGATTTTATATCTCATGCAACTTTATTAACTAAGTTTTGGCCATCAACCATTAAGCCTCTCTACAAGTAATTATCCACCACATAGCATAGCTGAAGAAACAAATGGAAGACTTCAGACAAACTATCATGGGGCATAAACTAATCCTGAAAAAAGTACATAAATCAAACCTTAACCAATCTTAAAATCCATGAATCACTTGAGTCAACTTTTCAGGAACACGGCCTGTTCAACGTAGTTCTTAACAAAGAATCTAGGACAATAAAGTGAAATCCTAATCGCACTGACATTGGAATTTGCCCAATAATGGAGTTGATTAGTGCTCTAAACAGAAACAACGCATCTAGATGCAGCAGCAGGGTACAAAAAAATAAAAAAGCCAAACTTCAAATTTCAATCTCAAGTAGCAATAAAGCACATAGCTAAAGTTGAATTCTAATTCAACACCTAAATCCAAGAAAAATTAAACATGGTGACATCATATTAGAAATAAAACAACCACAATTACACAACAGAACAACATCAAAGCATGTCATGTCCTAATAATAACTTCAATAAAGCTAAATTATTCAAGAAATTAGAAACAAACAACAATTCACCAAGAAGCTATCGATAAATTTCTCTTTCCTTAATGTTTCTTAGAAAACAAACAGAGAACAGAAACTAAAATAGACAAATAAAAAACATGAATTACCTGTAGGTAAGAGAGATCCAAACTCCTAATCTCCTTACATTTCAAAGCAAGCAACTGCACACCAAGATCACTAATCTTCAAACACCATTTCAAGCAAATCAACCTCAACTTTCTACAGCCAACAGCAACACACCCAATCCCCAGATCAGTAATCAACTTACACCTGGCCAGCCACAACTTCTCCAAATTCTTAGCCTCAGCAATTGCAGCAGCAGCCAAGTCATTCAACTCTACCCCATTTGACAAATCAATCTCAACCAAATTGAAACAACTTGAAACCAAACTTGACAACCCAATATTAGTAAAAAACCTTGATCTTGACAGGTTTATGGAACACAAAGCATCCTTACATGCCAATGAAACAACATTCAACATCCTGTCTTCAATGCGAGGGCAAACAGTTAGATCAAGATGTTCAATATGAGGGTACCTATGAAGGGTTCTTAATAAAAGCTCAGCTCTAAGTGGCTTAAGGGTCTTTCTATGGTGAGATTCAATGGAGTAAAAGGCTTTGCAGGTTAAAGAAAACGACTTTTTAGCAAAAGGGTCATCGTTAAGATAGTCAAGGATTGTAAAAATGATCTCTTCAGTGAGAAAATCAAAAGGGTTGCAATTGCAAGTGGTTTTCTTGTTGGTTCTCATGGATTTGAGAGTGGAAAATTGGTGGAAAGGAATGTGAGAAGATTTTGAGAGGAATGGGTTTTTTTGGTGGAGTTTAAGGAAAGATTCTATGATGGGTAACGGTTAACAGAAAACAGTGGTTGAGCTGGGGGAGTTTCTGTTGTACTTGGGCTTGGAGAAGAAGACTTGCGAAGGTGAAATGACTACATTAGGTTTTATGGTGTTATTTTGATCTTTGATTTTTATGCGATTAAATTAAATTCCTTTTATTGTTGAATTTACTATTCAACCCGTTTTCCTTCAATCCATTTTTTTATTATATATATATATATATAGTATTTTTTAAAAAAATATTTTATTTTTAACATCAACACATCAAAATCAATTAAAAATACAAAAAAAAATCAAATTTATACTTTTTTTTAAGATAAACATACTTTTAAAAAACATCCAAAAAAAATTATCACACTTCCAAATAATATCTGAAATCATGTTTAACAATGCTTTTAAAATTACCTTTTAAAAAAGTCAGAATTTATAATATGACTTGTATCATCGTATCAAAATTATACATCAATTTTAGAATGTGTCTAAAATAAAATGTTAATGTTAATGTTAAATCATTAAATTGAATGAAATAATAAAACAAGTTAATAAAATTTTAATCTAATAATATAAATTACATCATCATTTCTAATATCATCATCATTTCTAATATCATCATCATATAAACTATCATTTTAATAATTCATGATTAAATCAAAATTCATCTAAAACCCATAAACTAAATTTTTTATTTTTTATTTGATGAATTATGATATACGGGTACTTTTACCCTTCCTGCTACAACCATAGCAATATGGTTGTAAAGAGAATAGCAAAAAATGCTTTGATATTGTGGTAAATTTTATGTTTATAGTTTGAAAATATAAATTTTAAAAAATTATAAATTATAATTTTTTTAACAAGATTTCAAGGGAAAAAAATTTAGTAAAATTCATATAAAACTATATTATAAAATGATTAATCAAAAACTTTCAAAACGTTTTAACTTACAATACATTATACTCTAAAAAATATCCTTCAAAAAAAAAAAAAAAAAAAAAAAAGAGGGCAAAGTAAAGTGGCAAAATGGGAAATGAGAAAAAATAAATGCTATGGTTAAGTGGGTGGGTCATGTACTTTCTAATTATGGAAGGGATAGAAAAGATATAAAAGAGGACGGACTCGGGGAAGTTTGCATGTGAGGAAGGCAAGCAAGCAAGCCAGCCAGCCAAGGACATTTTCAACCTCCTCACATGGTACGGCCTTTTTAAATCCCTGCCCTCCACCTCATCAATCAACGTACCATTTTATTTGTACGTTCTTCTTCCCTACTCGCTATTCTCGAGCGTGGGCATTACCTCCCAAATAGCATGAATGTCGTTAAAGTTTTATAAATTGTATTTTTTTTTCAGTATTTTAGATATATGAAATCTTTTCTCTTATTATGTTTTTAATAAAAGAGATTTGCTGTTGTATTTTTTTTAATAACAAATATATATTTAACAGATTAATCTGGAACTTGATCATTCTGAATTATAAAAATAACTTAAGAAATTGATTCAGTCTAATATGATAAAAAACAAAAATCAACTTGTGATATAGATTAATACCAAATTCTTAACTTATTGATTTTTTTTTGTTAAAATAATATTATTTTGATTATTTTTAAAAAATTAACTTTGAGTTAATCTCACTAACATTTAACTCAAGGCTTGCTTCGAGTCAATTTTCATATTAAGTTTTATAACGATATATTATACTTGTATAATCTAATTTGTTCGATAAATATTTTAATTTAGTTTAATTATATCAAATATATATCCATAATATATATTTGTAAAGTAAGTTAATTTTTTTAGAAAAAGGACTATCATAATAAATAGCAATCAACCTAAATAGACACACACACGATGAAAGATAGAATTCTTTAAGTCATGAACACCAAATATCAAATCTTAGCCATTGAGTTGTTCTCGTGAGATAATTTTTTCTTCTAATTCAATATATATTAATCATGAAACAACTTTGAGGATTTCACATAACTTTCTGGATAATGATTTTAATCCAAGATATTTCTAGAAATAGATCTACTTAATTTGATCTTTCCTAGTAAATTCTTTTTTTTTTAGTTTAACGTGGGTGTCCGAGCCAGCTTGCGTGCACCTCGACTAATCCCACGGGTCCTGAAGTTAACGACCATGTAAGCCTCCAGTGGTCATCATATGAGCAACCATAGGGTTCGAACCTGAGACTACAGAGGGAGCAAACCTCTTGGTCCCAAGCTCTTACCACTGAGCCACTACCTAGATGGTTTTTTCTAGTAAATTCTAATTATATGTGTGGAAACCAATAAATGTGGCTATCCTATCCCGTAACACACTTGTTGCCCAGCAACAACGTAATTGCACCGAGGTGATGGAGAACAACAAGATCATGGCTGAGAAAGCTTGAGAAAAGCTTAAGATTCCATGGATTTATTTTTTTATATATAAACAGAATAAATAAAGAAAAACTATATAGAATAAAGAGATTGACTTGTATAAAATTAAAAGTAAAAATATTATAAAAATCATATAAAAACAATCACATCAGAAACCCGGTTGGAATACAATTGATTCACCTTGAAACCAATGAAAAAAAAATTGCAATAAGATACTTAAGAAGAGAGAAGAGAGAGAGAAAAAAAAGCCATTGATAAAAAGAACTCTCTACCAAATAAACAAATAAAAATCGCTAATAGAAAATAAAATTCATGTGCATACATATTCATAATTTATACGAGGGAATTTTAAAATAGATATTGATAAGAAAGATGGCGATTTAAATTCTAATAAACAATCTATTTTTTATTCATGTTTTTTTTCTACCTTGGGAAGTTTGCATCTGAGGAAGGCAAGCCCGACAAGGACATTTTCAGCCTCCTCACATGGTACGGCCTTTTTAAATCCCTGCCCTCCACCTCATCAATCGACGTACCATTTTATTTGTACCTTCTTCTTCCCTGCGGGCTATTCTAGAGCGTGGGCATGACTTTCCAAATGGGATGAATGTTCTTCTTCCCTACGCGCTATTCTAGAGCGTGGGCATCACTTTCCAAATAGGATGAATGCAGTTCAAGTTCTATAATTTGTAATTTGTTTTAGTATTTTAGATATATGAAGTCTTCTCTCACTCTTTTTTTCTCTCTTTCTCTCTCTCTCTTTTTTATAAAGATATTTGAGGTTGTATTTTAAATTTTACAATAAAAAATATTACTACAAATTTCTCTTTTTTTTATATAAAGATATTTGAGGTTGTATTTTAAATTTTACAATAAAAAATATTACTACAAATTTCTTGTTAAATATTTAAAATTTAGTTATAAAACTCAAATTGATTTAACAGGTCGATCAGGATACTATATATCCTAGGATCTAGACTGGTTTAGTTTATAAAAATAAATTAAGGTATTGACTCGGTCTAATATGGTCAAAAACTTATATCAACTCATGACCTGATCAATATCAAATTCTTAATTTGTTAATTTTTATTGATTTTTTTTATTAAAACAACATTATTTTAATTATTTTAGAAAATAAATTAATTTTAATTAACCCTTCTAATATGTGACTCAAACCTTGCACTACATGTTTAAAACTATGTATTATACTTGTATGATTTGATTCATCAAATGAATATTTTAGTTTAATTTAATTATATTAAATGTATAGCCAAAATATATATTTGTAAAGTAAGTTTTTTTTTTTAGAAAAAGAACAATGATAAGCAATAGCAATCAACCAAAAAATGTATTTTTTTTTTATATTTGACGAAAGATAGAATTCTTTGAGTCATTAACAACAAATATCAAATCTTAGCCGTTGAGTTGTTCTCATGAGACAAAATTTTCTTCTAATTCAATATATATAAATCATGAAACTAACTTTGGGGATTTCACGCGTCTAGAGACAAGTATGAGTTCTTTTTTCTCCTACTTCTTGTAGGCATCACCAGCCTATGATGATTAACTTTACACAAGGCCAAAAAATTAGAGAAGGACACCTAGCATGGAACATGCTTAGTCAAAAGGGGTTGGAAAAGGGTAAAAGACAAAACTCTCCTCCATCAGAAACGGCTGCAAATGAGGAGCAAATCAAGCCTGTCTCAGCCATGTAGCATGGCTCTGTGCAAATTTCTTCCTTCCCCTGTAGTAAAAAGCCCTAAAGAGGAACTGTAGGTGACTGGATTCAATTCCATATCCTAAGTTAGCTAAGATGGAAGAGCAAACATGACCTATCTACTGTACTCCAAATCCAACTCAATACAATCTTCCTAGAATTAGAGGCCACATCTTTACATGTGCAATGAATCCCCCCAACTAAATCATGGACTTGTTACACGAGTCCATTCGTCTCTTATCTGCTAGGGCCACACATAAAAAATATAAAATGCATAGAATGATTAATGAGACATGGATGAAGGATTAGTGAAACCAAAATTGTTCATTCCAGATCAATTTCAACTACAAAAAGTTCAGAGGGCTCCCATTTCGTTTCCTATTTTGCAAGTTTGAACAGAATCCAAAGGCACAACAGCTTTTAACCATGCAGAGGAGGTTGCCTTTTGTCAGCACATAAAGCCATACATCCTTGTTTTAATAATAATAAAAAAAAAACAAAAGAGAGTTGAATGGCTTTGAAGCCTCACCGATTGGAAACATCGACATAAACAATGAATGGAGCGGATAAAAATATACCAGACAGCAGCCCTCGCCACTTGGCAACATCACTGGATATGGTCTAAACAATGAGTTGTGAAACATCACCAGAAACAGAAAATCCGTGACAGTTGCGCAGCTGGTGCAAACCGGCCAGCAATGAACAACTAAATAGATTGTAGAAAATAAAGGAAAACTGAACTTGCCAATTATATGAGATCATCTAATTCAAAATACTTCAAGGAGATTCGCTTGGAAAAGCATATTCAGATCTTCTCATTTCATTACTTCAAATTGTGAAATTGAACATCAAACAAATTGGAAATGAAATTCTACAATTAGTTATCGAGAATCTACATGGTTACCGTATGCATAGAACTCTTCAATCATCATATCCAAAGGAAACATTTGAGGCAAGAAGTGAAAAAGGAACTAGCTTTAAAACAAGGGTTGGTTACTTCTTGGCGTAAGTAATAGCCATAGGGTTCTGGGGAGTAATTTTGAAACCTTGAAGGGCCTGCATGGCCATGGAGGATTGCACATCATCTTCAAATTCCACAAATGCGATACCTGGCTTTGCCTCAATCATACGGACTTCCCTAAATCCTGGGTATTGCTGGAAGAGCACTTGCAACATCATGCTAGTGGTTTCATGGGGCAAGTTTTGAATAAACAATATATTATTTGGTGGAACGGTTTCCTGTGCACTCTGGTTTCCTTGGCGGAAAGAAGTCTACACATCACAGACACAGACAGGATATAATAAGCAAGCATTGATTAGATAAAATATAGGAATTCAAAAGAAGTAGTTGAAGTGCACAGATGAAATACACAGAAAAGGTTTGAGTGTGAAATGTGATGCATTAATGCCAGCAATAAAATCAATACATACATCAATGGCACATTGAATGATTCAAAAATTATCATGCAACCATCTTCAACACTCTTCATCTTTATAAAAATGAAACACATGAAACTGCATATGAGCCTAAGCTTATTTGCTCAACTCGTAAGAACATCAAAACATGCATGCAAGGGTTCAAGGCACATTGGAGGACAGAAGCATAAAATGTGACTTACTGGGCCCCCATTACTTTCAGCAGGTTTCCCATTAGCTGGAGCTGATTGCTGAGCTTCTTCAGCACGTTTCTTTCTCTCAGCTGAAGAGGAACACATGTATCCAATTATTAGTGCATAACAGAACATCAGGAGCATCAATGAACAAAAATTAAGATGTTTTTCCACTTCATAGTAAGTTAAAACAAAACATTAGTCTAGTGTAAGAATTTAAATCCCATCCCAGTTAAGACATGGCACTGCCCCAAAATTGCTCTATTTTTTTTCTTTCATAAGTTGTCAAAAGTTATTAGAAAA
>Ga0307517_10005038_pt1 | contig 20087 bp, 13 predicted proteins | sample 23_EM_MG_FD_194515 | JGI IMG/M metagenome (GOLD analysis project Ga0307517, IMG submission 194515) | Populus trichocarpa ectomycorrhiza microbial communities from riparian zone in the Pacific Northwest, United States - 23_EM | ecosystem: Host-associated > Plants > Roots > Unclassified | place... | reverse complement strand
ACAAGTTTGAGCCCACCCCTCATTTTCTGCTTCTTTTCCACTTTGGTCATCTTTCTTTCAATATTGTCCTCATTCAATAAATTTGAATCAATTATCCTTTAATTTAGCTTTAAAATGTAATTTAGCTTTAAAAGGTTGGAATCGCTAGAAAAAAAAGTTTGAAGACCAAAATAAAAAAAAATAGAGAAACTTTGAATTGTTTGAAGACTTGTCATCCATCCTATTTTAAAAAAATAGACATATAACATGTCGTCTACCAGCCTAAATTCTAGTCACCATTATGGTGGTTAGAAAATCGAGGCATTGGTTTCCCCCCTAAAAACCTAGTTTTTAAGCCATTTAAACCCAAAAATAACTTATCAACACCTTTAGAACATCTAGAAATCCCATCAACCCAAAAACCTAAAAAGAAAGGTCCAAAAAATTAAAATAAAACCGGGTTAAACTTGTCTTCCATGACTAATTTGTTTATATATGGAACATTGAAGCTCTAAAGAACCACCATTAAAATCCTCTCATCGCATCAACTCTTGGATACCAAGAACAACCATTTTGGTGGTAAAAAATGGTGTGCAATAACTTTCTCTCTCAACATTGAAATCTGGCAATCTCTCTCTCTCTCTTCTCTAAAACAGAAACTAAAAATAATAAAAATAAACTTTTACATCAAAATCGAATTGTAAAAAAATTAAGGGACTAAATGGGTATAATATGGAAAGATGAAGGACTAAATTGAACTTTTCAAAGTCCCCACCACCTATTTTAGTGTCTTTTCCACATCGGTCCTCTTTCTTTCAATAATTTATTTTGTCAACAAATTTGAGTCAATTATCCTTTAATTTGGCCCTAAAAGGTTGGAATCGCCCAGAAAAAAAATAATAACCAAAATTTAAAAAATTTATACCATTTGATGACCTGTTATCTGCCCTTATTTTTTTTTTAAAAAAAAAAAGATATGTAACATGTCATCTACTAACCTACATTCCAGCCACCACTATGGTGACTAGAAAATTAAGGCATTAGTTTTTTGCCCTAAAAACCTAGTTGTTAAGCCTTTTCAACCCAAAAACACCTTACCATTACCCTTAAAACATTTAGAAACCAATCCATCAACCCAAAAAACCAAAAAAAGTCCAAACCCTAAAATCAAATCAGGTTAAATTTGTCTTCTTTGACTTAGATTTCTTTTTTATGGAATATTGAGGCTCTATATAACTACCATCAAAATCATTTTATTGCATGGAACCCATGGACACCAAGAACAACTATTTTTGTGGCCGAAAATTGTGTGAATAATGATTTTCCCTCTCAACATTGAAATCCAAAAATCTCTCTCTCCTCTCTCAAAACAGTAACTGAAAAATAATAAAAATAAACTTTTATACCAAAATTTAATTAAGAAAAAAATAATTAAGGGATCGAATGGATATAATTTGAAAAGGTGGAAGATTAAATTGAACTTTTCACAACTATGAACCCACCCTTCATTTTTTAGCGTCTTTTCCACATATGTCCTCTTTGTTTCAATATTGTCCTTGATCAACAAATTTGAATAAATTATCCTTTAATTTGACTTTGAGAGGTTGTAATCACCTAAAAAAAAATTTAAGGACAAAAAAAAAAAATAAACAATGAGTCCATAGTGAAATGTGAGAGTGTGAACGATGCAAATCTCTACAATAATTAACCCATATGTTTCAGTATTTTCGATGAAAAATATTTTTAAGGGAAAAATAACAAATTCAGAAAACAAATGCATTTTGTTATTGGAAACCACTTGAGGATAAAGGACTTGCATTATACCCATATCATTTAAGGGTAAAAGGTGTCAAACACCTTTAAATTATTGTTTAAAATAGAACTAGTTCCTAAACAAATTATTCAATGTCATTACCTCATGTATTATAATTCTAAACATCATTTCTTGAATTATCGAGGGTTAACTTTGCAAAATAAAACTACAATTATTAAAAGGGAAGTAAAAGGACCCAATAAAAAAAATCATTCTCCGATATGTATCTTTTATTTTAGTTTTAGTCAATACCTGGTCATCCTGAGGCACTCATTTATCATTTGGTTTGCTTCTTTAAGTCTCTTCACATTATGGACAAACTACATGTTTTTCATATCATTCCCTCTTCGGTATGTATCCTTTGCATGTCACATGTTGAGACATATAACCACTTGTTCTTTCAATGCTCCTTTTCTATTGTAGTTTAGGGTGCTATCAAAACCCTTCTGGGTTGACCTTCTATTACATGGCAACCTCTGCTTTAGTGGGCATACACGCACCTGAAAAAGAAGGATTTTTTGCATCTACTATTGAGTTAGTCTTCTCGGCCACATTTTACTTCATGTGGTATGAGAGGAATAACCAAGTCTTCCATCAGATTTATCAATCCGATCAAGATGTATCACTACTAGAAATTTAGCAAATACAAATAGAAACACCGATAAAATATTTTCGTCGGTAGATTGCGGTGAATTTTACCGACAAACTTTTTCATTGTTATATCCATCGATAAACACCAAAGAAAACATTTTATCGGTATATACCAAGGGAATTGCAGTAGAAAAGAAGAAATAAAAAGCCAGAAAAGTATGATGATGCGTAACTTTTACCAACGGCTTTAACCCCCGACGGTAAAGTTTGTTTGTAAATATATCAATGAAAATAATCTCTCAGTATATACTGATGGAATTACAGACAATATTATAGTGAGATTTAAAAGGCAAATTGTACGGTGATGTGACATTTTTTACCGATAGAATAACCAATGGCATGCCCGATAGAATTATTTTATCGGTAAATCCATCGGTAATACTTAATTTATGACTTGGCGATCGACCCTCCTCTCCCCGTCCTCCATTTTCTTTTCTTTCTTATGTATTTTTTCTGCAACAAACAGCCACCACAACACAATTCAACCTCCCTCAACAAATTCAGTCACCACAACACTTGGTTTGTCAACGTCTATGTTCTTATTCAAATTTTATTGAGGATTCTCCACCTTAAGTAATCAATTGTACCTTTTTTTATTTGAACACAATTTTTAAATGTTAATTTTTTTGCATATTTGTGTAGTATAAGTATTATTTTTTTTGTGTTTATTTGTTTTATAGTTTTTTTCTCATACAATTTTGTTGTATGGATTTATGATTTGTACATGTTATGGTTTGTTTTAGATTTTTTAAATATTGTATTTGTTTGTAAATTGATGAAACTTATGTTGAATTTTTAACTTCGGTGTTTTGTGATGAAATAAATAATGGCTTATTTAATGGGTTCGTTTTATATTTTTGAATTTTATTGCCTAGTTGTAATTTTCAGTAAATATGTAGAAATTTGAATTTATGTAGATATATATAATTGATAATTGATAATGAATTAAGAAAACTATTAAAATAGATTAAATAAGATTGAGCTAAACCAATATTTTTGCAAATTTATTTAGTTAACGTAGTTAATTAATACATGTTGTTATCATTATTTAAATAGGTTTGAAATAAGTAATGGATGATCATTCCATGGATGTATCTAGATTCACCTAGAGGTTATAGAGGATGAGTTATTGTGATGGAGGTTCATGGTTTTATTAATTGCATACTATCTAATCCTAGAAATATTATTGGAAGCGGTATTAGATGTTCATGCAAGATGTGTAAGAATAAAAAATTTATCGATCCAGATGTTGTAACGATACATCTCCTACAAAAATAATTCATGGAGAAATACTTGTATTGGTATGAACATAGAGAACCATATGTTTCTCAAGATATCATGGTAAAGTGGATGGTTGAGTCAACTTCTAGTGTTAGCAATATGCATAGAATTGTAAATGACAATAGTAATCCTTATAGGAATATGGTTATGGATGCGATGAGAATGAATCAGGGTCATGCCGGTTAATGTCCAATTATAGATGAAGAATCTAATACAGACACGGACAAGTTTTTTAATCTTTTGAAAGATTCTAATGAACCATTATGGAATGGTTGCACAAATCATACTATATTATTGGTCGTTCCACACATATTCATCATCAAGTCAGATCATGAGTTGAGTAAAGTTAGTTATGATATAATTGTTGAATGGGAAAGAAGCATTTTTTTCTTAAGGGAACAGAATGAAAGAGAACTTCTATATTGCTACGTCCATGATAAAACCCCTCGGTCTAGGATACCATAAAATTAACATGTGATTAAACTTCTGCATGTTGTTCTACTTTGAAAATGCAGACTCGGCTGTGTGCAAAACATGTGGGCATTCTCATTATAAACTCAGAACTGGTAGAGAAAAGATTCTTGTCGCACACAAAAAACTTAGATACTTCTCAATCATACCTAGACTGCATAGGTTATTCATGTCACCAAAGACTGTTGAGCACATAACATGACACCAATCACATGATGCAGTGGATAGAGTGATGGTGCACCTTTCTGATGGTGAAGCCTTGAAACACTTTAATAATGTGCATCCTTAGTTTTTAGTGGAATCAAGGAACTTGCGTCTTAGGTTATATACAAATAGATTTAATCCATTTAGGTCATTTGCTGCTCTTTATTCTTGTTGGCTGGTGATATTCACGATTTACAACTTGTCATCGGGGATGTGTATGAGACCGGAGTTCATGTTTTTATCTATGATCATACCCAGTCCTAATAGTTTGGGTTGGAATATAGATGTTTGTCTTCGACCGTTGATTGATGAGTTGAAACAGTTGTGGTCATCTAGGGCTTTGGCTTATGATGAATCGATGAAACATAATTTTCTGATGAAAATAGCTTTGATATGAACTATTAATGATTTTCCTGCTTGTGGAATGATTTCTGGTTGTAGCACATATGAAAAACTAGTATGTCCATACTGTATGGAAAATAACAAGGCACTCACATTAACAAATATCGGTAAAGCATCTTTCTTTCTTTTTTACTTTCATCAGTGGTTCTTGTCAATGTATCACAAGTACTGAAAGAACAAGAAGGACTTCTTTGTTGGCAAAGTTGAAAAGGATGTTACACCGCCACTTCTTTCAGGTGAGGAATTGTATGGTGTGATGTCGGAGTACAGTGACATTGTGTTTGGTTTTTAATTTGGTGAGCAGAAGTTCCTAGTTTTGGGATGACCCACAATTAGGTTAAGCAAAGTATTTTCTAGGAGCTTTCTTATTGGAAGACCAATATTCTCCGTCGTAACCTTAATGTTATACATATAAAAAAACGTGTTTGAGAACATTTTCAACATGATTATAGACGTAAAGGGAAAGACAAAGGACAACATCAAAGCTAGAATGGATATATCATTGTTTTGTCACTGTAAAAATATGGAGGTGGTTTATGTTAGATCACGGGTCTCAAAACCCTAAGCCAGCTTCGTCTTAGACAAAAATGCACAATTACTAGTTTACCAATGGCTTAAAAGTCCATGTTTTCCTAATGGACATGTCTCAAACATATCAATGTTAGTGAATTTAGAGGATTGTAGATTATATAGAATGATGAGTCATGATTGCCACGTGTTTATACAAATATTCATTCCATTCCATTAGCTTACCGAGATTCATTGTCAAAGGGGATAGAGATGCACTCGTGGAGATCAATAATTTCTTTAGAGATATATGCTCCAACAAGTTACAGACATAACACATGAAGAGGCTTGAAACGAATATCATCCAAACAATATGCAAACTTGAGATGATATTTCCTCCATCATTTTTTGACTCGATGGAGCATCTACTTATATTTTACCATTTACGATAAAAGTTGGAGGCCTGGTTTAATATAGATAGGTGTATCCATTCGAGAGGTTAGGGTTTACACATGCATTCTAATTACAATTTTTTTTTGTCAATTTTTGCATAATTCAAAACATTCATTGAATTTCATGCAGGCACTTATTCAACTTTAAGAGAAAAGTAAAAAATAAGTTGCATGTTGAGGCTTCGATATACGAGACCTATATTATTGAAGAGATCTCAGCACTTATCTCGTACTATTTCGAGCCTCAATTGAGAAAAAAATCAACCATGTTCCAAGGCATGACGATGGTGAGGAAGTGCCTTCGAGTGAGAATTTGTCAATATTCTCCCATAATGAACGACCCGTACTGTCATAACCTAATTTTTTACAATGAAAATGTAGAAAAATGAAAATGAATGAAGAATAATTCGAAGTTTGGGTCAAGACAATACAAACTGGAAGTTTTGAAGACTACTCTGGGTGGATTTATAAATTTAGGATTCAATTTTGATGGAATATTAATAAGTTTTGGGACTTAATTAAACTTTGAATTAGTTTAATTAATGAAATCAGAAGCTTAATTAAAGATTTGATAAGATCGGGCACTTAATTAAACTTTGAATTAGTTTAATTAATGAAATCAGGGGCTTAATTGAAGAAATATCAAAGTTCATGGTCAATTTGGGTCCAAATTGCAAGAAATTAAATTCCAGGGACCAAATTGAATAGGTGCTGATACTTCAGGAGGCAAATTAAAGAATAACCCTCAGTCTAAAATGATGTCGTTTTACATTTCCTGATTCTTCATCTTCTTCCTCTGGAAACAGAGGAAACGACCTGCAAAGAAAAAAAAAGGAAATGCTGCCTAGACTGTGTCAACTCAACCCAGGCAACATGTAGATCGTTCGGTTTTCCACGAATCCCAAACCAATCAGGTCTCCCTCAACACGCAGCTGGAGTTCGGATTAAAACCTATCACCAACAGGCCAACCGTGGCGGGACTGTTGGCGTCCGAGTCCTAGCAGGAAACCAACTCCCCAGCCATGCTTATCAGGAGGAGAGACGTCGACTGAGGCAGAGAAGGAGGATCCCTATAATACAAAGAAATCAATTATCGCAGGGGACGGGGGAAAAAAAAGAGAGGAGAAGAGGACGAAAGTGGTAAGGCATCGGTTTTTGGTATCGGCATGCAAAGGTTCAAATCCTTTTACTCCAGATTATGAACACCCGAAAGGATCTGTCAAGAATGAGCTGACGACTACAGGAAAAGGGGCGTAGGGCTAGGTAGTGCCTAACTCCCTCTCCATGATGCTTAAAAAAAAAAAACAAAAAACAAAAACAAAAAGGAAAAGAGAGAAAGTAGAGACAGGGCAGAGAAGAGAAAGAGAGAGAGAGAGAGAGACCAGGAGAGATAAAAAATAGGAAGAACAAGAAAAGCCAGGGAGCAAAAGGGGAAACTAAGAACAGAAGCTTCATCCAGTGGCGGTCGAGCAAGATCTTCGTCCCAAGGCCATCCGCAAAACAAGTAAGTGCTTCCCGCTCCCTCCCCTGCCTATTTAGAGCCCGTTTGGCTCTGCGGCTCCCTCCCCAACCGTTTGCTTAAAGAAAAAGGAGGCATACTGTTCACTGGTCTATCTCTTTTCTGTTTTGAAAACGCAGTATTTGAAAAGCAAGAATTTCTTATTTTTTTGCCTTGTTAATGTTAATTGCACTGTTCAATGAACAGTGCAATTAACATGAATGCATAGTGATGCACTCTTCATGTGAACAGTGCAATACTCTTGCACTGTTCACATGCACTGCGTGGACACTTTTTATTTTGTAGCGTGTTAATTTTTTTAACATTTTAAAAAAAAACTAGTTTAGAGTGAATTTTATACATGATAATATTTTATCTAATTTTATTACACGCTAAAAAATTATGGAAACTGTAGTTCTTGTCGAATGTATTTCGTACGTAATGGAAATGTAGATGGTTTAATGAACCAATAAAAAATATTTTATATAAAGTATGATTTATTTCATGATGTAATAATAATAGTTAAATCTACAATATTTAAATTAAAAACCATCAATATTAATATATATTTTTTAAAATTATTTTATAACCTCAATTTCAAAAGCATTATTAACCAAACACATTAAATTATTTTTTGTTCAAACTCAATTTCAACCACAATTTTAACCAAACACTTATTTTTTCAAACTAACTTCAACTAAAAGTATTTTTTATAAAAACAACTTTTTTCAAACCACAACCACAACAGCTACCGCAATACCAAACAAATTCTAATTCAACCCATCAAAAGAAACAGATATCAGGGTATTTGTTATTGTAGTATAGCTATATTTTTAAAATAAATTAATTTTTTAATTATTTTAATGTTGTGATATTAAAAATAAAAAAATATTAATTTAATATATTTTAAAAAAAATATTTTTAAAAACAGAAAATATCACATCACTCAAGTCCAACTTTATCTAAATGGCACGTCACTCTTTGCCCATCTGAGTGGATATGTAGGAGAAAATGCGCCGGTCAACGTAAAATCTGACGCAAAACCGACGCATGGCTTAAATCTTCTCAGTGTTTTTTTAAATTATTTTTTTATTTTTTACATCATTTTAATATAATAAAATTAAAAATTAAAAATATATTATTTTAATAAATTTTTAAATAAAAAAATATTTTAAAAAACAAACAATACACGTCTCCATCAACACCCAAAACTCAGAGACATTAAAAATATTAAAAATCTCAGACTCCTCCCCCACCACAATCTGCCTCAAAATCAAAGCCATTAAAAATCTCAGACTCGCCCCCCGCCACAATCTGCCTCTCTCGTTACCTAAAACAAACAAACTAATGAAGTGTTTTTTCTTTTGTTGAGATGGAAAATGAGCTTTTTCTCGGTAACCAAAAAACCCACGAACCCCAGCCCTTCATCACTCTCACCCAGTCTCTTTCAACCCCACTACTCTTCCATGAAATCCAAGATGAACCCACAACTCCTTCTCCTCCTCCCGGACCTTCAAATACCCGTTTCAAGAAACCCGGTACTCTTCACAGGAGCAAGACCGCGCCTGCTATGGTTGTCATGCGAGAATTTCAACCAACGAAGCCCCAAATTCCTAAACCACAATCAGAGTCTAACTCCATAATCAGGCAAGCCATTTTCTTGCTATCTTTGTATCTACTCCTTGGAGTTGTTATCTACTCTTTTAACACTGATCACTTCTCGGGCACGGAGACTCATCCGGTCGTTGATGCTTTATATTTCTGTATAGTCACTATGTGTACCATTGGTTATGGTGATATAGCTCCATTAACACCAGTGACAAAGGTCTTTGCGTGCGTGTTTGTGTTAGTTGGGTTTGGGTTTATAGACATCTTGCTCAGTGGGCTTGTGAATTACGTTCTTGATTTGCAAGAAAGCATGATCTTGACTGGTATTGAAATGAGTAAAAATCGAAATCGAGAAGGATTTTCAGCTGCTGATTATATTATTGATGTTAAAAAGGGAAGGATGAGGATAAGATTGAAGGTTGGATTGGCACTTGGTGTGGTGATTCTGTGCATTGGAATAGGGACCTTGGTGCTATACTTTCTGGAGGATCTTGATTGGATTGATTCGGTTTATTTGGCGGTCATGTCAGTTACAACTGTTGGGTACGGTGATAGGGCGTTTAAGAGCTTGCCAGGAAGGTTGTTTGCAGCAATTTGGCTTTTGGTTTCGACATTGGCGGTAGCAAGAGCATTTCTTTATTTGGCAGAGGCTAGGATTGATAAGAGGCACAGGAGGATTTCCAATTGGGTGTTGCATAGAGATATTACCGTGGAGGATTTGCTTGCTGCGGATATGAACAATAATGGTTTCATTAGGTGCGGCTCTATTTTTATCTCTTGCTAACTTGTTTTATTGGATATGTTTAGCTCTTCTAGTTGGGAAAATTTGTTGAATTAATGATATGATAATTTGGGTTAAAAAAATCCTCAAAACCTTAACTAGGCTATGTTAATGTGTGATAAGATCAAATGCTGCTCTAGAAGATGGATATCAAAAGTTAATTAAACTCTTCTTTCCATTTCTGTGCTGACCATCCTTGGTTCGTACTCTCCTATTGTATTGATGCTAATTTTATAGAAGCAGATTCTAGTGAAAATGCCGGTGCGTTACATTCCAAGACCTTGAAACACGGATCAAAAGCTCTTAAGATCTTAAAGTCTTCTTGTTTCGGAGTGAAGTTAGCCTGGTTCTAACCTTGTAATAGTGAGTGATTGGCTCTTGAGTTGAGGACAGTATGTGATGGGCTGTACTTATTTGATGAAATAACTGCTCTCTTGGATTTGGAGGCCATTAAAGAGAGACAATCTGGTTTAGCGCATTCTATAACTTTTTCTTGCTTCTTTGCGAAAGAAGTGTTTTGCAACTTCAGCTAAAGATGAAGTGTTGAAAGACAATCATCCGTCATAGATTGCATAATCTCAGGAGACATGAAAGGTCCAATAGGTTTCCTACCGAACTGTAAAACCAACATATAGAGAAAATTATGACTCCATTAGTATTTAAAGTTTATGGATTTAAACACGTCGGGTCACTCATTCGCTAGTTTTTTCTCAAATGGTAAGTTATATCCAAATAGTTGTAAGTTAAAGTATCAAGGCTCTTCATAGCTGCTCCAGGCCATCATATTATCTGGAACGTCCGTACATTGAGATAACTCTTATAAACTTTTTTTTTTCTTTTCCTTTTGTTGCTCTTGACTTATATCCTCACAGGAGATGTATTTGATCTTTTTTTTTTAGTGGGTCTGTGAATAAGAACATGTAATCTAGCATTCCAGATAGAACTCAATTCTTTCTTCTTATTTTCCCAGCAAATGAGATAATGCGATCTATCAACCTAGGTAGAGCCTTAATTCATTTATTTTTGTGACTTTTTTTACAGTAAATCAGAATATGTAATTTACAAGCTCAAAGAGATGGGAAAGATAGGCGAGAAAGATGTATTACAGATCTGCAATCAATTCAGCAAGCTTGACCCAAACAACTTGGGAAAGATAACCTTGCCTGATCTCCTGGGGCATCGCTTGTGACAATTACACAGGTCAGTCTGTATTTTTTGTTCCACAGGAGCCGTTGGATCTGCCTTGTTATTCCGGGAAACACAGGGAAGGTAGATGTCTGGTAATCGAAGTTCACTGGTATATGTGTACATAAATCTTCATTAGTTGTGGCAGAAAATGCATTGCTTGCATGAAGCTGTTAAACAAGGAACTGTGTCCAGTCATCGAGAGTGTAGATATCCTGGTACTTTGATTCTTGAAACTGTAATGATCTCAGAATTGAAAATAATTAGAGAAAAAAATCAATAAATCATGGCAATAAGTGGCCGCATCATGTACAATTTCTGATTAAGGGGTCGTCCCTTTGGGCTTATGGATGAGGCATGAACCAACCTTGAAATAAACAAGAAGTGGAATGAGAAGATGTCACAAACTGCTGGGAAGAAATATCACTCCGTAGTTATTACTTATTACCATTACTAATTACTAAATATACAAGTGTTTTACTGTAGCTTCATCGTCCACCTTTTTTTTTCCTACCTTAATATTTTTTTTCTATATGCATCCATCTATGAACAGATTTATAACCAATTTGTTCATGATCAGAATAATTAAAATAAAGAGAACTAAAGTATAAAACACGGAGAAATATCATTCTCAATTTAAAATTTGGGAAAATTTTAATCTCTTCGTTCCTTTAAAGCTCATGTAATTTTTATGAATTCAATTTTGATTCAATTTTATTTTCAACCCCTCAGTCTGGAAGAGAAAAAAAAAAGTTTTCGGGTTTTGGTGAGAAGAAAGAAAGTTGTTGGGTGTCACTAATATTAATCTTGGTGTTAATGGATCATGTTTGATAAGAGTTTAGTGATGATTGTTTTGAACCTTGATATTATCTAAAAAATTAAATTAAAGTCGAGATAAAATATTTTCACCCTGTTTAATTTTGTGTTTTTAGATTTTTTTTATTTGTTTTGTTTTCAAGTTAATCCATTCGTTTTTTATATTCTAAGGGTGTTTATGGTGTTTTTAAATGAAAATGAATTGAAAACTGGGTTTTTAGCGTAAAAACAAATGTGTACTGATTTTCTAGCCGCTATAATGATGGTTGAGTTATGAGTAATTGTTTTTTTTTTTAAAAAAAAACCAAAATAAAGGTTTAAGACATGCGTGAACCCTTACAAAAAAGAATTAATTCCCTTTACAAAATAAAAAAAAAATTAAGGACTTGAACGCATGACGGCACGATCTTGGGCTCTTTTTTAAAAGGTTTAGATTTGTATGTCTGGCCTTTTTTTTCTTTTTTTTATCACTTTTATTAGCTTTTAATTTTTTTATTTTAATTTATTCTTTATTTTTAAAAAAAAAATTGTTATGATAAATTTAGGTAAAAAATAAATTTAAAAAAACGAAGTTATAAAACCTAGTGTAGTTCATGTCCCAGATTATGAGCTTAATAGGTAAAACCATATAAATTGGGTTCATCCAATATATTTTTGTATCAATATTTTTTTCATAAAAGATGTATTAATAAAAGTTTTAAACATAATTTTTTTTAAATTGATCTTTATTCTGATTTGTTTTTTACAATGTTATTATGATCTTATGATTTGGATCTTAGAATTAACAGGTTAATCTGTATTACTCTAGATCATTTAATATGGCGTTGTGTTGGTATTGTTTTTTAAATATCATAAAAAAATTTATTATTTTTATTTTATTTTATTTTATCCTTTAATAAAATTTCTTTTTTCTATTTTTTATTATCATATATTTTTTTCAATATAAGATTCCAAGAAGGAAAAAAGAAAAGGCTCCAACAATTAGCGGCTCGGAATGCAGAAACTTTTATCTTGGACGGTACTGGTAGCGTCGGTGAACTAAATCTCCAGGAACACTTGAGCCCAAACAAGAACCGTTTCTAACTTTCGATCCACCGGGTAAAGAAAGACTTGAGAAGACAAAAGGTGCTCCTTGTTTTAAGGGTTTGGAGACTTCTTTTTGAATTCACTATGTTTTATTGTTTTTCCTGTCCTAATTCTTTTTACTGATATAAATTATCAAGAATATATGAAATTAATTATAGCTTGTTTTAATAAAAATTTATTTTATAGTTCATTTAAGATTGATGGGGAGAATTACATTTGGCTACTTTATACAGTATTCTTATTACAAAATAAAATTAAGGTAAAATGTTTCGGTTGAGCTTTTTGTCGGAGTGCATCTATGCCCGAATATGTACCTGCCTGCATTGACATATTTACATGAACAACACATCGCCCTTGTAATTGAAGCATCGTTTACAAACGGTATCTTGCATGTCTTGTTTAAAATCCAGGCAATCGCACTGGATTCTGAAACTCCTTTTATAGATCATTTATAAACAAACAATCAATGCATAATTCTAAGTTAGATCTGCAAAAACTGTATTTAAGATTAAGTCTCGTTTCATAAAATCATACTTCGATACTATGTTAAACACTTTAAAGAAATAAAGAGAAATGTAAAAATAAAAAAGAAGAAGGTTAGGATTTCATTGATATTGTATGATGCGATCACTGTAATTTAAAAGAATAGATTTAACATAAATATAAAAAGATTATATATAGGCTAAACTGAAAAGAAAATAAAAATATTATTCTATCCTTAATAAATAAAACAAAATAATCTTATATTTCTTAATATCTATTTTAGAGATTAGTCTGTGTGAATTTATCTAGCATCTTTAACATTATCTTTTATTATTCGTGTTGCTGGTTTTGATGAGTTGATCTAAAAATCTTTTTTAACAACAAATTAAGAATTTATTAATAAAATTTATTTAATTAAAAATTAAAAGGATTATGTGTATTATGCGCCTTCAGCCTTCTAACATTGAAGATTAAAAAAATCTTTTTAATTTCTATATACTATCTAAAGTATATTTTAATGTTTAAGATAGTAGTGGTTATTTTTAAATTTTTTTTAAAATATATTAAAATAATATATTTTTTATTTTTTAAAAAATTATTTTTAATATTATAGCATAAAAAAGAAAAAAAGAAAGAACGTTGACAGTCCAGTACGAGCCTACCCAAGTTATACTAGCTAGCAAGAGTTTCCCTCGTCCTGTCTTTCCTGTAACCTGACAAGGCTTGTTAATAGATTAATCATTAATGTGCTCGAGACAGGCCCTTCATGTGGTAGGTTACGTATCGTTTGCCTCTGTTGCAGTCATGGCCGGCTAAACCTGTACCTGTTCCAGCATGTATTGCGAAAATGAATTAATTTTCTCAACGAAAATGATTACACTCATGAAATCCAGGCATTCAAAAAGCTTGAATGATTCAATAGCAAGTAAACAAACCTGTCTTCTTGTCAGCGTTCAGGAATTGTCTCGTTGATGCCTTCAGATGTACACCAACAAGTAATCATCACCGTCTACTTGCATCTACTTGCATTATAGACGTACATGGTTGAAAGTGAGTTTTTTTTTAATTTAAAATTATTATTATTATTTAATATTTTTAAATTTTTATAATATACTAATATTAAAAATAATTTTTTTTAATATTTTTTAAAAAAAAAACACTTTGAAAACGTACTCTGTCTATTACGAACGGCTATCACTATCTCCTTGGAAATCCAGCCCCATCCACCGTCGGCAGGGTAAAGGAAACTAATGCCAGTGGAAGCATAAGCCAATGGATGACATTTTCAGTGACTGATTTGTTTTCCTTTCTGGGCGAAATAAGTCGTGCTAATTATTTACGTGACAGGAAAAATGATGATAAAGGCCAACCCCATGTGTACGCGGACAGGAAAGGGGCGGCCAATTCTAACGCTACTGCTAGTCTTGGACGCACTCGGCAGTTGTTTTGCTTGCAAATAAAACCACCACCAGCTCCGCCATTTTTCAAAGCATCCACCCAACTTTTATTCCTTTCGAAGGCTTTGTTAGGGTGTCCGTGACGGTGAAAGTGGTTTTTTAAAAAAAATATTAAAATAATATTTCTTTATTCCTTGAAATTTATTAAACGATCCAAAATTTCTTAGAATCTCCTTTACCCTTTCTTTTTTATCCTTTGTTTGTTTGCCCTATTTTCCACAAGAAGAACAGCGCGGCTGTTTAACTTCTCCTCCTTTTCAGGCCGTGTCCAGTCCCTGTATTAATCTTAAAACCCCCACTGGTAACCAGCTAGTGTGTGGTGGGCCCTACACCCAACTAATCCATAAGTACTAGCTTCTAACATAAGCCAACCAAACGACAAAACTACTTTTTAAAAAGGATGAGAAAAATGAAAATTCCCTACCCTCTACAGTTATTCTAGAAAAAAGACATACTTGGGGGCTGTGCATGCTGTCAACAGAAAAGAGAAAAGCAACTGGTGACCGACTCCCAACCGCCTGTTTTGTACTCTGCTATGTCACCAGTTGAGTTGTGTTTTAAAGTTTTTTTTTTAAAAAAAATATATTAAAAAAATATTTTTTATTTTTTAAAATTTATTTTAAATATTAATACATCAAAATAATATAAAATTATAAAAAAATTAATTTAAAATAAAAAAAATTATTATTTTTTAAAACACAAAAACAACCGGGCTCTAAATTAAATATGACTAAAAATCTAACCAATAGAATTATGGCAATATATTCTAATCATGTAGTTGTGGTTGTTTTTCAAAATAATTTTTACTTATAAATATATTAAAATAATATTATTTATTTATTTTTTAAAAGTTTTTTTTAATGTTGGTATATCAAAACGATACGATAATATAAAAAAAAATTTAAATTTTAGCAAAAATCTAAAACTGGGCAGAATCTACTCTAACATATTAAAAAAAAGAAGAAATTGTGTTAAAATAAGTTAAAGATGACAAATCACACTAACTGGGGTATGGTATAATACACAAGTGATTTATACAATCATGGCGCTAAATGTTATCGGCGTTAACAGTAAGATTTTCTAATACGATGACTCTGTTTCCATGGCTTTACTAATAATTAAACAACTATTATGTTTTTTTATTTGACCGCATGAATGGCTAGAATGGTTTTGCGACAACATGAACTTCGTTATCTCCAGTCACTTCTTTCGCACTAGAATCATATAGGAAATGACCACCATGACCTGCTGGCTCAGACCCCATCTAATACTAGTGTATAAATAACGACAGTTAGCTCTGTTTCTAAGGCAGAGAGCACCCATCTGGCAATGGCCATGGAAACCCATTTGCGTGTTGTGTTTTTCTTGGTAAATGTGGTTGTGCTGGGTGTTTCTGGCGCAGGAGGAGAAACAGCTGTTGGAGACCCGGGAATGAGAAGGGATGGTTTGAGAGTGGCCTTTGAAGCTTGGAATTTCTGCAATGAAGTTGGCCAAGAAGCTCCTGGCATGGGTAGCCCCAGAGCAGCTGATTGCTTTGACCTCTCAAGTAAGAACAAGCACCGTAGAAGGAAACACGCAGTATTGAAGAGTGGGTCTTTCTTTATTACTATTCCTTTTCAATTATTGAGTTTTTTATTGCCAAAATCAACATCTAAATCTTTGTCGCTGCTCAAATGGGCGTGTTTACTCGTAGCTTCTATTCATTTGAAGGAAATGTTCATTACTATCATGGTTTTTCTTTTAATTTTCTTTATTCTAGCTTTTATACATAACCACACAAAAAAATCAGTTTTTTTTCATGCTGTATTTGACTCTTTATCTGTTGCACTCAACTGTCTCCACTGTTTCTGTTATATGCATGCTAATTCTTTGTTAAAAATGAGGCAGGTTCTTTTCTGAAACACCAGGTAAGTGAAGCTGATAACAAACTCGGGGTAGGACAGCCTTTCCCAGGTTTGGCCCCAGGAGCCATAAACAATACCGACCTTTATGCAATGCAGAAGGAGCTATACCTGGGTTCATTATGTCAAGTTGAGGATACCCCGAATCCATGGCAGTTTTGGATGGTCATGCTTAAAAATGGAAACTATGACACAACTTCCGGTTTGTGTCCAAGGAATGGGAAAAAGGCCCCTCCTTTTAGTCCAGGAAGGTTTCCTTGTTTTGGAAAGGGTTGTATGAATCAACCCATGTTGTATCATCAGCAGACTAAGCTTTCGGATGGTGGTATAATGAGAGGAAGTTTCAATGGGACATATGATTTGGGTTCTGACATTGGAAGTGGACTTGATGGAATCTCTTTTTATGAAGTGGTTTGGGAAAAAACAGTTAGTAATGGAAGCTGGGTCTTTAGCCACAAGCTCAAGACTTCAAAGAAGTACCCATGGCTGATGCTGTACCTCAGAGCTGATGCAACTACAGGATTTTCTGGAGGGTATCACTATGACACAAGAGGAATGCTCAAAATTGTAAGTAGAAACTGTTTGAAATATTTTTTTCCTCCTCAATTTCAAAGCAAATCCCAGTCATCTTGACAGATTAAAACTAAGCTGCACTAGCAAATACGTATGAGTTCGCCTTTCTATATTCAGTTATTCATTACTTAGTAAAGGAAAAGAAAACGGGAGAAGGTACTCTGGTGTGTCTTGATGATGAAGGTGTATTCTTGTGACTTGGCAGATAGAGATTTGTTTTGTTTCTTGTTAATGAAAATTGGTATTTGTTTTATTTCTTGTTTATTAAAATTGATCACTGTGTCATAGGAAACAATCAATGATTGGACAGGTTAATTACCTACCCGGAATATTAAATCAGGGTATCAAAATGATTTTGGTTAGCTGTCTCTGTCCTTTACAGCCATTTTGGAACTCAGTTATTCATCTGATATTTTACTATTTTCAAGCTCATATCTAACAAAATGGTCAAAATCCAGTTGATTCTTAATCCATATTGTAAACTTCTACTGGGATTTGTCCAACTAGTACTGTTTCTATAGGCCTTGAAAGATTTGGTGGAGGTCACGGGCCTCGTAATCTTTTTATAATCATAGGACACGAGAAGCTTCAGCCATTTGGACATGGTTGCAAGTGCACACTTCCTTTACTTAACAAGTCTTGTGATGGATGGCACCACCGGTCTTGAGGTTGAGGTTTGATTAGGCAAGACAAAAGGAACTGATACGTAGTAAATTTGGAGACTTGTTCCTATCCTTGTTCGGTAAGCTCTTAAATATACGTGTCAGTATACAAAAGAGCACATACTTACTCATGAAGATATTGATTGTGTGTTTTGTGTTTGCTCTGATACTAATTCGTGTAAAATGAAACTACATGATAAAAATACTAAATCAGTTTGCCTGGAGTCAGATCAGTATGAACCACAGTAGAGTAATAATTACACCAGTCCTGTTTTTTGTATAATTGTCCTCCTGAAATTGGTAACAAGTTAGCTGTCTTGCAGCTTCCAGAGTCACCTAATTTCAAGGTCAAAGTGACTTTGGATGTGAAACAAGGGGGAGGACCCAAGAGCCAGTTCTATTTGATAGATATTGGGAGCTGTTGGAAGAACAATGGTGCTCCATGCGATGGAGATGTGCTTACCGACATAACCAGATACAGTGAGATGATTATCAATCCTGAAACTCCAGCTTGGTGCAGTCCCACAAATCTAGGAAACTGCCCACCATACCACATTACTCCAAACAACACAAAAATTTACAGAAATGATACAGCTAACTTCCCGTATGGGGCGTATCACTACTACTGTGCTCCAGAGAATGCTCAATTTTTAGAGAAACCTGTCAGCACTTGTGATCCCTACAGCAATCCTCAGGCACAAGAGCTAGTTCAGTTGCTGCCTCATCCTATATGGGCTGACTATGGCTATCCAACAAAACAAGGGGATGGTTGGGTTGGGGATGCCAGAACTTGGGAGCTTGATGTGGGTGGGCTTGCAAGTAGACTTTACTTCTATCAGGTCAGTAGTCAAACAACCCCTTTTAGGTGTAAATGCTATAAAAGTGATGAACAACCAGATAGTCACCATTTTAGTTCTTTCACTGCAGGATCCAGGTACCCCTCCTGCTAGAAGAATATGGAGATCCATCGACATGGGTACTGAGATTTTTGTTAGCGACAAAGATGAAGTAGCGGAGTGGACTATTAGTGATTTTGATGTTACTTTCACATAATTTGGTGTTCAAAATTCTTTTTTCTTTCAGAAAAATCCCTTTCGAGATTAAGAGGGGAAAGGGGTAAAGGCATCATCTGCTACAATGATAATTTAGAAAGCTGGGATTGGATCGAGTAGCCAAAAAAAACCCGTAAGGGCCTGGCATTCTTGTGCTGTGAGGCACATCAGCGCATCCAATTGTATCCCGAAACATCAATTAATGTGAAAGAAATATGAACTGTGTCAATTTTACTGCATCTCTCCAGTATTTTGTTTCAAGTATAGAAGACATCTTCTTCTCATGCAATGATGCGTGATCTACGGATCTACCCACCAGGAAAGAAAAGCAACTATGCTGATTTCCTAGACTGCTCGGACAATAATTTCCTAGAGGGCGAAACTGTTCTTACCATGTGGTCATTTTAATTTTTGGACACGTGTCATTTTAATTCGGACCTAGGTGGATTGGTCCTCCCGTGTGGTTTAACCTAACTTGGTACCAAACTGGTCACAACAACACGACAGAGAAATTTCACGGGAGCTCAAGCCAAGTTCGAGTGCTATATTCTTACATGGCTTGGACTGCATTAATTCTTTACAGCTAGCATAATAAAATAATAATAATAATTAATGGCTGCACCTTTTTCTTTCTTTCTCAGTTCATTTTTGTATTTTAAAAATATTTAAAAAAAACATAAATTTTTTTTATTTACTTCAAATTATTATTTTTAGTATTTTTTAATCATTTTGATGTGCTGTTGTAAAAAATAATTTTTTAAAAATAAAAAAAATTATTTTAATGTATTTTCAAGTGAAAAATACTTTAAAAAACAACTATTACCACATTTCAAACATCCTCTTAAGGTTAAATATATGCCTTCACTTAGTTAACTTTTAATTAATTTGTCGGAATATAAAAAATAGAGATGATATTTTTTTGTTTTAAAAATATATAAATTTATTTTAAAATTATCATAAAAATATACTTATTTTATATCACAGTTCATATTTTTTCAATTAAATATATTTTTGTATTTGTTTTTCAAGATATTAACCAATTACAACCTTGTTATATATGCTTTGTACACACCAAGCTGTCGAAATGTGTTTTGCAGCCTGAACAAACACGTATGACAAATAGCTAAATACACGATTCCTGTGGTGTCGGTTAAAGTAAAACTAACAATGGAGGAACATTGGGATAAGTTTAGTGTAAAACAAAAACATAAAATAATAAAATAAT
>Ga0307517_10005037_pt1 | contig 20094 bp, 6 predicted proteins | sample 23_EM_MG_FD_194515 | JGI IMG/M metagenome (GOLD analysis project Ga0307517, IMG submission 194515) | Populus trichocarpa ectomycorrhiza microbial communities from riparian zone in the Pacific Northwest, United States - 23_EM | ecosystem: Host-associated > Plants > Roots > Unclassified | place... | reverse complement strand
CATGTTCTTGCTAATAGCAAAAGGCTACTCTACCAACCTGCTACAAGTGAATTTGTGATACAGAAAGTATATAATATATACTATATTAATTAACCATATATATGAAAAACATGTTTCAACTAAAAAAATATTGTAAACCAACAAATGTGTTGGAGATGTTCTTGAATCCCTGCATTGGGAAACATACACGTTTTGTGATATGAAAATTTGACAACTCATCGAGGACATAATTGTGAAGCATGTGATTCAATGAATTGATGCGTAACTCGAAAGACTCGAAGCCAGGTTTCAAGACAGATTCGACAACTATGGTGAACTTTTTAATTATTAGCTAAAAAAGTTGTTTTAATTGAAAAAAAAAACAAAAACAAAACTTTAAAATGAAAATGGAAAAGACATAATATTTAATAATATTAATTATTTTCTTCACAATTAATATTTCTTAACATTTTACATAGTTGTCTGCTTGGCTTGAATCTAACTAATTAAAAAGGACATGCAGATATTGAATCAACCCACTTAGTTACCGTATCAATCAAAGTTTATTATTTTTATTTTTTTAATTAAAATAGCATTATTTTAATATTTTTTTAATTTTAAAACAAGGTTGTTAGTCAATTTTGTTAAGTTAAATTTTACTCGGTCAATATTTAAATTAATTCAAATTGAAACTCGGCTTGTTTCAAGTTTCGATCCATGAATTCATGAGTTTATCATATCAAATTGTCGGATCAAAACAAGTTTAATAAATATTATATTTTTTTGGTGTAAACCATGCTTTTTTGAACAAAAATAATTTTTTAATTTGACGTAGAATGAAGTAATATAAGAAAGACAATAAATAAAAGAACACATTAATTTACCGACTAGGAATCACACTGAAACCTAATTCAAAATCTTATCACTGAATATTTGTTTTTTAGTAGTTTATATCTTTAGAATATTTACAACTCCTTAAATAAATTTAAAAACTTAAACCAATAAGAAAATCCCCAAAAAAAATCCTAAACAAGCTAGAAAAATAATCTTAATTAAATATAGTAAAACAATAAAAAAATTCTAATTTAAATAGAAAAAAAAACCATAATTATCAACTGTGAAAATATAACAAATCCTAACCAGTAATTTCTAGAATTATAAAAAATAAACCTTTTTAATTTTACATTGCTATAAAATTGTAACTCTATTAAAAACAAAATCTTAAAATCTTCTAAATCTTCTAACAAAATTTTACCTTGAATAAAAAATTATTACCAATAATATAAAAATGTACATTAAAAAAATTTCCTCCATTATTTTTGTTCCTAGGATATTATTATTATTATTATCTATAAAGCTAAATGGTGTGATGTTTTTACTATAGCCACACAACTGTTCACCCTCTCACGTTTTAATGTGGATTACAATAGTGAAATTTTTGAAAATTTATAATTTGGTTCTCAAACTTTTCTTTTGCATAATTGAGCTCAAATTAGAGCTCAATTGTATTTTTTTTGCGGGGTGAGAGTTGAATTGCTAGACAGGTGACTAAAGTGCAATACACAAGTAACATAGATGGTGCGTTCAAATTTGATGGTGAAGTACATTTTTGTCCCCCATATTTTTTTTTACTATAAGGTGACTAGTCATTTGCATTTTTTAAATATTCATTTTAGTACTAAACTTCAATTTCATCATTTTTCAGTCTTTATTAGGTGAGAGGAGAGAGAGGCAATCGTCAAAATCTAGCCTAGAGAGAGAAACGCATCGTTTCAACAATTATAGCCACCAAAACGTTAGATTTTTGTTCTAAATGGTTCCATATGATGATGAGAGTTTGAATTAGATGTTTTGTTACCTTGAAAATGCCTAAAAAAATAGTTCTAATCTAAGAAAGAAATTAGGTTCCGGGTTGATTCTTGGTTTTGGATCGTTTTTTTCCGTTGTTGGAGGTTTAAGGATGGGTTGAACATGGTTATGAGGGTGTTTTCTAACTGTTTTCAGTTGAAAATGTGTTAAAAATTAGTTTTCAGAAGAAAAAAAACCAAGCATCCCGATTTTTCAGCCACCATAGTGGCTGAAATCTAGGTATACCAAATAACACGTCTTTTTTTTTTTCAAATTGAATTGGGAAAGATGACATGTCATCCACACTATTATCTTACAAAAAGGCCCACTTAACTAGCCCTGATGTTGCAGGCCTGCACGCGAGCCCTTTACACATATGTCAGACGCTAGGCGTGGCCTCATTCTTTGCATTTTTCTTTTCTTTAGAACTTTTTATATATGTTTTTTAAAATAATCTTTAAATTTGTATTTTACTTCTTTGTGATTCTTTTTGCTTATTTATCCTCTTTTAAATAGTGATTAGTTTTAAATTACATTGGATTTGATTAATTTCTTAAGTGGTTTGTATTATTTATTTGTAGTTTTTTTAATATTTTTAATATATTAAATTTATTTTTAGAAATGAAAAATATTTATTTATTATGATATTTTTAATATATGCGGCCTTGCATAATAGTTTTTTTTATTTTATCTAATAAATCTTATGCGTTTGTCGATTTTTATTTCAAATTAATTTGAATAAACAAATTCATTAAACACAATCAAGTAAATTATCATATTACGATATTAAATATCTTAATTTATATTTATTTATTAATTTTTCTAATTTTTTTCTTTAAGAAAAAAATTTACGAACCCAAAATCGGTTTGTTAGGGTGTCTTTTATCTCTCTCTCTCCCTACTGAACTTGACCTTTTTTTTTGTTTATTGTTTTTTATCATATTCTAAAAACATTAGTTTCATAGAAAATGGTTGATGAGTTTAATATTATTTTTTTCATTAGTGTTTTCAGGATCTCAATATTAGATTGATGTTTGATTTTGCGATTATTTATTTTTATTATTATGTAGTTAAATAAAAAATATTTTTTCAAAAAACAAATTATAATCCCACTAGAGTCAATAATTCGGTTCATAGGTTTGACGTGCTAGTCCAAGTGCCCGGTTTATAGGTTTGACAAGTTCACTTCTTGATTTTATTCTTTAATATTGAATTAGTTGAGAAATAAAATGTGAATATAATTAAAAAATAGTTTAGAAAAAAACATTATTAAACTCAATAAAATCCATGACATGAATCACTTGAGGATTGAGATCGAATCAATCTATCATTGTCTTAATAATATTTTTTTTTAAGATATCATTTTGAATTTGTTTTAAAAATTAAGCCATATTTTTATTGATTATTAAAATTATATTTAAACTTATAAAATTAATCAATTTAATTTAAACTAGCTTATATAATTTAATTAAAAATTCAAGTTAATAAAGAAATAGATTACAAGGTTTCAAGAAGATCAATCTGCAACTTACTCCAGACGGGATCTTGGCTGGTCAGACTCCAGACGGGATGAGGTTTACAACTATAGCCCAATAGTATCCAAATTCCAATACTCAGCCCAATTATTTCAGCCGTAGCAGCAAGCAGCACCACCTCGAGCGACCCTGAGTGGAAGTATCGCGACTCCTATAATCTAACCCCATTCGTCTTTTTTTTGTTTTTTTACTTCTCCCTCTCCTTCTCTTTCCTAAATCCTAAAAAATAAACTCCCAATTTTTTGTACGAGAAGACAGAATTTTTATTGCATGGAATGGGGGAAGAGAAGTCAAAGAAGAGACCACTGGACCTGGACTCAAACTGGGACGTGATCATGGGCAGAGACGACGGCGAACCACCGCCATTAGTGATCGTGAAAAACACGCCACAACCGCAACCACAGCCCACGCCGAGTCAGAGAGAGGACTTTGCTTCAATCTCCGATAAGAAGCTGGAGGAACAAATTGAGAGAAACAAAATTCATGTTATGAAGTTAGGCCCTACATTGCCTGACAAAGGACAGAAGCTTCAACTTACTATTAAGGCCATGGAAGAAGAGCTTGATCAAAGAAAACATCGTCGCCCTGCCCAAATGGTCTGTTTTCCATTGTTTTAGTGGGTTTTCCATCAATCTCTTTGATTTTTATTTTTGAGTCTTGAAAATTGATTCTCGCATGAATTGGTTGCTATTTTTTTTTACTGGACAGGATGTTGCTGAATGTGAGAAGCACAGAAACTCAACAGCTTCAAGTAGAATTGCTAACTTCAATTTTCTCTCCTAAATGTTTATGAAAATAAAAAAAGATATTTAAGGTATCTGAAAATGGGTTTTGTATGTGCTTCAGATGGGTTTGGACAAAAGGATGCATCATCATCTCAAGTCAAAAATTCAAAATCCCAATTTTCCACTATTTTTAGTAGAAAGATGGAAGAAAATGTATGATGCTCTTCTTTATGTTTTCAAGCCATTCATTCATATCTAGGGGTTTCTTTCTTTGCATAGCATATTTGCTGTTACCTAACTATTTATTTAACAGACAGATTGTAGGGTAGGTAATGCATTCGATAAAGAATTGACGACCTTGGGTCACTGTAATCGCCAAAATATGAGAAGTAATGGAAGGTCAGGGAAAAAGAGAAAACAGAACATACAGTCATCATCAAGACAGTTGCCTTTTCAATTTGCTACCAGGGTCTCTCTTAATGGAGAAAGACGTGGACCTGCTAATGGTGATCAAAAGGGTAAAGCTTCTTCTGCTCATCTTTTACACCACAACAGCGAAAATTTCTCCACCAATTCCTCCAAGAAGTAAGCGTTTTTACATTCATCACGTTATCCTTGTGTCATATGTGTATTTATATCAAAGTGTGCTGTATGCATACAAAGATTTTTCTTCGTACCCATAAAAAAAAGAAAAGGTTGATTGTATATGTTCCCACTGATGTGACACATTGTTCAGTTGCACTCTTATTTACCAGTTTATGTGATCTTCCCTTAGTTTTTCCTCGTGAAGATGTCTATTGTTAACTAATTGACGGGCACGAGGAATAGTGGACACCATACCTCATCGAAAAAGGATGTTATCCAAACACATTTCAAGAATATTCACTCGTGAAGATTTTTATATCATTTGATTTCTAAATTTTAAGCGATATGATGTAATAATCATAATAAATACAGATTGCACTTGGAGTTTGTGTGTAGAATTAATCTAAGATCAATGTCCTATAAGATATACCATATTAGCATTTTGGCATGGTTTTCAACCTGGTAGCCTCTTCACATGAATCCCTGAGTATATAAATTTCATCTGCCCTTATTGCCTCAAACAGTTGAGTTGGAAGAAATGCATGTTATATTTCATGGGCATTGTTTAATTTTTAATTTGATTTTTTCGGGTAGGAAGGATGATTGCCGAGTCCTGCCTTCAAATGGTTCAAGGCCTAGGAAGGTATGTTTTTTGACCCCCCCCCTCCCCTGACTGTTTGAGCGAATAATGTTTAACCTTAATAAATATTAAAATTTAAATAGCCACCTCAATAGGTAAGCTCTATAAATGACTGATGGTGTGCATTATACACGTAATTGTTCATAAGAAAAAGCTTGTTGTTCAGAGTGATAATGATAATTAGAGTGTCATTTCTTTGCTATACAAAAAAAAAAAAAAGATTAGTAATTGAAATGGTTAGACTATGATATTTTAAACGGAAGTGTCACTTGTAGAGTCATGTCTAATGATCTGTGATTAATGCTATTAAAACTTTTCTCTACATTGATTGTCTAGATTCTCAAAATATTGGCCTAGCACTTTGTTTGCATCAGATTGATATCCACATGCAGAGGAAATTTTCCCTGTAATATCTGCAATCTCTGGCTATTGTTTGGTTAGTAGGGTCATGATAGGAGGGCTTTTGAAGGATGCGAAAGATTTTTCTCTTTGTTATTTAGATAGCTAGTTAAATGCTACTCTTTTGGCGCTAATATATTTTGTCGATGATCTTTCTGTTATAAATTGTCTATTCTCTTTCTCGTAAACTACATTTTTTTTTTTGTTTTGTTTTTTGCACCCTCTTGGTGCTCTTAAGTCAAAGATTTGTTTTCTTTGTTTTTTTATATATATTGAAAAACATGTGGCAAGTCATGGAGTTGTGTGAATTGCAATTTCTTTGAATTCTACTGTTGATATTTCTAGAAGTTAATTGGTGGTTTTGGCAGAACACTAAAAATGCTTGTTTGCGTCCATTTCCTAGATTTGATCTTACAATGGTAGATCTGATTAGTGAGACCCAGTTCTGGGATTGTGTATATGGCCTGAGAACCTGAATGCGGAGCTACTTATGTTTTGAAGAAGCTTTACCTGAGGTCTAGTATTAGTCAAAGCAGCTGGAGCTACAGTAACCATTATGTTCTATCTTGGTAGCTTTCATAAATAATATGTTTTAATGGCTTTTAACTATAAAGAAGCTGCTTTAGAACTCAATTCTATTTGTATTTAAACCATCACTATCTTCTCATGAAAATTATAAACATTAAAAGTAATTTGAATATTCTCTTATCGAGTCATAACTCATGTGTGGACTTTGGAAAATACCCTTGCACTGATGATCAGGTGTGGTTTGTGTTAGTGTTGATGTTTCACTGAAATTGGGTGCGGGATGCCCAAGCACATGTTTGATGATGGTGCTTTCCACAATCCCAAAAATCAGTTAATTTATTCTTCACTACTGTAGTTGTAAGCTGTATTAAAAAACTCTGGAAAATTTTATTTTTTGAACTGTATCAAACAGAAGTAAAGATACAGGCTAATAGAAAATGGGGAGTTGAGACATGACATTGAGAATGGCCAGTTGTTTTGGTGCATGAAATTTATTCTGCTATGCTCAAATGTAGCCAAGTGTATCTTATGGAATAGCAACCCGCTGTTTACACTGTTCTGCAATAAGAATTTTTGTCTTCAGCAGCTGATTGGATACATGATAACATTATTTAAACAGGATCCGACAGTTGTTGTCCTAGACGAAGATGAACCTCAGCTAGGGACAACAGAGCTAGCAAAAGAATTGGCTGAACAGTAATTGAAACTCCCAATGTTTTTCTTTCCTTTTTTCCCATGTTTCAACTTTTGACTATGCTGTTAATGGTAATTTTGACCCCTCTGTTACTTGTAGCATGAAGGATGCTAAGATCTCTTATCCATCAAGGTACAGCAATTTTTTTTCTGATGACTTTAACTATTTTAAATTAGTTTGCAACAGGGACGACACATAATCTTCTGATGACTTGTTGATTATCTTTGACACAGAGATGATCCAGCATCTGTTGAAATTGCTTACAAGGATATGGATTGCCTTGCCCCTGAAGCTTTTTTGACATCGCCTATTATGAACTTTTACATCAGGTAATTGTACTAGCATACAGTTTAGTTTTGATCTGATAATTTGGGGCATTTATTCAATTTATTATTCTCCTAAACCCTGCACATTTAGGGTTCATGAAAAATTTGTGAGTGAGTTTTCTACATTTCAGGCTGTTGATTGAATCGTTGGATGCTCTCTGTTTGTTCTCTTTCTTCTTCTTAGAGTAGTTGTTTCAACTGTACTGCTGTTTTGAGGAGAGCAGTTTAAAAGGAGTTGGTCATTAGGGATTTATTTGAATCTTTGACAACCACTTAGTATGGCTTATAGAAAAATATGAAAATGCAAACTTGGCACACACTGAGTTATGACCTCCAACTCTGCTCACTGGCTATTTTTATAAGTTTATGAGCAGAGCCCTCCGAGCTTGTCGTGTTTCTTGACATAATAAAAGATTCCATTGATAAGTCTTTTTTCTCCTTTTGAATAATGTCTTTGATACAGATTGACATATTAGCGAGGGGAGTGAAAGAATGCAATGTATAGAGAACATAAGAATCTAATAGACCAAACCCTTGAATTTACAAGGAGAGCTTCTTGAATTTACAAGAACCTTGTTCTTGATGTCCACAAAAACATAGAATCAATAACTCGATGAAATTACCCCCCCTGCACCACAATTCAGATTGCAGATCCCAGTACATTGAATACTCAGTTGTGGAGGCACTCAACCTGGATTGCTGAAATTGGTGTACTAGTCTCTTAGCGTTTTCAGATTAAACATGGAAGGAAAAAAAGAGAGAGAAGCAAGAAGGCTTTTCAGTTGTTTCAAGGAGAGAAAGGAAGAGAGAAGAAAAGTGAAGGATAAGAAGAAGAGACACGGTGAAAAGGCCAAGAGAGATGCGATGAAGAGAGGCAAGAGACTGATAATAATAAATGTGCAATTGACTTTTATAAAATGCTAAGTGTTGGAATTGGACCTCCTGTAGGCCAGGTTTTAAAGTTGAAATTTAGCCTAGTATACAATTCTCTTTAGGCCTATTTTTAATTCTATTTGGAACTAGATTTTTTATTTTATGTTATTTGAAAAATCTTCAACCAATAATATTTTCTTTCATTCACTAATATTGCTATTTTTATATAATAGATGCCTAATAATATTAATATTTAATAATGACCCAAATAGGTTTCTAAATGTACCACGATCCAAATTATCATACTAACTGCCCCTACATATCATGAATGCACACATGTGCGAATCATGTTCCTACCACAGTGACCCAAATGTCCACAAATCTGATAACTTTGGAACCAAAATAGGAAGAAAACCACTAACAAATTAAAACAGTGTGCTAATTAAAATCCTTCGTGATACAAAATATTGTAAATTATGAGTTTCCTAAGTAATATATAAGTCCTGAATATAAAAATTACAAAGGAATTGGGACTAGTCTGCCTTATGCTGCATCAGTAACTTGTTTAGTTTTTTATTAGATTTCAGCTGGAAAACATCTGAAGGGAGAAGATGCTTATTTATAGGAATTAAGTGTATCCATTCCAAAATTTGGACATTTTATGTCAAGCTCCTATCCTAAAAATTAAAACATGACAGTCCCAACACCTAGATCCAAACGCACCAAACAATGTGCTGCAAAGTCCAAACAAAGTAGATGGGACAGAAGTCCAATGATACACTTGTGCAAAATGATGCAGTCTAGGATGAAGATAGTCCCTCATAAAACATTTATAAGCAGGACAATGGATTCACCAGCAAATCAGCAATTCCTTAGGAGTATTCTATGAAGTACATTTTCAGGCTGTCTTGCAAGCAGTAAGCTCAATGTTATAGGTCCTTGACTTCAGCTTGTTCTTTTACTGATCTCCAAAGTTGGATTGGGTGGATTATTTTTCTCATGAATCTTCATATGAGTTTGTGCCTGACCAACTTGCGAGCTGGTCTGCCTATTTGTTGCCTAAACTGGGTACCGTGAGGTTAAAGAGTACTGGAACTGCATTCCTAAAGCGGGTGTTTGTATCTTGTATCTGGAGTTGCATATTATTTCTTAACAGGAATGATTTTCAGTTCATTATACATTGAAGGAGAGTTTACTATTTGAAGAATAAATTATTAAATTTTGAAAACATGTGATACTATTGGCTATTATTAGCGTAATATAGTAGAAATACTAGAATTCATTCCTTACACTTCTTTTTTGTAATTTGAAAATGCAATGCTTTTTCCAAATCTTGTTGTGTATGTACTCAGAATGCCCTATTTTTGGGGATGTTCTAGGTAATTCTTTGCAGATTTTAAGTGACAGTCTTAAATTTCTCTTTTTAGTTATTTACTGCTTTTCTTGTTTAGATATATACGTCTGCAAGCATCTCCAGCAAATAAGGCGACGTGTGATTATCACTTTTTTAACACATTCTTTTACAAGAAGCTGGAACAGGCCATATCATATAAGGTAGCTTTCTTGCTTGGTGTTTAACTAATAAAAAAAGGAAACATGTCAGCTTTCTTGTCTCTTTTAAGTGACGTTGTTTAATTCATCAGAACATACATTCATAGATCTGACATTTGAAAGCTATTTTGTACTAGAGCTTTTGAATGCCTGAACTAGTAGAGCTAAGTACCTGTAAAAAATATTGGCAATGTCATTGCTTTTATATTAAATTTTACAATTTTTATGTGAAAGTAATTTGAAAATGATTTGATGGATCTTGACCGAGGCAGCTCAGCTTTAATTAGTGTAAGATTTTGCCCATGATTTTTATCTTGAGAAAATCAGGAATTAAAATAAATAGCTACATGTGTGACACGGGAATTCAATGTTGTTTTAGTGGTGGTGGTTTAAGAATTGAGTTGATTAAAAACACCTTGTTTTCTTAAAATAAAAAATTCCAGGGCAAAGTTTTGGTTATATTTGGTAATTTCTTGAAGTTTTTGCTTCGAAATGTATTATAGTTGAATGCACAATTATGCCTGCACCGTCTCCATTCACACTCATTCATAACTCATCTTCCCTTTTATATGCAGGGGAGTGACAAGGAATCATTTTTTGTCAAGTTCAGAAGGTGGTGGAAAGGTGTCAATATATTTGAAAAGGCTTACATACTTATTCCCATACATGATGAGTAAGTTATCTATGTTAATTTTAACTGCTTTACCAACTCTTCCCTTATTTCTGATTGCATATTGCTGCTTATAAGGAGAAATGTAGGCTGTGATTGCAAGATTATTGCTCTTATATCTTTCTTATTTGTAAGATTGAAATTAGTCTAGTCATTAGTTAACTGACTTTTTATGTGAGGATTTCTTTGCGGTTACTAGTAAACTCCATGTGAGTGGAGAAGCTCCTCATTCCCACACTGGTAAATTCAAACTATTCAGGCAAGGATTCAAACCTGAGATATGCACCTCAACAGCATCCCTTAAGCTAAACCCATGGGACTATAGTTACTTGACCATCCAGTTGAAGGATTTAAAATTCTTTAATTAATGCTGTTAGGCCCCCCCTGGGTGTTAGGTGCAAGGCACCAAGCCAAAATGCCTTTAAGGCCAGGTCTAGAGGTGCTTAAAAGAGTGCTTAGATGAATCAGCATCTTTTCCATTATATCTATTAGAATATGGTTTTGTAATGCATTTATTTGGTATTTTTGTTATGCCTTAGTATTATTTCGTTAAGTCAGCTGAAAGGGAAGGCATTTATGCCAAGTTGAGAACTTTGAAAGACCATAAAGGATAAAGAAAAAAAGAAGAAGAAAAGAAGGATGCAAAAGGAAGATAAGAAAAGGCACCACCACACAAAAATGAAGGAAGACAAAAGGCACCAATATCTACCCTGTATGATGGTAGTAATTGTATCGTTAGGAAATATAAAAGAACGATGAAAAAGGAAGATAAGAAAAGGCACCAATATCCACCCCAGATGATGGTAGTAATTTTATTCTTAAGAAATCTAATGTTAGGTATCCCGTATAATTTAACATTTTCGTAATCGAGTTTAATGGGCTTGATGATACAAGAGGCTTTGGAACTTAGAGAAGTTCTCAATTTGTTTTTTGGTTATTATGCCTGTTCAGAGATAGTAAAAAAGAATGGACTATTTTATTTCTATCTTTATTGGTTTGATGTGTAACATTCTAAAATGATAGATTGGAATAATCTGGCGATGAACACTGGCCACCTTTCTATTGGGGATGGTTTGCTCCTTCAACCAAAACAAAAAACAACAAAAGAAAATTTGGATAAATGGTGACTAGAAAAGGAATCGGATATTGGCACAATAGGAGTCATCTTATACATGAGTAGTTGAGACTGAATACATTTGTTTAAGGTCATTAGCCAGCGATGCCTCTCCCTCCAGCATAGGAGGATCCAGGCAGGATAATCAGGTTATGAACATATTTCTTTTTCTTTCTTCGTTTTTATGTTGTGCATTTTCGTATGAAGTTGCCACTTTGCAGACTCGAACCTTTTGCACTTATGATACCTGTATAGCTGCCATTGGACTCGATGATGGCTGATCTTTGTATGCACTGTACACATGCATATTTGTGAACATGCTTGCTCATGAGAAATGTGTATCAGTGTCTTTTATTATGAAATAACAGCAAAAAGCATGTACTAGTGTTCAGTATTATTATAGTGCTGTCTCATGTCAGTGGTTGGTGCCTAGTTCCCAACCAAAAGAGATGCCATCTTCTCCCTGCCTTTTCTCTCATCTGTTAAAAATCATTTCTCACCTGTTTCACATATTTTTGTTGTCTTTCATGTATCCAGTCTTCATTGGAGCTTGGTGATTATATGTTTCCCGGATAAGAAAGATGAATCAGGACCAATTATTCTTCATTTAGATTCATTGGGATTTCATTGTAGCAGTACAGTATTTTCTAACATTAAAAGGTGAGACAGGAAAGTCCTTCCAAGCAGTAGAGTTGTTTTCATAACTAACCTCTTGCTGAAGTAATGTAACAGTTTGTACCTTGTTCCTATGAATGTCTTTTTTATTGGGTTTGTTCAGGAAAGGGACTGATAGTGTTGTTGCGAACTTAAAATTCTTTTTGATAATCATTATTGAGAAAGAAGTACCTTTGAACTGTAGCTGCAGAAAATTACAGTGGGAATTACTTCATTTTTCTATGTTCAAAGGTTGAGCATGTGAGAAGCATTGGGAACTATTATGATAATGGGAGAGAACTATAAATTAAAGCTTCGTTGTAATGCCTTGTTAGAATGCTGTAAATTCAAATCCTAATGAATGGTGTTACTTGTGTGCTGCTTGTTAGAATGCTGTAAATTCAAATCCTAATGAATGGTGTTACTTGTGTGCTGCAGTTATTTGAAAGAAGAATGGAGGTATATGAATCAAGAAGTTCCTACAGATTTTCCAATTCCAGATAGAATATGGAAACATCTAGATCGTAGAATTGAGGACAAAATCATTGCGGTGAGTTTATATAGAAAATGTCCCAAGCGTTGTGTTGTGTCCTGGTCATTTCCCTTGAATGGTATTTATGCCTTAATATGACCATGGGTATTCCTTAAAACTTTTGCCCATTTGTACAGTCCCCCTAATTTGCATAATGGAGGGGGTAATGTTAATTGGATCTTTCTTTTTCTTTGAATCTTAATGAGAGAACCTCAAGATCTTTGGCTGCTTATACAACTTGTTAGGAACCAAATCACATGTGGAATTGAATTCAATTCTACATGTAATTTGAATTCAATTGATAACCTATTACAATTTTTATGTTTGGAATAAAATACTAAACCATATAATTGAATTCAATTATACTGTTTGGAATACACGTGGAAATGAATTGAATTAACAATCTTGACTATTTTGCTCTGAATTCAAAAAAAAAAAAAATTGTTACAAAGACTTATATTTATGTTGCCCTTAATTGTTTATCGACTATTTATTATTGTTTCTCATCGTGGTTTTTCTTCTTTCTAGTAGAAGTTTGGTGATTGTTTTGGGCTATATAAAAGAGATTAATTAACAATGATCAACATTTTTTAATTCTTAGATCAACGAGCCTAATAGTATGACCCATTCGCTTGTTGTGTGCATAAAATACAACATGTTCCTATAAAAGATAGCTAAATTAAATTTTTCAGAGAGTTTTCTTTGTTATTCGTATCATTAAAAGGACCAATTGTTATTTAAGAGACTAAATTAAATTATATTGTTGATGTTATCAAGAATTTTTCTAGGTTACCATATGATTAGCGCCCACAAGGACCACAACAAACACATTAGTTCTCTTAATAATCTATCAAGAGAACAGAACAAAAGAAGAGGAGGGCAGCAAATCATTTGAAGAAATAGGGGTTGATGAATATTTTTGGAATATTATTTTCATTGTTGATGAATATTATTCTCCCCTCTGATTTGCTTTTGCCTTTTTCTTATGATTTGAATTCTAGTACCCTCATAAGGGTTTCAAATACAGAAATTGATTTAACCTTTGGAATTGAATTCAATTCCAAGGTTTCCAAACAGCCTATATCCTTAACTTCTGTATCTTCTCTGCCAGGCTTGATTGTACAGTGTGGTTTCTGAAGGTTGTGGATTTTGTTTTTGTGCAAATCTTTCCTTGACGCCTATACCAACCCCAGATCATGTGTGGTTTTGTTCTCTCTTGCTAATCACATTTGGAAAGCTAGGGTGATTTTCAAAGTTGAGGCTTTTGTTTTGACTATAGTCCTTAGCCCTTATTAACCCTAATGATTTACTTAGGAGGTCTAAGGAAGCTTTTTTCCCGGATGTCCTTTAAATGTTATTGCTGTGATGAAAAGTCGTACCTATCTTTTTCAACATTGTTCTGTGGAGGGGGACAGGCTTTGTTTCTGTGTAGAAAGGATTGTAAGAATCTGTGAATTCTGATGTTGTGCAATGTTTTGCATGCATTTGGACAGAACAGGAATTTCTGGAATTTCAATATCATCAGCCATTGAGACAAAAATTGCTGAGTAGAAATTTTTTTCTTGCATTGTTATGATGTTTTGCTCCAAGATCTTGGGGTGGCGTCTCCTTAGCTGATATTTAGTGTTGTTGGAGAACTGTATTTACTGTTTCTCCAATGGTTTTACATTCTTTCCATACAATGATTTTCTTCTTGAAAAAATGTAAAACATCTATAAACTTTTACCTGCTTGGCGTGGGTGGGTGATAGGTGATTTAGTTCCCGAAAGTTGTTGGCCTTTTACTCCTCAATTGTCTCACGGATATGTGGTAGTGCTTTTTTTATTATTATTATTCAATTGAATGTGTGAATTTGGAGCTCCATTAATGAAGTTGACACATTTTTCCTTCTCTCTCATTTCTTTAATGGTTGGTTTGAACTTCACCTCACTACATCCCATTACTAAATTTCCTCCCAGGTGCCCCAGCAGAAAAATGACTATGATTGTGGCCTCTTTGTACTTTTCTTCATGGAGCGCTTCATTCAAGAGGCTCCTGAGAGGCTGAAAAAGAGAGATCTGGCAATGGTAATTCCTCCCAACCCAGACTTGAATGAATAATTTCAACAATGTAGTTTAACTCCTTGATTCAATATTTGTTACGTTTCAGTTTGGCAAGAAGTGGTTCAGACCTGAAGAGGCCTCTGATTTAAGAAAGAAAATCAGGGCTATACTTATGGATGAGTTTCAAAATGCGTTTAAGAGTGGTCATATTTCAGACTCTTCTTCTTTGTCTTCAGGTGGGGATCCTCCCTAAATTTGGGGTTCATATGGGGCTATTATTTTTTCAAGATTGGGTGGTTTATCTACCTGTGGTTTGCATTTTAAATGCTACATTACGCGTGCAAAAGATGTTCGTGTATAGCCGGGGTAATTTGGTTCAGAGAAAGCGAAATAGCTAACATGTCTTGGTTGTTTACCACTGATCAGTTACCAGTTTGTATCCCAGTTTAATTGATTCACCAAATGTACAGAAGGAGAAGGGATTTGAATAGTGCTGCTTTATTTTTGATGGTGGTGCAGTGTCTGCCTAACATCCTTTGTGACTCTTTTTGTTTTGTTTGCCTTTTTGGACTTGTAATTAGTTAAACGCCCCTGGATGCCAATGCAATGCCTTGCATGCAAACAATATGAAAGTAGAAAAGAATACAATGATATCTGTGGGCTTTTGAGCTTGATGGAAATGCAGGTTTTAGTTTCAATGCGCAACCACATCAGTCCAAGTTGAATGTGATGATTGGAGAAGGGAAAAGACGATGCCGTTGTAGCCTGCTGCGGCAGATTTGATTATTTGTATTTAATTTACTACCTGAATTCATGCACCGAGATGTAAAACTGAAGGAAATACCTATTGGCAATAATCAAATGGTAGAGATTACTGATTCTGTAGTAGTAGCTAAGCTGTAACAAAATGACAGGTCATGCCAGGTCCGCCTGAATAAATGGCCCCCAACTTTTCACGTTCTGGGAGAGATTGTCGCGCCTGACTTATCCACGGTTCATCCATGTTCGCTAACAGTGATGGCATCAGCACGATGGGACTCAAACCCTGACAACAGACCTCGAGCTAAGCAGGAGAGGATGGCGGCACATGTTTGATATCACAAGGCCGGCCAGACAGACGCATGCGTGGTTATCTTCGCCAATGCCTGCATAGGCGTAAGGCGTAAGGCTTTGCAATCTATCCCAAAGCCACAAACTCGAAACAAAAACGCCAACTCAGTTTTCTTCCGAGCAATCTGCAATGCGTCAAATGTGAAAGGAAAAGATCATGTCATAGACAATTTCAGAAACCAATCAATAAAATGTATTACATCAGCAACTTTCCCACGAACCCTCGAAGCATATGCAAATTGATAAGAATAGTTCTAAGACTATCATCTAAAGAACCAGAGAATTTCCACTAAAACCAAAACTCCGATATAACCTGCTTAAGTATCCTCTGCATCTCGTCAAGTTACCTAGCTAGCTGCAAGTTCTTGAGTAACTTTGCGATGCCTTCTGAAAATACAATCACCAGCTCATTTTACACACACACACACACACACACACACAGAGGTATATAGGTATCCTTTTAGTAGAAAGAAAACTGAAAAAAAGGGGCAGGTATGCTCCAGGAACACTTTCGATCAAAATTTGATATACTCAGGAATGAGGTTATTTGGTGTTTAGATAGTGGTTAATCACGTGTTTATATCAATATTTCTTTTTCCATAGCCCAAGAAGTTTGTGATTGTCGGTTAAAGTCATGATACCTGCAAAACAGTCCTTATGAGTTTAGAGACTCTTCGATTATAAAGTTAGTGATTTTTAAATAGAAAGAACATAATAAATAAAAATAAAAAAGAGCTTTAAATTCCAAGAAAAAAGATGTTTGTTCTTGTTTTTGATATGATAAATGCTCTAAGAGTTAAGTTATGAGTGTTTTGAGGGTTGAAATTGTAAACTTTTTACCCAAGTGATTCAGGTGATATTTATACTTTCTGAACTTTGTTATTTTGATGGGGTGGAGGGACTAAAGAGTCATTTTCTCTAGATGACATTAATGAGGGATAAAAATCATTTATACATCATTAATAAGATGGAAATATTGTAGGCTATTAGGAGACCTTTCATACACCTACATGTATAGGAAAATGATTATTTCTGATTTTTTTATACACCTATAGGTGTAGGGAGATAATTATTCCTGAAATGAACATGTCATGCAAATAATCTTTAGATAGAACTTTATGGTCCTAACGTGGATCTCTAAGACCAATTGGGTCTAGCACATAGCCAAACCTATGGGAGATAGGTGTGGTAGTTCATCAGACTTATAGTTGAACCCAAATATATTGAGTTTGACAACTTGTCAGACATACAATGTCCTGAGCTCAGCTCATGGCTGAACCCAAGTATATTGGGTCTAGCAAGTTGTCAAACTCACAATGTCTTATGCTTAACTCGTGGCTAGACCCAAGTATGTTGGGTTTAGGCTCTTTCAAAACATAAAAATATTGAGTCAAAAAGTCTGACTTATCAATTGCCCCCAAGTCCTTATGTATTAGATGCATAAGGACTTGAAAAGTCTTTTGGGAGACAACTGGTCAGGTTTGTCTTATCTTCCCTAAAAAGGTGGCATTTGAAATGTTGTTGGAGAGAGGCGAAATGATCCTTTTTAGAAAATTGTTTGGCTGTGTGTAATCAATACAGTAGGCGTTTAGCCTTTCTAAGGTCATGATGTGATGCCACGTGTTCTTCGTGCATTGGAAATATAAGGCGATGACCTATATAAACTTTATTCATTTTCAATTTTATTTTTTACAATTGCCAAAATTTATCTCTATATTTTCTACACTAGGAGCCTTACATGGAGATCAAGTTTCTTCATTTTGTGCATAAGAATCATCTTCTTCTAGGTAAACACAGAAATCACACTTCACCTCTTCTTTTTTGTTTTAAATTTTCTTAAGAATGATTTTTGGAAAAGGCAAGAAAATCATGTCTCTTAAGATAGATTTTAGTTTGAGGCCTAAAACTATAAGTACTCATCAAGGATCTACAGTCATTAGAATAGGTCCTAGATCTGAAAACAGTGTTACTCAACCCTCTTCCACTAGAAAAGGGGAATGAGATTGTTCCTCAAGAGGCTTCAAATCTTAAAGGACAACTAAGGTTACCTAGGATGCCTCCAAATGAGGCAGAGAGTACGGTGTCATACAAACAGGTGACCTTAGTCAATGCTAAATAACCAGGGGACTATGTGATCATGTTGCCTGAGACTAATGATCAAGTCACCAGCAAACAGTGAAGGACAATATTATCATTTCTGCACCTAAGTGTATGTACGAGTTTGGATACTTGTTTCCTTTAGAATGATTTTTAAGGGATTTTTTTTTGTTACTTCAACCTACAGCTCCACCCCAATGGGTAGACTGCCTTGTCTAAATTTGACAAGTTCATGAGAATCTTCAAGGAGGAACCCACGATTAGGGTTTTTAAAACCTATTATTCGCTAACCAGCAGTGCTGAAGGAAGACCTTTCATTCCCTAGTTCTTCACCTTTTTCCAATAGGCCAAGAGAGCCTATGAAAGATACATTTCGAGGAAAACCTGCTCATGCAAAGAAGTTAAAGGGAAAAATAGGTGATAGTAAGATTTGATGGCATGGCTAGACCTTGGGATGGGTGTCATAACCCGAATTTTTACCTCATTTTATTAATAGTTTTCAAAAAAAAATAATGAAAAACAAAAAAAAATCCAAAAAATATATTTTTAACATATTTGAATCATTTTCAACATTTTTAACGTCTTTTCAAAACAATTCAAAATTCAAAAATTTATTTTCAACATATTCAGCTATTAATGCGTCCATTTCAAAATCATTGTTTATTTTTATCATCGAATCAGCTTTGACGTTGCATTTTTTAAAAATATCAAAATACAAAAAAATAAAATATATATATATATATATACACACACACACACGGATAAGGGGATCAAAAATGCAAAGGAAAAAAAAAGGACCAATAGGAGGGAAAAGGACAAAAAACTTTTCGCCTATAAATAGGTGATTTTACACACAAAAAAATGAGGAATTTAATGAAAGCATTAGCCAAGAAAAAAAAAGATTAGTTAGAGCACACAAAAAAAGCTACACACAATTCTTCTCTAGATTGCATTAATGAGGAATAAGAATCTCTTACACATTGATAATGAGATGAAAATATGGTAGGTCCTTTAAAAACATTTCATACACTTACAAGTGTGGAGAAATGGTTATTTCTATTCTTTTATACACCTACAGGTGTAGGGAGATGATTATTCCTGATATGAACAAGTCATGTCAATAATCTTTAAAGAGAACTATATGGTCCTAACATGAATCTCTAAGACCAATTAGGTCTAGCAATTCATCAGACCCATGATGCCCTAGGTCAGCTAATGGATGAACCTAAGAATACTAGGTCTAGCAACTTGTCAGGCCCATGGTGCTCTAGGCTTATCTCATGGTTGAACCCAAGTAATTTGGGTCTAGCAACTTGATAGACCCACGGTGCTCTAGGCTCAGCTCATAGCTGAACCCAAGTATATATTGTTGTCAGACCTACAATATCTTGTGCTCAGCTCATTGCTGAACCTAAGTATATTAGGTCTGGCATCTTGTTAGATCCACGGTATCTTGGGCTTAACTCGTGGCTAAACCAAAGTTTGTTGGGTTTAGGATATTTCAAAACATAAAAATATTAAGTCAAAAAGACTTACTCATCAACTTCAATTTAGGCTATAAAACCCTTATTCTAATAATAAATTTGGATATTTAGTATAGATCTCTTCTCCTAAAGGTCATGATTAAATCTCTAGCTTTATTTAGCTTCTGATCATGAGATATTTCAATGGTTTTCAAGCATTAGTCCCATCAACATAAAATCAAAGCATCAATGGCAAGTTTGATTGGTGTTTGCAACCTATAATAATTAAAAATTCATTTGGGTCTTGAATTTTTTATGAAATTTTAGCGTGATCATCCTCTTTTACCAAGTAATATACAACCATCAATTCTATTACCTAAAATGAAAATTGTGAATATGTTGCATTTTCCTATTTGGATAGAAATTCAACAAAACAAACTTTTGTTTTTTATGAAGAATTATGAACATATTGACACTTTTTCTTTTGCATGTGTATAGATTATTCGATGAAGATTAGCATGAGAGGAAAACAACCTATAGATTATAAGATTTGATGAAAAACATGGAGAATTAATTAAAGAATACAATGCTTACCAGCAAAATTGAAAATAGAATTTCAACGTGTTATGTGTGGAAACAAATGGCAGCAATGACAGACAAGATCAAGGATTGTTGCATAAAAGTCTAAAATGGCTGCATGGTGAAGATAAAAATTAGAGCAAGTTAGGT
>Ga0307517_10005032_pt1 | contig 20103 bp, 23 predicted proteins | sample 23_EM_MG_FD_194515 | JGI IMG/M metagenome (GOLD analysis project Ga0307517, IMG submission 194515) | Populus trichocarpa ectomycorrhiza microbial communities from riparian zone in the Pacific Northwest, United States - 23_EM | ecosystem: Host-associated > Plants > Roots > Unclassified | place... | reverse complement strand
TATAAACTATTCTCCTTCTTACCATCATTCTATTTGTCCTCACATCCACCTCAACACCTGTCCTTTCAAATGTGAGTCTGTTCTTTCAAACACAACCCCATTCTTTCAAACACAACCCCATCCATTCAAACACAAGCCCATCCTTTCAAATGCAACCCCATCGTTTTGAACACAACCCTGTCCTTTCAAATGCAAGCCCATTATTTTAAACACAACCCCATCCTTTCAGACACAACCTCATCCTTTCAAACTTTCAAATGCAAGCATGTCCTTTCAAACACAACTGCATCTTTTCTGATGTGAGCCAGTCCTTTCAAACACAACTGCATTGTTTTGAACAAGAATCCATCCTTTCAAACACAACCACATCATTTCAAATGCGAGCATGTCTTTTCAAACACAACTGCATCATTTTGAACACAAGCCCATCATTTCAGACACAACTACAACATTCTTCCATAGAATTACTACATCCATCCCTTATGTACACAGAAGCTAGCCTTGTAAGTACAAGTAGGAATCAAATACATTAGTAAAGGATTTTGTAATGACCATAGGATGTATATTGACACCAATACAACTAGACATTTGGGCATTTCTTTTTCTGGTTTCTGCTGTCCCAATCATGCTGGTTGCAGTCTCTGCATGGGTTCCTACATTTTTCTTCACCTGTATTTCCTTGACAGCCCTCACTATCCTTCCCACACTTAACACATTGATGACAAGCCTGCTTCCACTTTGAACTTGGGCCCTCATCAATGTGCTGAGCCCACTGAAATTTGAACTCTGTTCAATAGTGAACAGAAGATAGTATTTGGTCATAATAGGAGGGGAAGCAAAAAAGTATAAAGCAAACAAACAATGCAATAAAACTATTTTCTTATATAGATAATTTAGACAGTGGGGGAACCTTACTTTTCAAGCAAGGCAATATAGAATCTAACAACCCACAAGAAAAAAAAGACATACCCATCTACCATCTACATCTATATTTACCCCCTACTTCTGAAAAGCGATCCAAGCCTCATTCAATGTCCCAAAAACCCCATTCGCAAGCATCCGTTGTTCAACCGTCGAATTTGACGCATTGAGCTGCGTTCACGTTAACAGAAACGCGGGGGGAATAAAAAAGCAAAAACAAACCCACTTTATCAGGATGAACCCTCCCAATCGCCCTCATATACGCCTTCTTCACCTGTGCCGGCGACACAAGCTCTGCCATCCCCCCACCCACTTTCACACCGTGCAACACCTCCGCCCACAGCACCGCATCTAACGAAGCGAGCAACGCGCGGATGTTACTTTCCTTCCCTTTTCGCCATGCGCTGAGACGCGCATCGATGGTGTCTTTGAGAGTGTATTGGAGTGTCAGATCTGCTTCTGCTTGGGCGGTTTGTGTTTGGAGGGCTGTTAGTGCGGCGGAGGGGGCTGGGGTGGAGGTTGAGGAATTGGAGAAGGTGGGGGTAGGTTTTGCTTTTGGTTTCGGACGCGGTTTAACAGCTGGCGTTGCGCTCCCCGAAGTATCACCGCCACACATCCTTCTACACCTACCAGCACCCATAACAGCCTCCCCCCTCGTGTTCTCCCCAACCAATTCCACCCGCATCCCAGCCAGAATCTCCCAATCCCTCCCCGCATCCCCCCACTTCTCCCTCCCCTCCAACGCCAACGCTCTTCGCTTCAGCGCTTTAACGTACTGATCGCAAAGATCGACGCCTAGCCCCTGCGGGTGGGTCCACCCGCCCTCATTCGCCTTGCCTCGATCCAGCATTCGAGGGTCTTCCGACTCCGAAGCAGGGGTCCACGACAACTCCCCAGCAGTGATGATACTCAAAGCCAACGAACAATCCTCCGCTGCACTGGCGTATTCACCCGTTTTTAACCACGCTAACGCGCGGTTCGTGTAGAGGGGGAGGAGGAGGAGATGGTGGGGTGGTAAAATGGAGATGGCGAGTCCGTATGCGTCAGAGGCAGCGGCGTATTGGCCGAGTTTGAACGCTTGTGTGCCGGTTGTTTTGTGGGTGTGGGCTGTGGAGAGGGTGGTTGCAGTTGTGGTGGGGAGGTTGCGGGTGAGGATTCGTGTGTGGGTTTGGGTGCGGGTGGTGGTGCGGGTGAGGGGTGTCGAGGTGGGTTTGGAGTTTGGAACTGAAGAGGAGGAAAACAAGTCGACTTCATCGTCAACTACCGCCGTCGAAAGCACATGGACAGAATTCTCCCGAACATCACCAACACCATCTGAAAATTTATCCACCTCCTCATCCTCCATAGTCACGTCCTTCATCATCCACTTTGGTCTCCCATCCCCCCTCCCCATCCCTCTCCCACTCTCACCCACATCCACACCTGCACCCACACCCGCTGCACGCTCCTCATACGCCCTAACAACCTTCCCCTTCCCCTCTTTCCAAAACGCAGTGGCTTTACTAAACACACTAAGCCCGATCTCAGAGGCCTGCGACACTAGCTTGTCCGCTTGGAGTTGAATCTCCGTAATCGAAACGGGGTCGTCGGTGGAGTTTTCGCCCCGCTGCATGCGCATCCGTTCCCTCTCGCGCTCTTTGTACCCTTTCGGCGCAGCGCGCTGCGTGGTGGGCGGTGGTTCGTCGTGCGCGGGGGGTGGTACGCGTCGTTGTGGTGGTGGTGGGCGAGACTCTCTTTCTCTTTCTTCGTTCCCACTGCCAGCGCTGCCTCCATTCAAAAGACTCTCCAAAGCGGCTTGTACGTCCATCCCATCCTTTGTCGTTGATAACGCTTTCCTCGCTTGCGCGACCGAGAATCCCATTTCGACGATTTGGCCGAGGATGTGTGGGGGTGGTGAGGGCGGGGGTTGGGCGGGAGTTTGAGTGGGGGTTTGGAAGGATGGAGCTAGAGGTGGGGTCTGCGTGACGGTAATGTAGTAGTGTGAGCAATTCGAAAAGGGGACATGAAATGAACATACCTTTTTTCGAGTACTGGCCCGAACGACTTCAACGGGTTTACTGAGCATACCAAGGATATCATCATCATCGTCCTCTGGCGTTCTGTTTCCCTTCCCATTCCTCTGCTCACGACAATCCACATCATCGTTGAGGTCAAGATCCAACAAACCCCGATCTTCCGTCCCACCAAAATCGAAATCGTCATCTGGAGTGTCGAATGTTGTTCTCGCGTCATTCACTTCTTTATTCTTATTTCTTCCAATAGACGAAGAGTCGTTTGGTTTATGTTTGGCGGTAGATAATGAGGAAGATCGTGAGGGTTGGGGTGCGATGGTGTGAGGAGGAGGAGGGGTAAGGGAGGGAGATGGGGATGCGAATCCGTCGAGGTCCCAGAGGGTTTTGGTCGCTTGTTGGGTGGTTGGAAGGGCTACCTCCGTTGTTGGTCGAGTTACACCGGAAGGCTTCGACCCACGGCCCAAATCACCCAACCCCCAATCATTCTTCTCCGGCTTCTCATTACGCCCCCCTAACCCGCCTAAACTATCCAATCCCATCCACACCTCGCTGATCCCTCCGTTCGCCGCATTCGAGGTTTTTCCAGCGTTTAGCTGCTGTTGCTGCTTCTCCAAAGCCAACCTCGCGGCCAGCGTCATGTTCTTCGGACCATGAGCACCAGTGGTAGACCCAGCAAAGAGATCGCTGAACGCGTCCCCTCCTGCGGCGCCTCTCGTGGAGGCAGCGGATCCAGAACGTTGGACGCCCAACGTCGAGGGCGTGGATCTTCCTGAGCCGGTTGCATGTCGCGGAGTGGAGGAACCACCGTTGGTGGTTGACGAAAGCAGGGCGAAGAGGTCAGGTTTGCCGTATGCCGGGTTTGGTGGGGTGGACGAGGACGTGGTGGTGGGACGAGGGGCAGAGGCGAGGGTGGGTGGTTTTGAGTTTGAGGGCGTTGTAGAAGCCCAGAGGTCGGCGAAGGAGTCGCTCATTGTGGTTGCACATCAAATTTATTTCATACAACTATAATACTGAGTTAGCTAATATGAATTACATAAATAAATAAAAGTTGATCATACTTGGATGTCCCGATTTGTCCAGCGTGTAGAAAACCATAGACGGCCGTAGAACGATGATCAAATTTTGTCACAAAAACCGTTAGAAACACCTTTACCCTCAACATCATCATCATGGTTCGCGAAACGTGAGCGCTTCCATCTCCTCTCTCTACTTACCCCCGCTCATAGCTCCTAGGAAATACTACGACCTCCTCGAGGTCCCTCCAAATGCATCCGAGGCCGATCTCAAGAAGGCTTATCGCAAAAAGTCCCCCCATTCTTCTTGAATCCCCTCCGTTTCACTCACCCCTTGTTTTTTCTCAAGAGCCCTCCGACTACATCCCGATAAAGGTGGTGATCCAGAGCTGTTCAAAGAGGTGACGCATGCGTTGGTTGCCTTTCCTTTTTTCCGTTTACGATTCCTACATTCTGACTCATTATTATTAGGTACGAAATTCTCTCCGACCCAGACAAGAGAAGTGTCTATGATGCTAGGGGAGAGGCGGGTCTGTCTGAACAAGGCGGGATGGGCGGAATGGATCCACAGGTGGGTCCCCAAATGTCTTGTTTATTTCTTTCGTTGCTCAACATCAATCAATTCCTTTAGGATCTCTTCAGCCAATTGTTTGGAGGTGGCGGTGGTTTCTTTGGTGGCGGTGGAGGCAGTCGCCAACAGGGCCCTCGTCGGACCAAGGATCTGGTCCATCGCGTACACGTCACCCTTGAGGACCTCTATAAAGGAAAGACCACCAAGCTCGCCCTAACCCGAAACGTCATCTGTTCCAAATGCAAAGGAAAAGGTGGCAAGGAAGGTGCTGTGCGGACGTGCAACAACTGCAGCGGAAGAGGAATCAAGGTCACTCTCCGCCAAATGGGTCCCATGATTCAACAAATTCAATCTCCTTGCGACGATTGCTCAGGGACAGGCGAAATCATCAACGCAAAGGATCGATGTACAAATTGTAAAGGAAAGAAGGTTCTCCCCGAAAAGAAATTCTTGGAGGTCCACATCGACAAGGGAATGAAGGGCGGCCAAACGATACAATTCCGAGGCGAAAGCGACCAGTCGCCTACAGCTGAAGCGGGTGATGTGGTTATCGTGATAGAGGAAAAGCCTCACAACCGGTTCCATCGGCAGGAGAATGATCTCATTACGGACGTCGAGGTCGACCTTCTGACGGCGCTTGCTGGTGGTCAATTTGTGATCAAGCATCTCGATGACCGTGCACTTCTTGTCAAGATCGAGCCTGGTGACGTCGTGAAACACGGTAGGTTTTTAGATATCCATATTATTCACCTTCGTACTCATCATATCACTCAGGTGAATTGAAGGTCGTGCACGGTCAAGGAATGCCTTCCCAACGACACCACGAACCAGGCGATCTCTATCTCAAACTAAGTGTCAAATTCCCAGATACCATCGATGCCGCGTCCATTCCACTCCTAGAACGAGCTTTACCGCCTCGACGCCCTCTCGAAAAGCTTGAAAAGAATGTTATCTTGGAAGAAGTTATTCTTGACAACGCGGAAACGCGGTCACGAGGCGGTATCAGCGATGACGCAATGGACGAGGACCACGAGGAGCCGCGCGTCCAGTGTGCGAACCAGTAGAGTGCTTTTGTTTAACATCGCTGTCTTTTCTCGTAGAGTCCCCCTCAGGATACATTGATTCATTTATATAATGCACGACTCGCAACATGTTACACATCCCATTTTGTCTGTGCGATCGTAAATTTGGTGTGATGGATAAAAGATTGGCGCCTTACTGCTGGGTCCAGTTTGAATGCTTCGTAATCTTGGCGGTCAAAGAAGCTGACCTCGGTCTCATTTTCTAGCCAAGCCATTCAGAACACCGTGGTAGAACCAGAAAATAAAATACGAACCAAAACCGACATCGGATAGTGTCTTATCGTTATCATCCAAAATCCAATCATCATTATCCAGATTGATGATCAGGTTGGACGTCTAATGGTATTACGGACATGTATATGAACGACCAATTGCAGCTGGCTTACTTTGGCACCATGTGCTTTCGTGTAGAGCTTCAAGGTATCTAAATCGGTTAACCCAGTTGTCATTGGAAAAAGGGGGTTCATACTTAGAGAAACATGCCGATAGGGTTTCCATCCAGGTTGGTTTGCCACCGCTGAGGGAGAACATGAGATTGGATTCACTGCCGTACGACATGTATTAACCTTGTTTAGCCATCTCTTTGAGAAGGGCAACTGTGGTTGTGATGAGATTGACGTTATGGAGAACGAGACTGCGTTCTGTGCGAAACTTGAAGGATTTAATGATGCGAACGGTGATGGTAGCGTTTGTTTGAGGACGGGCTTGGTTTGTGAGGGACTCGGACATTGGGTGTAAGAGTGAGAGATCATAGTAGAATAGTTATTTGCGATGCTTGACGTCGTGACTCTCAACATGTATACCACCAACATCGTGCCTGACGGACCACGAAAGGATCCCCGATCACTCACTAGCCTCCCAGAAATCCTCTCATGTCTTTCCGCATTCCAGTCCGAAGAAGCAGAACTCTCCAACTCACTGACCCACCTACTGAAGGCCAGGGAACCTATTCTCTCATCTCTAGGTCGTCTCCAATCCATCTCTCCACAACTCAACGAACTACAAGTCGATGCTAGCCTTCTCGCGAGAAAGGTTTCGAACACGGCGGAAACGGCTGAAAGAGTTGGTACCAGAGTTCGCTCCTTGGATGAGGAAATGGGGCGCGTCCGTGAAGCCAGTGATCGTGTTGGTCAAGTCATGGAACTCAAGGTAACGATGCTATCCGATGGCACTTGAAGTAACCTGGCTGACAGGAACAGTCCTCATTGTCAGCCCTACAAGAATCTATCGAAAGCCAGGACTGGGAAACTGCAGCAAGGCACTGTGCGCGTGCCATGGCTTTGCCATTGGAGGTCATTTCTGGTCCATTCGCGGAGGTCGCTGTGGTCCGTTTCGTTTACGACCTTATTCAGAGTGCGCACTCATTCGTAAATGTTCTGTAGCCGACATCGGAGAGCCATCTACCTCCTGCGCAGACCCTACGAGCAGCAAGAGAAATGCTCCTTTCTGTCTTCCGACATAATTTTGCAGAGGCGTCCCATGCGCGTGATTCAAGTGCCACCAGTCGTTTTTTCAAGCTATTCCCAGCAATTGGATGGGAAGCCGAAGGTCTCGATGCATATGCAACCTTCGTGGTGGAGCTAGTTCGCGCTCGATCTCCAGCAACAGCGAAAAGTGATTCTGGTTCTATTTGCGAAATTGATGCTCCTGACTTCAATCCCGCAGCCTCATCCCCACTCTACTACATAACGTCTCTAACGTCGTTGTTCGAGAGTATAGCCATGATCGTAGATCAACATCAACCAGTTGTGGACAAATACTACGGTCACGGTAAAATGAAAAACGTCATTCTTCGTCTCTTGGAGGAGGCCGATAGAGTAACCAAAGCTCTCATTAGCGGATGGGAAGAAGATAGATCCATACAGCGCAAGGTAAGACGTTCTGGCTTTGTATATATTAATAATTGATTTTCTTTTGGGAAGCTTTCAGAAGTGTCCAACAACCCACCAGTCCCCTTGTTCTCATCGAATCCCAAGCGCCAACCTGAAGATGGCGCTCTAGACCCCCGCGAAATCGATAAAGTTTTATCAGAACTTGCTGGCATGATCGGGCGGTGGCACCTATTCAAAAAATTCCTTGTAGAGGCGTTGAAAGTTGTTTTCTTTTTTCTTTTTTTCCATTCATATCCCTGACTTCTTTTAGGGAAATGCTTTAAATTTGAGGGGCTCGGACGAAGATAGTGCCTCCCTCGTCAAGTCAACGCTTGAAACCCGCGAAGAATCCGACATTGTGGTAAACACGGCGTCACATACATTATTCGAAAATCTAGTGACTACATATTATATCCCACTTGAAATGTGGTATACCCGTACCATCGTTGACAAAGTCTGTCATCCCGTATTTTCCCAATGGCGGCTCTGATTTATTATGAATCGGCTCTAGGCACATCGGCTCTCGACTCCCGATTTTTTACAATCCCAGGTTACAACGACCACGCCAGATGATGTGTTTTACATATTGAAGTCCATTGCAACAAGGCTTTTGACCACTGGCTCTCTCGGCGGCGTCGAAAGGACCTTGCATCAACTTCGGGATATCATTGATCGCGATTATATTGGAGTTCTCAAGCGCAAGTTGGACGATGTTTACAAAACTTCCGGACCTCCCCCATCAAATATCCGTCCCGATCGAGTTGAGCGAGACAACCGGGCAACCTTTATTGTCAGTTCTAGATTTCGCATTGATCTCTTGAATAATTTAGATTTTGCAGACGCTCCTCAACGACCTCGATATATCAACGTCACATCTAGAGCGACTACTACATGACTTGGTTGAAAGCCCTTTGATCACACAATACTTCCTCGAGGAGGAGCAGGGCATCGTTAAGGATCAGATATTGACCTTAACAAGTCTGACTGTCAGATTAAAATCTACTCTTCGGGTATCCCTTCCTTCTCCTTTGCGAAACTGGATCATCTAATACTTCTTACACAGTCCGGATTAGAACAACTTTTCAACCAGCTCCTACGGCCCAAGTTCCGCAACTTTATCCCGGACATCTACAAAGATATTAGTTATGTTTTGGATGAGGACGGTTATTCCACCGCAGATTATCAAGACCTTGCTCGTAAGCGATTTATCAAAGCCTGGGAAGCGTTGGTCGATGGCTATAAGGTGCACTCAACGTACAATGCAAGCTACTCCCCCAACGGTCTACTGATTTATAATATAGGATGCCTTATCAGAGGGAAACTATCGTCTGTTCATCGGGCTTGCCCTAGATGTTTTGTTGCGGCCATGGGAGAAGTTTGCTATGGGTATAAAATACACCGAGGTCAGACCAAACACCCCCACAACCCGACATTACTGACAAAGTTTAGCTCGGAGCTGTTCGTTTTGATCGGGATTTGAGGGCCATCATAACTTATCTAGCTTCTCAAACGACCTTTGGAGACATACGAGAGAAATTTTTGAGAATGCAGCAGATTTCAACGCTACTAAATTTGGACAGCGTACGTGTTATAAACCCTTACAGCAGGCTTTGTGCTCATTTTATGTAAGGATGAGGATGTAGATGAGTTCTACAATGGCTCAGGAATATCCTGGAAAATTGGGCCACATGAGGCACGGGCGATTGCCAGTTTGAAGATCTGACGGGTATGCCAATAACTCCTTCCGCAGAGATAAAAATACACAATTCAGAATCTTTGTGATGCATTTATTTATCCTCGTCGCAAGGCGTCTAGGCGCGCTTGAAGTGCATCCTCATCCGCAACCCCACCACTTCCGCCGCCCCCGCCAAAGTTATCGCCCGTCGTAACATCGCCATTATGCCGAATAGAGCTTGACGCAGGAGCAGGCTCCCCTAGGGCTACTGGTTGTTTGTTGGCTAGGGGAGACGATGCTGCCGCTATGCCAATAGGGGCGTCGGTTAGCTGTAATTAGGGAATAAGAAGGATGTGCTGGGGAGCAAAAAGTAAAGTGTACTTGTTGTGACAAATCGACGCCAATCTCGTCGAGTACCTCCTTGAGGATCTTGTCGCCTTCCTCCTCCTCTTCCTCCTCATCGTCCATGCCCTCAACGGCATCCGACATCATTTCCTCCTTCATGTCCATCATTGAGCTTTCCTTTTCAAAATCGTTCATAATTCGTTGAATAGATGGAAGGTTGAGTCCGCGATTCATAGACGCCATTGCCTGTTACGCAGTTTAATTAGTCGCGATAACTCGTAGGTGGGGTGACTTGCTCGGGTAGCGCCACGCATGGCTTCCGCCATTTGCTGATTACTTCGCAGTGTCTGTATGCGAAGACTGACGGCCTGAAGTTGCGTGCGCATCTGATAGAACTTGTGGACATAACGACGAGTTCTGACGAGGTCTTTGGCCATCACTTTGCACGCATTCTGGCAGCATAATATTAAGTTTGGGTGGTGTTGCCCAGAAAGATGAAATAGCAAACCAGTTGACCGGCTTTTGCACTCTTCTTAATGTCCATTATGAGCTTTTTCTCGCTTTGTTCTAGTTTGGTGCGTTCGCGGTCCAATTCTCGCTGGGCCTTTGTGAGTGAACGCTGATGCTGGCGAAGGCGTTCTGCAGGGGTGACGGTGCGGCCAAAGAGGGTCTCCTGTGATGCAATGAAGAGAGGACGGGCTATAAATTTGGCAACGACTTACGATGAGATTCATGGTGGTGGATGAGAGCAAGGTGCTGCGCTTTCATCTTGACAGCCATGGATCTCCCCCAAATCGGTGCTCACTGCTCACTGCCTTCCTGCAATGTTCTCGATTTCCTCCCAATAGTCTGTCAATGCAAAGCATCCTTTTGTTCTCGGCATATTTCGCCCGATCTCCATGCTTGTCGCGCTGTACGTGCCAACAACAACATGAGCGCCCCGCCCACTCTTCCCCTCCAACGTTGCGCCTTTGAGGGTTGTCAAAAGCCCAGACTTCCGGCTTATAATGAGACAGGCTGCTCTGTCTGCCACAAATCACTTTGTGCAGAGTGTGTATCTCTTGCGGGAACCTTTGTCTTATGTATTCATCCCTGTCCTAGCCATCGCCATCCAGAAACCCACAATTGTCCATCTCAACCCATCGACGCCATCCCTTCCAAGAGTCAATCTTCTGCGGTCATCCAGAAATCGTTGCGACTCCGTAGCGCAAAGCCACCGACTGACCCCGCGAAACTGCTTCAGTGGCGGAAGATGGAAGTGATGAAGATGCGCCATCGAGCAGTTTGTGGTGATCCCAAGGATAAAACAGCTTCCCTGCCCCCAGACCAAAGGCTACACGTCAAAATTCATTTCCAAGATGCAGATAAGGTATTCTGGTTTCGAAAGGTATGTGGCTTTCAAAGACTCAGTGCTATTCAATTATTCCAATCGCTCAAGAATGTGGTCACTGGGCGAGCCCTGGATCTTCTCGTCAACCAACTCGGTTTAACCTTCCCAGAAAATATTGAAGTGCGTCTGCCTCATATCAGGGGAATACCATCACTCAACGCGACTGCAGCCTCTCAAATTGTGTAGTATATCCTTGGATAAAGGAGAATCTATTTCACTTCAGAACGATCAGCTGCTTGCATCTCAGGTCGAGGACGGGAGCATGCTTGCCATCTACCCAGTAAAATGATAATCCCCAATTATGTATTCCCAGAAACAAATATAGGACCTTTCAATAGAACATTGCAAGTAAGGCTACAATCCAACAATGCGAGGTATATTAAATAATTAAAACAGAGTGCTGCCGTTATGAGACGAGGGCAGCCAATCGTCGCAGATGGGAAACGTTGAGGTATGCTGGGACGTAGGTTTCCAGTCCCGAGACTTCTCGAGGGAGTGGTAGTTCGTATGGTCCGACTTCTTCCGTCTCTGGCGCAAGGAGTAGATGATCATTCCTGTCATTCGCTTGAACCCGCGAGGCTACGACGCGGAGGATTTCAGGCGATATCGGGTTCTAAGATTGTCATCAGTAATGTACACCAGGAATGGAGTGACAAATTTCATACCTCGTAATCAGCAACGTAATAATTCGTACACATGCGTTGTATTTGCATTGGACTGAGCATCCAACAAACGTCATAAATTATTTCAATGTCCGCGGGAGTGGCCTGTGGTGATCACCATGAACAAAGGTGTGAGAGATACTGAAAGATGGGCGCCTTACTTTCTTCAATTGGAGCAGCTTGGTGGCCTGCATCAGGTGCTCCAGTTGCAAAGTTCCTTCGGGCATGCCATGGGATTTGCACCATTCCTCTATCCTGGTGATATTGTATTGTATTTGCATTGCTTTAAATCGCTTATCAGTAACAACTTGGAAAGGTTTGACTGGGAACGCGAACCTCGTTTCCAAGAAGAGAAATTTCGTCGCATCAACAGATCATTGAAGCTTGCCACCCCTATAAGCTTCAGGAGCTCCGTGATTACCTGTTGCACGACTGAATCCTCCAAATAATAGCTCTTCAGACTCTTCCAGACCTTGTTGAGAAGGTTCAAGATATCGTCCATGCTGAAAGCGGGCTGACTGTTCGAATTCAGAAGGCGATTGAACAAACGACCACCGCCGTCACTCGTCGTGAATCCAGGCAAAGATTGACTTTCAATCAAAGCAGGAATAACCATTTTCGATAATTTCTTTTTGGTTTCGAGCATCCAGGTGTGGTATATGTTGTATTCCAGGCTGTCCAAGTCATGTTTCACAACAGACACGAGCCTTTCATAATCATTCCAGTCGAATGAGCGCACGGCATTTTCTTCCCCAGGACCAATGCCTTGGAGCATGTCGCTTTCAGCAACGCAGATAAATGACAGCATCTCGTGCACATTGGACAGCCAATAGATACCAGGGATGATAGCGTCTTCCCCAACGAAGGACTAAAATCGTGAATTAGAGAAACGTCAACGAAGATCTAAAAAAGAAAAAGACAGACCATTACGTGGGCCTGTATGGTTTGCATCACATTGGCAAGGAATCGCTCACTCTCTTGGATAAGGCCATATTTCCACATTTCGTTTGTAACCAAACTAATCAAATTTGCGGGGAAAAGGATCTCTTTTACGGCTGATGGGTTGGTGATGCTTGGGGCAGGAATTTTGAGACCACGGATCAGGCCGTCCAAAACATCTTCATCAAGGCGTTTGACATCTTGCATTAGCCGAATCTTTTCTTCGGCGGGATCGTCCAAGTCGCGGATGTCAGGTAGACCATTGGAGCGTAATCGCAAGTAGTTGTCTTCCCCATTAAATGCGACAGATACTGCACGGGGATTCATGACGTGATTCCGCTTTACGTCGTTCAAGGCATCATCAGACGATGTACGGTCGTCAGACATAAAGGCGAGCACCCCTGCCGAACTATGTCTTCGTTGGTGTCCACGGTGCTGACTGCTTGAACCATTTACTTGGCCGTTGGCCTCGCCAATCCGCAACCCCGGAGCGAAAGTGGGAGAAAGCGGTGGCTCGTTGCGTGCGCCGCGTGTGAGCGAGTTTAAGGCGTTTGCTCTGTTCAATTGCTCACGAAGGCTGCTGACCTCGTTTTTCAGAGTCATGATGACGGAATTATCTTCTTGATTACGCGGGGGAGCGGTCTCGATCGTTCGCTGCTGCGCTTCAAGCTGTGCAGCTTGACGAATGATCTCATCCGTGAGTTTCTGGATACTTGCTTCCTTCTCGAGGGCCCTTGCCACAGCTTCTTCTAATCGCTTTTCGACGTCTGCCTTCGCCGACAGCATCTCACTACGTTGAGCAAGTTCGATCTCGATCGTCTGTATGTTGTTCTGTAGTTGCTTGGCCCGGTTATCGGCCTCCTCATGGCGGTTAACCCACTGTTGAAGTTGCTGTTCAAGCTCGACAAGCTGTGATTGAAGCTTTTTCTTCTCCGCTGTTCGCTCTTGCAGGCTTTGAGTGAGTTCGATAACCTTGTTTTCCAAACGATATGATATCTCCTTGAACTTGGATACCGAGCGCGCTTCTGCCTTGAGAGCTTTGAGTTCTTTGCGAGCTAGGCGTCGACGAATGCATGATTGGATGTATATGACATTCTGCACGTCGGATTTAAATACACGACGCGAGAGTCTATAGGAAATTTTGAATCAGCAAATGTAATCAATAAGTGATGAGAACTTACACGCCGCGAAGGAGACTCTGGAGAAGGGTAGCAGCACAGCTGCGTTTCTCCTGAATGTATCGATTTCGGCTCTGAATGCTACGCACGCCTGTAGAATTTTAAGTCAGCTGATGTTAGTGTAAGACATACGAAACGGCACGTACGGCTTTGGAACAAAATGATCCCAAATCTAACATCCAAAAATTGCTTCCTCTGCAAGAAGCGTCTAATTGCAGTCTGCAGTCGCACAGCAGACACTTCTCTACGGATACCCTCCACAAATCTCCTGGCTAAGATTCCTCGCCACCACGTTTGAAGTTTTATGGTGGCTGATCGAAGGTCCCTATACCGCTTCACAGCCAAAATTCTTCTTACGTTCTTTTGCACGACAGTGACCATCGCATTTAAACGATCAGAACGGAACGACTCCAGTGCAGCAAGCATCCCAGCACGGAAAAAGATTTTAGTTAGACCGTTCTGATACATATCTGGGTCTGCAATCGTCTTGGCCAGGATGGTGGAGCAAAGGCGCCGGAGATCCATTGATTGAATCATGGGTTGCCAGTCTGAGGAAGGAACCAGCATGTAATAACTAAGAAACATAGATTTAATTAATTATGAGAATTAAAGGCAGAATTGTCTCACCGTTCCGCAAATTCTTCGTAGGTCCAGCGAGTTGGATACCCTGCACAACTAATTCTGATAGTTTCAAGCACGCCACAGGCTCTCAACTGGCCTAAAACTTGTTGGGGTTGGAATTCCCATGGCCGTTTCAGTTCGTTTGGTTTGATGCAACGAATATAATGCACATTCGTGGTGCTGAGGGTGTCCATCAAGGCGATCAAAGAAGCCTTAAAAATCGAACCTTGGGTCGGCTTCTTGTTTGCCGCTCCAGGACGTTTAGCTAGAGAGCCAGTATGGGTGGTTTGTGCGACGAAGGACTGCCGCCCGGGATCAGGGATAAGTGACGAACGGCGGGATCCACCGCTCCCAGAATCAGAAAACGCTGGGGATACAGGTTGTGGTCCATCGATGCTCTTGGTAGAATTAAGGGCTGCATCTAGAACTTCTTTCAAAAATGGGTTTTTCGTAGCTGCGAGAAGCCCCATCTGTTCATCTGGTACAGTGTCACGATTTTTTTCCAAAAAGCCTTCCACCTCGTATGTAACATCCAAGGCGTAATGAGCAATTGTAAAAGCTGAATTTCCGAAGCGAGGTTTCTTGAACACGGCTTTGTAATCGTTCTTGCCAAGGATCTGGGTATTCAACTTCTGCAAAAAAGAAGCATCTGTACCAGCCGGCATTCGAGATTCTTCATCCAGAAGGGCGAGCACACCAAGTTTCCCTTCGATGACATCGATACAAGGTTGGTTATCTGAGAAATCGATGAATTTCCATTTGATTTCTTCCTTGACGTATTCTTCTTGTTCAAGCTTGAAAACATGAGAGTTGAACTGCATAACAGATTAACGAAAGAATTGAAGAAGAGAGGCAAAACGACAATACCTCTTGCTGAAGCTTCTCGTTGGCGTAGTTTATGCTAAATTGTTCAAAGGAGTTCTATGCATGGTATTAGGAAGAAGTCATTTTGCGAAGTTCGTGTAACGACGAACCTTTTGGAAATGTTCAAAACCATAGATATCAAGGACGCCAATAAACATTTCGGCACGCTCTGCAGCATCCCCATTTTCCCCCGCTAAACTTTCGTTTACGATGGCGACAAGCCATTCAAACATGCATGCATAGACAAATTTAGCTACACTGTCTCTGACAACAGTCGCTTGAGCAGCATTGAGGGAGGTAATAATCTTCTCAGATCGAGTTTGGATTTGCTTTTTGACCGTCCACTTCTTGAATTCTGCGAGGCTGACGCCCAGGAAGCGCGTGGCGAGCATGAGAGCCGGGTCGTTATCATCCATCGCAGCGTCCGACCGCAGTTGTGTAATCTTGACGTTGCCGAGGTGAAGAAGTGCCGCAAGAAGTCGAAAAACTGCCCATTGTTTCTCGACGCTGATTCCGACAGTTGAGAGTGCTTGCTGAGTTGCGCGAAATTCTTCGGCATCATCCACACCAACAATTGGAGTTGAAGATGGGCCCCCCTGTTTTAAGTAGTAGAACTTGGTAATGTCTGCGTCCAACCCCAGGTCCTTGCGCTCTTTCAAAGGCGCACCCGCACATAACTGGTAGAAGATGTGGTAATTACGTTCTGTGAGAGGCTGGAAGACAATCCTGGAACGTTCGAGGAGATAGGTGCGGATCCGAGCACCAACGATCTCTTGTGTTCCATCAAACAATATCTGTTATATAGTTCTGTGAGCGAGTTCAAAAGCGCAAAAAAAACAACGAACGAACCTGGATGTACTTGCCAAAGCGAGAAGAGTTATCGTTACGGGTGGTTTTTGCATTTCCAAAAGCCTCAAGAATTGGGTTCGTAGCCAAGATCTGACGTTCGATTTCGCTTGAATCATCGAGAGAAAATTTCGTTTTGGGTTTGGATGAGTCAGGGGGGTTAACGGAAGCAAGATATCGCATAATAAACTTGGCCTAGCAAGAATGTTTTTTTAGTGCACAAAAAACTGAAGTTGAAAAATGCTCACTGATTCAGTCTTCCCAGCCCCGCTGCATGGTTGTCAGTGAATTTCAGGAGAAGTGTATGATGAAATCGCACCTCTCCCCGGACACGATTATTGTCTGCCCCATCCCTTCCTTTCGCATCGCTGTGTAGGCATCCTCTGCAATGGCAAACAAATGCGGTTCTAATTCACCCCTCTTTCGACCACTGTATGCTTGTATAATTTCTGGGCCATAGAGAGTAACGCGTTGAAATGGGTTGACGGCGATCAGCACGATACCGCTGTATGTGTAAATGCTGTGTTGTCCGTATCGAGTTCGGATGGTATGGAGGACTGGGGCATATAGTTGAGGGACTGGATTTAAAAATGAAAAAGGGAACTCACCTGAAGGTTCGTTAAGATGGGAGAGGGTCGCAAGATCATCGGCGGTCTCAAGTAGGGGTGGATTTCGTAGCGGTGGCAAACCTTCTTTGCCTTCCTTGATTTCTTTCCCCGTCGTACTGAGAGTGATTTCCTGATTTTGAAAAAAGTGATTCAAGAAATGGACTAGAAAAGACCTGATAAGTAATAACCTTGCCGCGTTCGTCTACAAAGACCAGCTTGATGGTGTCGTCGGTGGCTTTTGATACTGAGAGAACATCCGCAGAGATCCAGGCATGGTCTTTATCCTCTAACCAAACCCGCGTGCCTTTGTTGTATATGTTCTCTGCCATGTTGACCGTGAAGGCAACGGTTTGTCCGGCAGGAAGAAGAGATTGTTGGTCCTTGTTATTTTCTGGTTGACAGTGCTATAAAGATTGATGAGATCAACAAACCTTTATAACGCCAATCTAGACATTCGCTGAAATACATACATCGCACTAGAATGTAGTAAAGAGCTGTCCAGTGAATGAACAACTTTGAGAACTTACATATGTGGTCGGGGTCAATGTTTGGCAGCCGGCTGTTGTTACAACAATTGCGATCATAAATGGGTCTTGTCGTCAACGTCCTTGAACCCCTTACCAGACGCGCTCTGTTCTTTCACTGTTTCATCAACAACGACTTTCCGGGGAGATAGAAGCGGAAGCCTCTGGCTATGGACACTCTATTTGGGCGGAAGAAGGCCCGTCCTCGACAATCCTCGGTCTCTGTCCAGGACCTCGACGAACGATCAGTTCCATACGACAAACTCTCCGGTCCTGTTCGCTCACCTATTTCAGTGACCACATCTAATGGTATGATGGGAATATCGGCACCGAATACAAATCCAGCCCTCACCGCATCGGGCACGGAATTGAACAAGTTCACCATGCAGCGAAGTAAACGAGAACGAGATAGGGTCTACGAGCAACACCTTCACCAAGGTTCCTCTACTACTTCGGTTTCAACTGCAGATTCATCGACACTTTATGATGATCCTGATTTATCCATCAAGTCACTTCCTCCTCACCCACAAACGGCGCGGATTCGTCGCAGCGAAGCCTCGTCGTCGCCTCGATCTCAAAACACGGATTTTGGCCAATTCCCCCACGCAAGCGCCTACGCAACAGTTCGGCCTACTTCGGGAATGACCTTCCGTTCAGAAAGTCACCGAAATTCGAAATATGCAGCTTCACTTACATCCTCCGAGCCCGGCTCACATCACTCACATCTTTCTCATTTCTACCATCGACATCAAAACAGCGAAACATTTCAATTCTCCCGCCCAGAGACAGATGAACAAATTGAGGCTTTATTTGAAAATGTCAAGCGCACACGAGACTTGGGAGATATGCCCAACCTTCCCATTGAACAAAAATGGCAGATGGTGTATAATGATGAGCATATCAGATGGAGGGAGGAACGACAGCGGGAAGAACAGTCCAGACGACAGAATGAAAGTGGTCAACCAGCTGCCATCATTGTGGAATCACCAGAGTGGTACGTCAAGAAATTTCTGGACAAAACCATAACAGCAAAGCAAGCTGGGAGTTTGCTGGTCTCACTTCGCAGCAAAGAATTAAGGTACGAAGGTTGACGAAGCTATATGTTAGTCGTATTGATCTTCTGCAGCTGGTTTCACACATTTATATCAATTCAGGGGACTTCTGTCCTAGCACAGACCCTGCAACATATCAGCCGCAAAGGCGCAACAAGGTATATTTCTTTTGCGATGCTCCCAGCCCTCCCATGTTGACCCTTTTATTTTAGACGTGAGGCCGATACGAACCTTGAGTACGAGGTCGCGAAATGCTTGAGACATATATTGAACAACTCTGTTAGGTCTTAATAATTACCATGTCATCGAGTTTATTAACATGTCTTTTATTAGGGGGCAGCTAAGGAGGCATTAACGCACACTTCTATCGTCACCCAGATAGCATCTTCCCTCAATTCTCCACACCTTCCTACTCGCAAGACCCTCCTGGACCTATTGATATTCCTCACATACTGGAATGAGGGCGACGCACATCCCCTCGTTATTACTGCCCTCGAAGTTTTAAGTTCGTCAAATAATGAAGCTGGCGGATGTTATGAATATTGGTTCAAGTCCATGGAGCAAAGTCTTTCTGGAAGAGGTAAAATGGGCAGCCTTGTTGGTGCCAGTGAAGAAGTTAAGCGCACCGGGGGAGTTGATACCTCTCTGAACGAATATGCTGTACGTGCCTTCCGAAATATACGCCCTAACTGATACTAAGTACCATGAGTTAGCTGTCTAATCTTGTATTGATTCACGGCGTTCTAGCCTTTGTTGATGATTTCGACCTACGATTACACCATCGGTCACAAATGGAATCTGCAGGTCTAAAACGAATTCTCGAACTTTGCGCAAACTTTGGCGTACCTGCCATCGACAAGCATATAAATAAGCTCCAAACTCTCTTTGCTGCCGACGAGAAGAAACTCCGTGAACGCTTGGATCAAGAAATTCTTCGCGACTTGACAAATCCCCAGGATGTCTTCAATGCCATCTACTCTAAAACCCAGGGTACGAGGGCCCGGGATTACTTCTTGTCGATGATGCAGCATTTGCTCCTCATTCGTGAAGAGGGACAGCCTATGGTTCATTATTACCAACTTCTCGACTCAATTGTTACCGATGTCGTTTTGGACAAAAAGTTAGCTGGTGCCGAGCACCGGATGGGTCATTCGGTTGAAAGAATTATTGCTCAATTTAACGAGGCGGATCGGTACCAATTAGCCGAAGATGAGGCAGCTGAGGCGCGTGCGCTTGCTGTCCGACTGAAATTGGAGAAGGAAGCGCTTGAAGAAGAAATTTCTCAGGGTCATGAAGGGCTTATTGGAGCCCTCAAGATCCAGATAGCAAGCATGGAAGAAAAATTATCAGTGTCTAGGGAAACTACTTCGAGGCTGCACGGTCAGCTAGCACATCAAAAGGCGACTTATGAGGACAAAATTCAACAGCTCGAAGCCCAGATCATGGAGTTGTTCAGAATGCTCAAAGAAGTTGGCAAAGACGTAGAGACCATTCTAGATGGCGGTAATGGGATGGATCGAAAAGCCCTAGTTCAAACCCTGGAAAGGAATTTCCAACGGCGAAAAACGATTAGCATACTTGAAGGTAAAGAGGGTCATAATCGACGAAAGGGACCTAGTGGTGGTACTGCCCTTGAAGAAGAAGGTGAAGAAGACACCGACGCCACACCAGGAAAATCAGGTCTCAGAAAACCAAATGCCGGGGGAGTTGTTGGCAAAAAGCTTTTCCACAATCTGGATAGACAGGAACAGGTCGTTGACGAGAGTGGAAGGGTTTCACAATTTATGGACGCTGACGAAGCAGATGCAAGGGAGCAGGTACAACAACAATTGGCCGCTGGTGTAAAACTGGTATTCCTCTATGTTCCAGTTACTAATACCTTGCTGATTTTTGTTTCAACTTAGTACTCCCCGCAAATTGGCATTGTAT